>Ga0065711_1000084_pt1 | contig 103713 bp, 42 predicted proteins | sample Hoacrofraction12_FD_59098 | JGI IMG/M metagenome (GOLD analysis project Ga0065711, IMG submission 59098) | Hoatzin crop microbial communities from Cojedes, Venezuela - Epithelial fraction 12 v2 (version 2) | ecosystem: Host-associated > Birds > Digestive system > Esophagus > Crop | place...
AGAGACCAACACCTGCCTCACTACAACCTCCTTTCAGGTAGTTGTAGAGAGCAATAAGGTCCCCCCTCAGCCTCCTCTTCTCCAGACTGAACAGCCCCAGTTCCCTCAGCCGCTCCTCATAGGACTTGTTTTCCAGACCCTTCACCAGCCTCATGGCCCTTCTCTGGACAGGCTCCAGCCACTCAATGTCCTTCTTGTAGTGAGGGGCCCAAAACTGAACACAGTACTCGAGGTGTGGCCTCACCAGTGCCGAGTACAAGGGCATGATCACCTCCCTGCTCCTACTGGCTACACTATTCCTGATACAAGCTAGGATGCCGTTGGCCGCCTTGGCCACCTGGGCACACTGCTGGCTCCTGTTCAGCCGGCTGTCGACCAACTCCCCAGGGTCCTTTTCTGACTGGCAGCTTTCAGCCACTCCTCCCCAAGCCTGTAGCGTTTCATGGGGTTGTTGTTACCCAAGTGCAGGACCTGGCACTTGGCTTTATTTAACCTCATACGATTGACCTTGGCCCATTGATCCAGCCTGTCCAGATCCCTCTGCAGAACCTTCCTAACCTCCAGCAGATAGACACTCCCACCCAACTTGGTGTCACCTGCAAACTTTCTGAGGGAGCACTCAATCCCCTCATCCAGATCATTGACAAAGATGTTAAACAAGACTGGACCCAAAACTGAGCCCTGGGGAACACCACTTGTGACCAGCTGCCAACAGGTTTTAATTCCATTCACCACCACTCTCTGCGCTCGGCCATTCAGCCAGTTCTTTATCCAGCGAAGAGTGCACCCATCCAAACCATGGGCAGCTAGTTTCTCCAGGAGGATACTGGGGGGAACAGTGTTGAAAGCCTTACTAAAATCCAGGTAGATGACATCCACAGCCTTTCCCTCATCCACTATGCAGGCCACCTGGTCATAGAAGGAGATCAGGTTGGTCAAGTAGGACCTGCCTTTCATGAACCCATGTTGGCTGGGCCTGACCCCCTGGTTGTCCTTTACATCTGCAAAGTTACTGAGGGAGCATGCAAGCCCCTCATTCAGATCATTGATAAAGATGTTAAGCAAGACCGGACCCAAAACTGTTTTCTGTTAGCTAAGAAAGATGAGCAATGTTTTTCAGGCATTTAATTTGGTGCAGGGAAGGGATGCTAACAAAACTAATCCTTGATTTGTAGATAAAATTTACAGATTTATGCTGAACAAATTGTGATAGTGTTAGATGTTAAGCTCGCTTTTCCTGGCTCTTACCAGGTGGTAAATGTTCAGAAAATCATGTTTCCTTCCAGGGAAGAGACATGAATCCCTTTGCAGTACAGCGCCTACAGTGAAAGTACATACAATTATTCACCTAGCTCAAGAACATCTCTCTAAAACGGTGCAATACCAATTTAATTACATGATAAACTGACTTTTCTGTCATTGCATGCACTTTATTTCTGGTAATTAAACCCTACTACTTCTAGTAATTAAACCCTACTAAGGAAGTTGCATTAACCAGTGAATATCCTGACCTTTATGGGTGGAGGTGTAGATGAGTACACACAACCCTAAGCGTACAAACAATTAGCCCTACATGTTCTCACCAGAGCGTGTGCAAGATGCTCTAATTCCATTACACAGAATTGTTTTGGATTTCTTAGCACTGTGTTAATCCTAGCTTGAAACTTAGGACACAGCAGTCTCTGAGCTGAGGCCAAATGTGTTCCTAATGATTAGCAGATAAATTAGAAAAATACTCAGCCTATTAAAATGAACATACTCAGAGATGTAATTGGATAGTGAATTTAATCATTCCTTTAACACTGATTAAAACAATGAAGTGGCACCATGGTTCATGCTCTGAAATCGTATTACTTAGCATTTCATATAGGCTGTCAGGAAACAAAGCAGAAAGAGTAACTAAGTTTTAGCAACAACATTCAGGGCATTATGACTATTTAAAAACAGTCAGTGTTTCCACTGTAAACATTTATCCCAAAGCAAATTTTTGCACTACTCAACAAATATTTACAATGGAAAGAGGCTTAATGTCTCTTCATTCTTAATTGCGACAAAACACATTGGTTGTGATTTACCTCCGCAGTCGAATCAAATCCTTTTGATAGTTAAAATAATATGGGTATAAAAGTCTGCTGTGACAAAAGATTTAAGTGAACAGCTAAATAAGAGTGATATTTTTTTCAAGAAATACAGTAGAAGTTTCCAGTACTTTTAGTTTTCATTTGCAGACTTTCCAAACAGTCTAAACTCCCAAGAAGTAAAAAGCAAATAGCTTACGTAGCACAGTAATACAGTGGTTTTGTACTGGAGGGGGAAAAAAAGTCACACATTTTTCAGTAAAATTCCTGTTCAATATAATACTAGATTGAGCTGAGGTCAGTTTCGTTCAGAATTTATGTTGCATGTTGTCTAGCTCAACAAAATAAACTCTGAACAGGGGCTGTTCTCATTCAGAAAATACAAATCATAGAATGGTTTGGGTTGGAATGGACCTTAAAGATCATCTGGTTCCAACGCCCCTGCCATGAGCAGGGACATCTTCCACCAGACCAGGTTGCTCAGAGCTCCATCCAGCGTGGCCTTGAACACTGCCAGGGCAGGGGTAGCCACAGCTTCTCTGGGCAACCTGTGCCAGTGTTTCACCACCTCCATGGCGAAGAATTTCCTCCTAATATCTAATCTAAATCTGCCCTCTTTCAGTTTACAGCCATTCCCCCTGGTCCTATCACTACACACCCTGTGTGAAAAGTCCCTCTCCATCCTTCTTGTAGGCCCCTTCAGGTACTGGTAGGTTGCTATAAGGTCCCCCCGCAGCCTTCTCTTCTCCAGGCTGAACAGCCCCAACTCTCTTAACCTGTCCTTGTAGGAGAGGTGCTCTAGCCCTCTGATTATCTTTGTGGCCCTCCTCTGGAGCCACTCCAACACACCCATGTCCTTCTTATGTTGGGGTCTCCATATCCCATTTCAATTAATTGTGTAGTAGGAAACTCAGAAATCATAGTGGGTCTGGACAAAGCCCCCTACAATTGAAATTATAAAAAAATGTCAGAGCTGGAGATAAATTCTGCAGTAAATTGTGACTCCACTGCTAGTGTTACTACTTTATATACAGAGCACCAATAATGCAGCATGACCTTTACATAAACAGTTAGTCACATCAATAGGACAATTCTCGGGATGGGGGAGTGTACGAGCCTATATTTTTCAAAGGGAAAAAAAAAAAGTTAACATTTGTAGGCCAGGGCTTGCGTCCTTTACAGGAAAGTGAAAGCAAAGCATAGCAGTTGCACCTCAAGTGGTTTTGGGGAGAGGGATGGGGGTGGTTGGTCACTTTTTATTGAGTGTTTTGGGTCTGTTTGCTTTTTTTTTATTTTTTTTAAACCATCATGAAAGTGCTTAATGATTTAGGACAACTGCCTGTGCCTCGGCTCTAGAGAGGGTAAAGTCTGGGACTGGTGAACTATAACCAGGGCAACTGCACTTGGTTTGAGGCCTTCTGAAAAGCTCAGTAAATGCGAACACCGAGGTCTGCCACTGCGTCCCGTCCTCTGCCTCATTACATAGCTGCCAGCACCATGAATGAAGAATTAAATCAGCATTTATAGGATGTCTTTTTTCAGACCGCGGGAATCCTGAAGGACTTGAGCTAATGCTGCACAGGCCTGCTTGAGTCTTGGAAGCCATCCAGCAGTTACAATAGGGAGATCAGGAAAGATTAATTTCATCTATGCTTGGGTAAAATATCCTGCTTTAGGGTAAAATAGCACTTTTTGACCTCATTCTGGTAAGATTAGGCTGTTCCTGGTAGCCAGAGTAATTTTAACACAGTGAAGGACTTCATCGCAGAGAGGGCAGACTGCTCTTTTCAGTTACTTGGTTTTGTGACTGTCAGTTTAAAACTGTTTGTTCTTTCTTCTACGGTAGCACATATGGGGACTGCACAAGGTAGGAGCAGCACCAAAGGGTCCCAGTGAGCCACTGTCAAAAGCACGGCACAAGTGAAGAGACAGCACTTTGCCTGGCAGGCAAGGATGCACAGTTTCACCACCCCAAAACTTTGCTAGACCTATTCATCTATTGGGACTCATCCAGTGATGAGACTTTAAAGGAATGTGGTGAAAACCCAACTTGGCCTCGGGAATTTATTGAGGAATCATCCTGGATGAGGAGGGAATTTACTGGAGGAATTATCCAAATGAGGCTGGAAGGCTCTAAACAATGATATAGGTCTTGTTTCTTGCTAGCATCTGGGGGATAAATTATCCCTCAGATGGAAACTAAAGAGGGGCAAGTTATTTGGTAAATTCACCACAATAGACCAGAAAGAGTCATAATATCTTCAAAAGCAAAGCTATTTTCAGGCCAATGAAGAGATAAGGATTTTGAATTCTCAGCTATAAATATTCAAAATTTTGTAAGAAGCACTTTGATATCCCCTTAGACATGGCCAAAAGCACAGACCTTCCAAGCTAATCCTGGTTCAATGATGTTGACATCAGGTGATTTTTCTATAATTTTCCACTGAAATCTTTGTCTTGCCCTCCACAGCTCATGACCCCTGTAAGGCTACCGAGGAACAATGCCACAGATAACAGTTTTCCCTGTAGCTTTCCTCCATTTTTGTAGGTTATCCTGTAAGGTTTGAATGTACTGAGGTAGACTTAAAAGACAATTACTTATTCCATGTCCTACAAATTTTACAACAGTGTTATGATTCTATTATACAGACATTTCTGCTGCATCTTAGTGCAAGCTGTAACCTACTTGCAGATAACAGTGTGTGTCCATATGAATTCCTGCTAATAGTTACTTAGGAATGTAAAGCAACTAAATTAAACAACTGTCGCTGTAATCAAAACCACAATAATCTCTATGATTAGTTCTTCTTCTCTTTTTCCATAATAAAGCAGCAGAAGGCCAGGCCTTCTAGCACACAACCAAGAATCAAAAACAGAGGATAAGATCAAATATCTTTGTTTTACCAATAATTTTTAGACTCAGAGACTAGCAAGTCTGTGGAAAAGTCAATACACAGAACTTGTGGGCACCATTATATCATTTCCTGTTGTTTTTCCAAGAATCCTGTGATCATTTAAAGTGGCACTTGCAGAAAATACATAGAGAAGAAGCAATGAAGGCAGCACTACAGCACTGTGGTGACATCAAATGCAAATACACACCATCCAAAGACTATTCCCAAGTATTATATTAAAAATAATCAGTTCCATGAATTCTGAGAGCCAAAGATGGGCGTGCCTAACACGTACCCAAGTACCTCTCTGGAAGACCATTGCCAGCAGTCAGATTACAGAAGGCAGAATCCAGTAAGTTAGGCCATTCTTTTGAAGAAATGCTAAAGCTGCTACATAACCAGTATCTGAATAACCACCCAAATCCTATGAAGGAAACACGATTACCGAAATAAGTACACAACCACGAAACAGTAGTGAATTTGGGTTTCCAGAGGACTGGGGAGACACCTATTTGTTCGGCTGAAGTGGGCACAAAATGTACATTTTTCCTTTTTGCCAGTTTTTCTATAGAATAATGTTCCTGAGGTCTAACACCTTCAAAGTTTTACTTGCATTTGGTCATTAATGAATGGCACCTCTGTATCGCACCACAGCATACCCCTGCACTGGGCAGGAGGGTCTAGCAGCTGGTTGTGCCAGCTTGGCACACACTGCAGAAACTCCCAGGTCAACATGCTAAGAGTGAGGATCAACATTTGCATACAGCAGAGCAGCAGCAGAAAGAGGGGTGCAAAATCCAGCTCAGGCTGCTTTCATCAGGGTTTAATTTAGCCCTGTGCTAGCACAGTTTAAACTGTGTTAGTGTCAGCTACTACTATGAGATTTATTAGAAAGGAGTCTAAACGGCACCTTAAAAGAATATCTTCTGTTTGGAAAAGGAAAGTACTTGGTATTGCTAATATTATGCCCAAATATGCTCAGGCCGTAAAATGGGCTTCAGACAGTAGTTTATCTTATGGGAATCAAATTTTAGCAATTTATTTTTCGTATATGTCAAGTACCCATTGTCGAGTAACAATGATTTCACAATCATATGCCTGCTGCCTGGGACACTGATTACTTGTAAAATACTGAGTTCTGAATACCGACTGAAAATACTGTCACCAAGTGAGAAATGAGGCAATGATAGAGACTAGGGAATAGTAAGAAAAGACTTCTAAAAGTTATAAACCTGTAAAAAGAAGTCTGAACATTACAAAGTAGAAAGCAGGAGGTGTTGAAGAAATGCCCAGGCCTCAAGGCTTCTACGTCATATACCATCTATCGCAAGGGACTTGGAAATTCTTAGATTTTCTTTAGTATGTAGTTAGGATCATAGAAACCACGATACCTGATCTGTTTTAAATTACTGATTTTCAAAGGAAGGTGAAAAATTTGTGAAGGGCAATTATAGGACAAAGAGAATGTTATCAAAACACCTGCCTAACAGGTAGGATAGTGCTTGCTGTATTTCTCTGTCCCCATGCAAACATACCCCAAACTCTCATTAGCTCCTGTGTCAGCCACTGCCAGTGGTGTCTGTGTGATGCACATATCCAAGAAATTCACACTGGGCCTGAGCTCGGATGCTATCCAAGAACCTTATTCTACCACCTCTTACAACAAATAACCACTAACATCACACTGCTCCGGCATTCTGCTGTAACTCTTGCTCTAGTTTATCACGATGTGTATCATCTCAATTAAACTCAATAATGTTGTTTCTCTTATACTTGATGACTTACACCTGATGACTGGAGAGAGCTCCAGTGATCAGGACTGGAAATCTATTTTCCCTTTGTCTCTATACATGTGACGCCCCTACTAGGATTTTCTGTTGAACAAGGCAAGAGACTGAAGATGGCAATAGAGAGCTGGGAAAAGCATGTTCCAGGAAAGTACTATAAATATCCTTTTGTTGCTAAATGTGTTGATAAACCTCTTGCTAGAGAGGCCTCTAGTGTTAATCTGCCCATCAGTATCTCAACAATTCCCATCTAAAACTATCAACAAATGGTTTTGTCAGTAGAGAGTATTTATTTGCAGTTGCACAACTCTCAGTTTGCAGAAGATTAGCTGCTTAAAACATAAGCAAACAGTCACAGTCTAGAAAAGCCAGTACTGTGAAAATTTATTCATAACCTTACGTGGCAGTAAATTTAGTGTTACAAGATTTAGCAACATCTAACATTCTTTAGGCATATCAAGTGCCTTAAGAGAAAATATTTTATTAGGCTTTTTTTTAAATAGTGCTCAGTAAAAAAATGTGATTTTAAGATGATTTTAGAAAACAAACATACGTTTTTCTAAAGAAGATGTTTCTACTTCCCCTTATGTGGAATCCCCCAACAATGCAAACTGGCTGCCGAGTTTCTGACTATGCCTCGAGGTTGCTGTGCAGTGCTGCTCCGTGCTCCTCGGCAGCTGCTGCCTTCTATCCCAGAGCTGTTGGCCCATGAATCATGAATGAACTCATTCATACAGTCTGCAGCTATCTGGAAGATACACCTAATATGCATTACATAGATCTGTCTAGATGTATGTACACATAAACTAAATTTGGGTTAGTAGCATTGAAAGGCCTCCCAAAATTAAGGAATTGTAGAAATATCACTTACCAATATTTCCCATGTTCAATATGTCCAAAAAAGTAACATTTTCTACAAGATTATCCTTAATTAGTATTTGTCCCTTGAAGATCTTGTAATAGTACGCCTCTTTCAGCCTAAGTGACTCTACTGGCCAAAAAACTTGCTGCGTTAAGGGCTGGGCCAGAGCTGATAAGGGTTTATCCTTTCACTTCAGTGGACTTCAGATCAAGCCTACGGCTCCTGCCAGGGGAGAAAAAAATGGATTTTATAAATAGGAAAGACTAATTTCTGCCTAAGCTCCTGTTTCTGATCAGAGCAAATGTTGAAGGCTTTAAAGCTTTAAAGCTGATTACAAATTAAAATATCTATATCCCCAAATGCTTGCCTAACTTCAAACAATTGGCTGCCACTGTGTGCTGAGCTGGAGCTGCAGGGCCAGGTGTGCCGAGAGCTGACACCTATTGCAAGATCAGAAGAGGGCACTAGGGTTTAAGCTATGTTCAGAATAATCCAAGACAAAGGGGAAAAAAACAGTGAAGTGTGTTAGAAAGAGTCTTTTGTTGTTCTGCTGGTTCTCTCATGTAGAGTGAGAAAACAAAAGCGGGACTGGGAGCCCATGAAACAAGCTGCTGCAGCAGCTCCAGCACAGCCCAAGGGGCATGTTCAGTCACCAGCATCTACACCAGTGCCTCCAAACTGCCGTAGCCTCACCCCACCTACCACCATCCTTCCCTCTGTCCCACCCTGCACGGACAAATCTTTGGACGTTGTTTCTCTGTTGGGCTCTCCGCTTGCGACTGTGCTGGCAGCAAAGGGGCACACCACCTGAATGACAGCTATCCACGGAGACGCTGAGCTGCCCAATCCACTATGCTGAGAAGGGTCAAGAGATGTCCCTTGGGGGCTTTGAGAGATACAGCGAATTTTACACTGCAGCTTATTAGTGATAAAGAGACACACGCACTCAACAAAAAGCCACATTGTGTCTTGCTCTTACTGTAGCTATGAAAGAGAGTAATTGCATTATGATTGTTGTCCTCTGTTGAATCTGCTGTGATATTTTGATACAGCACAACACAAATTTTTGTTACACAGGACTTGCCACAGATTGTGCATGTTCTGTGTTAAGGGGGTGCATTCGATGGACTACAGACAGGCTGGGGTCAAGAGAAGCTGCTCAACACTATGTGGCTTGTATCAGCCCGCTCAGCTGTTTTATCTCCCTTCGCTATCAGTGGATAGGTGATTACCTGGAGGAAGAGAACGTAAGCCAGGCTCTTTCTCTGAAACACCTTCTCTGGCTCTGCAGGGGATTTAGGAAGAACTATACCACATACTAGCTAAAATGGGCATGTAAATATCCACTATGTATCAATAAATCCATATAAATCTGAATGAAAGACTTAAGAACAGCTGTACTAGGTTAAGCCAAATTATCCTGTGTGATAGAAAATAATGCAGAAGACCATAGCAGTGAGGTAGGTAATACTTTACCAGGGGTCCTCTCCCACCTTTCAGCATTTTCTGGCTCAGGGACTTCAGGTTGAATGTTGTCTTTTTGTTAAATATCCCTTGGTGGATTTCCTCCATCTTCCTCCGGAGATGAAACAAAGACCTGGAAGAAAACATAATGTATTAATTTTCCTGACATTCATTTATATTGTCACCAAAGACCGGCCCCAAGTTTCATCCTTACCCCACAAAAATGTCAGTCCTACACAAGGCTACAACTGGCTTAGAGGCATAAACTAAGCATTTTGTCTCGAATACCTCCCTACTCATTATGTCCATTCCTTACCACTGAATGTGAAATACATGTGAATGTCCCTCCTGAAAGTCCACATTCACCTAAACCAGCCTAACAGAAGCATTTCGCTTGAAGTGTCCAGGGCTTAGAGAAACCAAAAGTCGGAAAGCCCTTGAAGAGAAAACCCTCTAAAGAAGCACTTCAGACGCAATCACTGTTTAAAAATACATTTCCATATTATTAAAATGGAAAAGTCAGGTACAGCACCAGTGTTGGGAAAGACTATTTGTGAAACCAGTGAGATAGAGATGTATGTGTAGCAGCCTTCACACCACAGACATCAACTAGCCTACAATCAGCATACGATCACTACATTGTACCCTTCCTAATGGCACTAACTGTAACATATACTGAAATATTGGAAGATGCGTTTGCTAGGGAAGTTGCATCCTAAGAACTTTTTCTGTCTATATTTAATTGTAGGAGAGTTATTTGATTCTATACACTAAAATACCTGAATAATCTACATGACTGTCTACTATAGATTGTATTAGGGTTTCTTACTGTTAGCTTGCAATATGTATACATGTATACAAAGTGTTTATTTAAAGAGGCATCTCACAGTAAGCGAAAAATTATGCATCAAGTATTATATTATCTAGTGTATATTTCTCTGTAAGCTAGAGAGGAAAAAAATATTGGGCTTATGCCTAGAAAAATGATGATCCAAACCAACTGAGGGCAATTCCAATTGCATTATAATAACAAGGAATTTTGAGTATAAGAGGCCATCAGTCTTTGTTTTTTTAGATATTGCCTGTCAAAACGCAAGATCCTGAGCATGACTTTAGTTTCTACTTCAGAAATAGTTATTATTGTGTTCAGCTGAAAAGCAAGCAAGGAAAATCTGCATTTCTCATGCTGCTTCTCAAATAAAAAGGAACAGAAGGAGACTGGCACAATTGTGCGTAAATTAGGGAGTAACTTTAGCAAAGGAATTAATACATGGGGTAGAATTAAAAAAAAAAAATTAAAAAATCAGGGAACAAACCATTTGGGTTTCTGAAGCAGCCTGTGTTTAGAGAGACTCTACCAGCCTACACAGTGTGGTGCCTCCCCACAGGCTGACCCTATAAAAGCTTAGTAATACACAGCTTTCCAGTGTATTTGAATCTAGTACATTACTTTTAGCAGAAGTCAAATCTCCTAGGATGACTTGATACTGCTATATCCTCTCCCTTGTGCCAAGACTTTTAAATCTTACTCTGCAGCTTTTAGATCATCTTCCCAACCTGTGGTTATCCAGACAGATATCTCCTCTGTTCCAGTGAGAAGGTGCTAATACCAGTCTTCTAAAATGTTAGAAAAAGATACACATCATTAGCAAAGATATCAGCACACAAGGAATCCACGTGAGCTCGAGAGGAAAGCAATGAAATTACAGTGAGGTAAAGCTGTTGTACATGCCATACAAACGGGCTTTGCCAGTAGACCTAAACAACTTGTGTTGTTCACCTGGGGAAAGCCTGTGTGTGTAAAATCAATTACAAATCAATAACAGAATATACAGAATTCCTGAAATACAAACTTTGTTAACAGGGAAGACCTTGTCAGTATTATTTTAAATCCTTACAATTGACTCATGTCACCACTGAGGTTTTCTTGACTAGTATCACAGATTGGCTATCACTCCTCTCCAAAACTATCTCCTTTTGGTTTTGTCTTTGCTTTTCAAACTCACACAGTTGACTGAATAAGCTAAAAATGCAGATTATCAGACAAACGCAAACAATATTGTCTTTCACACAGTCCATCACATGCTTATGGAAGGCATGCCATTTTTATCCAAGGACCAAAATAAGAACCTGCATCTTGCCAGATACTTCTTGTAGTCAGTAATCACACCTCAAAGTTAGCAGTCACAAGTATATATCACTGAAATGTATTATGTTACTGGGCAGCTATTCTTTTCATGCACAGTCACAGACACGACAGCAGAGGAGAGTCTGATTTTGTAGATTAAAGATATGATCTGCCACAAAGAACTAAAAAGGCAGTGACACCCACAAAAATTTACTGGAGTTATGATTCAGGATCATGCCACCATTGCCTTGGAATGTCTGGATATTTTAGCACAGACAGTGCAGGGGGCATACGCGATGACAAATATCCAAGCAATTTCCATTAGCCAAGAAAGAGTAAGAAAATACTTAAGGAGGAGATATTCATGACTATGAACAAAATTATAATGAAGTGCAGCTCTTACAATGTTGAAATTGCTCTCCCTGCTCCTCTGGCATAAGGCTGGCTAGGAGAGAAGGATTCTTGATTATACCTTAGGAGAACTGGAAGATGAATTTGCACTGAAGTAGTTAATTTATGGCTAATGCGAGCTAATGATAACAGCAAAAGTGCATGTTTATCACAAATGTTAAAAACTTAGAGGACAAACATTCAAAGGTGAGAGTCAATAATGCCTTAATAAAGCTGGAAAGTAAAGGGACTTAAATGAGTATTAATATTATTTTTCAAATGGAGAATACCAAAGTTATATTAATGCAGATGTGGAATAAGAAACACTCGAAGCAAATGGAAAAACAATTAGGATAAAAAGCGTGGCAGCTTAGTGGGATTGATTAGATCTTTGAAAGTTAATAACGAAAGACACTGCATTGGAAAGGAAAAACAAGTCCGCTTAAAAGCAAACGCTCATTACTTTTATTTGTAAAAACCTGCGAAGTAGTGAGGAAATGTTGAAAGCTAGGTGTGTATTTTGGGGGAATGTAGCATGGTCTAGAAGTTAAATGGGAATAAAGACCAAACAGCAGCAAAAAGTGATCTCAAACTAAGACTTTTAGAGAGATGAGATATATGTAACGTGAATTGTCCCTTCTTTTCAAAAGGGGACAATGATTTTTACAGATTTTCCTTTAAATTTAGACCTTTAGTATTTTCAAGTATTGAATATACCATCAGGAAGGGTTAGGAGCAATATGCTAGCTTCACTGATATCATCCATTCCTATCTGATCAAGCCAGTAACAGATCGGACACAGATTGATCAGGATAAATTTGTACAGAGATCAGCTCTCCCAGGAAGAAAATGCCATGTGCAGTTAAACATGGTTTCATGGTGTTATGAAAAAATGATGAAAACAGCACAGAAAAGCAGAATACTTCAAGACTCTCAGATTTTGTAAATGAAGAGACTTATAAAGAAAGTGATAAAGATTATGCAGGAATTGCCCTAACACATTTAGCCCTCGAGCCGTTAGAACATACTCCGCCACCGAAAGTGAGGGCACTTCTGTACTGATTGCTGTAGGGTAGTTGAATATGCGCACTCGTTATTATTCCCCATGAAATCCTCCCTGCTCTTATTAAGGCAAGCAAGGGAGACATGAGGACACGTCATGCTCCTTTCTGGATTATCCTCCTCTCAGAGCACGGTAGGGATTTGCACTGAGGGTTTAGTTTAGTTCCAGCTTGTGCATAGCTCTCCCTAACAATAATCCAAGCAACCAGAGCATCCCAGGACTGTCCTCTTTTGATTATAAAACATGCTTTTCTGAAGACAAAACAACCGACACCACCACCCACCCTCAAATCCCCAACAGACAAGAACCTTGGAGAATTTGCAATAAAATAAAAACATAGCTGATTTCTAACAGATCAGTGCTCTATCTTTTCAAGTTTTGCCTAGCAACACATCATTCACTTCATTGATTTCACTTCTACATTATAGTTTGCACCATTGTAATTACCTGAACAGAGACACGAAAAGTATTTAGAAAGGTGTACATAATTGTGGCCATTTACATAACGTGTCGACTGCTCATTTCTGTGATTAGAGTAGTGGACTAATTTTCATGCCAGCTGATAAGATATTCTGCAACTAATTTATAATCTTATATTTTCATGACATTTATAACAAGCATCTTCATAAAAGAAGGCTGACATTTCAACGCATGGATTTTTAGTTTGGGAGATGATGACATTACTTTCTAAAATCTCAGATGAAGATATCTGAAGACCTCAAAAAAGATTCTTCATCATACAGTTGCATCATCTCTATTCCAACTTTTAACGGAGCTGTAGAAGCCTGAAATGTGACAGTGCGTAATTAAGTGCTTTTTTTATCAAGCATCTACCATGACTGCATGCACAAGGCCTCCGTGCATACCTGAACATGCAAAGTGCAAAAATGCTGATACCCAGGTGACCCCATGGGAGTTGCTCAGAAGAAAGCAGTGGCAGCATCTGTGCTTATCTCTTCTGTATTTGTATTTTTGGTGAGAAAAAACCTCCCAACTTCTGCTTCTGAGGTGGATATTGAGAAATACAACATTTACACTGCAACAGTCACAAGTGTATAGACCCATTCCTCAAGCACAGCATACACAAAATAGCATTTTATGTGACTGAACTGAAGAGTGCAGAGTCTTGCTCAATACGCTTCTTCCTCTAACCACAGAATTTACTGTGTGTTATAACAGCTAACAATATTTTAAAACGTGGTTTTCCTGAAATGTGTAGCTAACCAACAATTCTCCCTGAAGAAGAACTGATTATATAAATGCACACATATAAGATCTAAAAATTTTAAGAAAAATGAGTAATTGGAAAATCTCACCAAGACCTTGGTGGAATTAAGACAATTTTTACAAACTGAGTAGCCAGCCCTGTGGTTGGAACAGAGTTTCTCCAGTGCGAAGGCAGTGGGTAAGATTGGTTTTGTAAGGTAATGCCCATCTGTAGCTCAAGAAATGTTTTTGGTGAGCCTCACAGGGCAGAGACAGCATCTTCCACCCTGCAGTCCAAAATTCTTAAGTTTCACACACAGCTCACAATAACGATAAAGGACACTTAAAAAAAAAAAAGGAAGTTAAACACCCTGTATTTTCCCACCCGGCAGATTCCTGCAGTAACCTCCACAGTTCTGAATGCACGGAAGAAGTGATAGTTTCTTACAGGAGGAAAGCATTTACAGTAACATTATGGGCTGAATTAATATAACATGAATAATAATAATTTACTCCTTTAACTAAATGCTAACATTGCCCTGCAGTCCCACGAGATGTTGGCAACACCTATGCAAGTTAAACGTCAAAACTTAAATTCACCATATGCTGCTTTGCTAGAAGGAACAGTCACTTTTAAAAAAGATAATTATTTACTATGGTGTTTTTCTTTGATGCTAGTGAATAGAACATGAAAAATACTCCAATGTAACTCTCCAGAAGGTGAAACCATTCCTACACTAAACTGTGTACACAGGGCTTTGTTTTATGTTTGTAACGGGATACTGTGAAAATGCAAGCAAACTTGACCTTACCCTCATCTTTGGACTTGCAAAACGATCTCTGCTTGAAACTTCCTCACATTTCCTTTCATGTGCCAGATCAAGACTGAGACCAATCAGATAAAGCAGCGTGTCTTGAAGGCTCGACTCACAGCTGTCCAGACAGTTAACCTTAGCTATGGAAGAAAAAAAAAAATAATCAAACAATCTGTTTTCTTTGCAGACTTACAACTGCTGTATCACATGATGTGACACTGATTTCCCAACAGTGCATGCTTTGAAGCTGACAAGTGTTAAGATGTGATTAAAAATTCCAAGTGAATGCAAGTACCTGTCACTTAGGCGAGTCCCTCAGTTGTGTTGGTGACCACAGGAAAACAACCAGGAATCCATCTGCCCATGTATGTAGGAGGAAGGTGCTGCAGAGACCTAATTACAGGGTGAATCAATTAACTGCCTCAGCAGCTGTAGGTCAGGTACAGAGCTCACCCACAGTCAGCCTAAATTAAATGCAGTTACTTTTCATTTCACCATTAGGATCAAAGATGATACAGTAGACCAAAAAAACCCAAACCACCAAACCCCCAAAAAACACTATGGGAAATCCTGCATAGTTGCTTCTGAAAATTCACAGGTCTATTGTGATCAGTTTTACTGACTGATTCAGAAAAATAGCTGTTTTTTTCAATTAATTAAAACATGTATCCGTGAAACAAATGTACCAAGAAAGCACCAATTGCAATAAGTAAATAAGAAGGGTAATTGGATAACTTCAGTACCTGCAGGAGAAACAGCAGCTTTTGGAGTAACCTCATGTCAAACAAAAATGACAGCTTTCTACAGATATTATGTCTTCAACAAGCATAGTATGGCTTATTGTATATGCTTTGAATATGCATTACAATTAAACAAATATGCAGTATGCCTACTTAGCAGGACACAAGATTGAGGTATTTTTTCTTGATAAAGCACTCATTCCAGAACCTTTTTAGAGTAATAAATCCACTTTAAGTAAAATGCAACTAACTGTCGAGGCTGTTAAATTGTAATAAGCAGATATTATAAACATTAAATACCAAGTGAATACACTAAGTAGGAACACTACAGATGATTTAAATCAAGAACTAAAAGCTAGGAAACTAATAGGAAAATTCAAAATATTTTCAATAATTAATAGTTACAACAAATATTCAAAAAAGTTCTTTAGTCTAGATTTAATCCTTATTTGGGACATATCAGACCAAAAATGCCATCTGATGTTCATGTTCTGTCTTTCTTTCATGGAGGAACAGGAGGAATGTGGGAGAGGAACACTGACATTTTGCTCTCAAACACTTACTCGCATGAGTAATTTTACCACATGAAGAGTCCTGTTGAGTTTACCAGGACTATTTGTGTAAGGAGTTCCTCATGGGCATGATTGTTCACAGAATTTAAGCCTTTAAAGGCTATTAACTCTGCTCCCTGATAATAATATTATTTACATATTTCTTCTCAATGAACAGGGCCAGCCATTAAGAGGAAATAAGGAAAAGTATTCACTGGACAATATATTTCTCAAAAATACATTTATTTAAATAACAGATGGTCAAAGAGGCTATCAAGCAAGGAGCTGAATAAAAGCAAATCAGAAGTTTGGAAATCAGTTTAGACTCAGAAAGCACTTTTTTTTTTTTTTAATAACAGCTATTTTTTTACAATTGCCCTAAAAGGGTGGTGGTGGTGGGGAATCCCTGGTGCAGTAAACATCTGTAACTTGTGAACACTCTCCTTTGACTACAGAGCGGAAGCTTCCAGTGTAAAACGGTTCCTTCTCCCTTACCTACACTGGGAAAAGCCATGCTTAGGAAAATGTTACAAAACATAGCCCTCTCCTTTGTTTGGCTTACAAAAGTCCACATTAATTTCGATGAAAGCAGGAGCTAAATAGTATAGCAGTTCACCCTTAAATTTGTAGAAAAATTGCAGCCCTTTCCACTGTCAGAACAATTTTCTCAAGTCACTCTAAATGTCCACAGTAGCGTGGGCGTATGTCTCTCTCTCGAGGACCTCTGTGTTGCACGCGTGCAATGCCCTGGTAAATTCCAGGGCTCTCGTAACAGCAATGGAGAAAATGGTGATTGAAAATCCCTGTAATCCCATTGCCTCAGGGCTCTCTGTGCATTAGAGACATCAGATCTCCTCTTCTGAAAGTTTTTCCCTTCCCGCCACCCCTTTTCATTTAAGTTGGGAGAAGCCAATGTTAGCATTGGAGGCCTCCGTGGATTCCAGTTTCCTTGGGCAATCACCACAACGGTTTTCAAAATAGGGGTAGCGGTGGCATGGCACACCAGCAGTTAGGTCAGTATGGACTCACAGTTACCCGATTTGCACATCCACCTACAGTAACTGCTGTTGCCTTTATAAATCTTTTTTGCCACTGAAAGCAATATTTGTGTCCCCCAAGAGCAACGGGCTTTAAGATACGCAGTTAAACCAATTCCAAAACTACTCGCAACAAGAAACTAGTATCTTGTTAGAAACATGACACTAAAATGATGGCATTATAATCACTGAAAGACTTAAGCGGACATGATTATGGTAATTTATATCTTGATGTGATTACAGTAATTTGTATCTATTAATTAACACACATTTTAAATCTCTTGCCGTATTAACTATAAGGAAATGATATACTTCAACTTCGTGATGTGAAATTCACCCCAAATATGTTACTTATTTCTTTTCAATTTTGTTGCACAACTATGACATAGTCACAAAACAAAAAGTACTGGCTACAGAAGTATTAAGTTACCTAAATGTGATCATAATTAAGTTGTGGGTATTTCTAGCAGTGTCAGTGAATACTCTTTTTTTGAAGGGTCTTCTGCGTAAACGATATAACTGTTCTTTTCTCTGGATTTCACCTATCATATAAATAAACAGTAATATATTTTCTATCCATATCAGTATACCCCAAGTCAGATTTTGCTTGTACGTCATTCAGATCCATCCACATTTCCAAACTACAGGGGAGAGAGGATGTCTGAAGAATAAATATATTGAGCAATTAAAATGAATGCCTAGAGTGGAATCTTGTTAGGATAATAACAGATAAGTAACGATACCTCATACTTTATGTGTTGAATGGAATTTGAAAATATGAATCACTCACCAGAGCAGCGGCTAGGGTTACATGCTCTTGCTATTCTAAAACTCATAGGCAGCAAGAGAAACATTTGGAGGAAGGATGAAACCGATTTAAGGAAAGAATAGAAGTAAGTACGGTTTTTCAGACAGTAAAGTGAAACTCTCAAAAGGCTTCTCTTCCTTCTTTTCTCTCATGTCTCCCTGTGACATGAGGTGTCTCCAAGCTCCCACTTAACCTTGTTCAAAAATGGAAAAAAGCTGGTGTTGACCAACTCTTCAGTCTACTGACTTTTAAGCTACTAGCTGATGTTTAGCTCTTAATGTTGGCCAAGCATTTTCTCCTGGATTTGGATGATGGTCCCTACCTTTGGAGAAGGATGTATAAGCAGTGGCAAGCACTCAGGTTAGATGATGACAGTAACGAAGGAAGATAACTAATGAACCCCAGAAACAAGTTAGATAAAAAGGTCACAGACCAAACAGTGACAAAGTAAAGTGAATTTGGCAGAGGTGATAAGAAAGACGAGGAAAAACAGCACCAAAACCAAATTACCACTCAGCACCACCTAGAGCAATGCCTGCCTTCCTAGGGCACGCAGTCAAATGCTACTGATCTTCCCTAACTTCTGGCATATTTCAGGCACAGAAGAATCAAGTTTCAAGAAAACATTAAAATCAGACCCCGGAGCCACGATGCCTATTTCTGCCTCCCTTCCCTGTTAGGTCTTTGAATTTCCTAGGAAGGACTGAATTCTACCAATTTCTTATTAATCATCATTTTAATGTTTTACATTTACAGTAGCAAAGCAGAGCCAGCAGCGCTTTTGCTTGTATCTTAAACTGGCATAATTTCAAGATGTTGTGCCATAATTTCACAAAACAGGCTGGGGACACACTTAATTTGTATTTGTTGTTGGCAGCAGTTTATACCAAAGAGACACTGTGTCAGGACATTAAACAGATTTTAAAAATTCAGGAGAGTGCTCTATACATCATACCCTTTTGTAGCTAGTTTCAAGCAACCCATGTAAAATGCTGTTACACTGCTGCCTCGCAAGAGCTGAACAACAAAGCTGAGCTTTGTTATAGGCTGACTTGAGTGTGAGTCATGAACGTGTATTTTTAACTTAAAAGCTGTATCACAAGGAATATTTGACTCCAGATGCAGCATTTAAATAAATCTACACAGCTGCTAAATCCAATTCCAGAGATTGTACAAGGACATGCAAGGAGGAAAGTACAAAAGTTAGTTTATATTAAAATTCATGACAAATGGACTGTTGTTTTAATATAAAAAAATACTAAGTTGTCCATTTGTCAATTTGATAAAATACACATTTGAAAAAGCCCAATCCTACCAGATATTGTTTTCATATGGCTTACTTTGTACAGTTCACATAAAAAACATATATAGTTTATATAATTATTTTTGGAAGCTTTCAAGGATTTCAGAAAATCCTTTATCAAATTATAAAAAAAATTAAGTTTGCCCCTTTAGAAGAAAGAGCAGATAACATACTTATTCATGAATTACTAGATGTGAGTTGAATACACAACACCCCCCAACTTCCTTTGCAAAAATGGCAATGTTATTTAGCTGTGTTCCCAGCTGCCCAACTTCCCCTAATTGATTCTAGAATTTCTTGCTCCCTCTGCCTACATTATTTATGAAGGCAATACCTTCCCTGAAGCAGAGACTTTGATTTCTTATAAATGTATACAATAACTAGAACAAAGGAGACCTAAACTAATAACAGAAAATGTAGTCACAGTAAATCAAGTAAATATTATGGAACACATTTTACAACTTGGTAAACTGAACTGAATTGACCAAGGTGATGGAACAAAGTAACAGCAGACTTGGAAATCAAAGCTATTCTTGCTATTTAGTTTAACTAAGCCCACCGGATATAAGCAGCACACATCTGACACTTTGCACTGCAAGCCTTCCCCGTGCAGCAGATGTTTCTTAGAGAGAGAGGCTCATTGCTGTCCAGAGCAGTACTTGTTGCTTAATGTCATCTGCCAACACAAAAGTCACCTCCCTTGCTGGAAATGATGAACGTGTAACTAAAGAGGGGTCATATATACTATAACCATTTTTTTTCTTTTTTTTTTTTTTTTGAAGAAGAAAATGTTGCATTACCTTTGAAATTTAGATGGAAGAACATGCCTGCATGGTGAGAGATAACCCCACCACAGAGACTGCTTTGACTCTTTCTGTTTTGTTATCTGTTCAGCTATTAAACTGCCATACTGTAGTATGTCTCAGAATTTTAGTCATGAAAACAAAAAAGCACAAGAAGCCTGTAATACTGGGATAAGTATTTTCTTTCTTTTTTTTTTTTTAAAAAAAAAGACTGACACTGCTAGCTCTTGAAATAGCAGTATATAATGTAAGACAAGAAATTACCTGTACCTTCATATTTCAAAATGTCTCCCTCTCCCAGCTCTCTCAGCTCCTCTGTGCTGCGTCAGTTACAAATTCCTTATAAAGGTGATACTGAGACCCTTTTCTTCTCCCTCTTACTCGCACCATGAGACCAATCAGTACCAGTAGACATATCATGCTAATGACTGTTAAAGGTTCACAGTCTGTCCCTAAAGGAATAATTGAATAAACAATGACAAAGACAGAAAAAAATTCTATGATGTTACCCTCACTTTCCCCAAAAGAGCCACATCAGAAGGAAGGAAGGAAGGAAGACTGCTTGACTTGATAAACTAAGGAATGCATTTAAATTAAAACCTGATTATTGTCATAATGCATTTGTACTTAGGAAACGGAAAGATTAACTGAAGAGAAAGTAAAAAGAAATGAAGTGTGGCCTATAATGGAGTTGTGGAGGCAGCATTCTTTAGTTGACTGAAATTGCAGATATCTCTGTATAAAACGGCTAGCAGATTTTGTCTGATTTGTTTGTTTGGTTTATGTTTTAGATTTTTCAAAAGATTTAACTTCATGGATTGTATGCGAAATCTAATTTTGGTGCCAATTATCTTCTGTAGTTTAATGAAAAAATATGGTCATAGTAATGCAAATTCCATGTGTTTAAATTTCATTTGAATAGCTAATGAGGAAAATACAGACAAAAACAATGATTGTGCTTCTCTGAGTTGAATGGAAATCAGCTAATGTTACTGTAACAGAACTTCTTGCTGGACAGATTTCACAGACATTTCTAATCTATCTACAACTTCCTGAGCAGGTGGAATGCATTTGAAATACGAGCAGTCCTAGCTTTGCAGTGCTAATTATACAAATGTGAAATGGTATATGGTAGTTTGCAGCTCTCTGCCACCACCAGTGACGCCACTAACATTTTGACTGAAACAATAATATATTTGTCAGCGTTGTGTTAATATTATCTTCTATTAAATTAGAATCGTTCATTCATTTATTTATTGTTCATTTGGGATTATTTTTTCTGTGTTTTTATTCTTTTAAAAACAGCCTATGCTTGGACATTTATATAATAAATCCCTCTTCCAGGTGAGGCCAACTAATATTTCTCCCTGTCACTGCAACTGAGAAATAGCAACTCAGATCAGAACTGAGTCTTTAGAAATAGGAAATGACCAAGATGGAAGTACTAGAAGTCTGAATGTGAAAAATAAGTGACAGAACAGATTCTCAGCTGTATATAAACTATACTGAAAGAATTAGATGATATAGGAAATTCTATTCGCTGTGATAAGGCACAACCATCATGAGACATATTTTCCACTCCAAAAAGGGTTTTCTTTGATGGAATCGTGAACAGTCATTATGGTTTTCCTACTTCCTGCCTTTGAGACTAATGGACATATTACAATGCACTAACATATCTACATTTTATTATACAATATAAAAAAAAAAAAAAGATTTTGTTGGAAGGGGCTGAGAAAAGATGTGGTGTAAGAAAGAACAAAGAGGACTGGAAACAAATGCCACTCTTGTTCCAAGTAATAAAAGTGTTTTTTGAGCCAAGGACATCATTCACATGGAGACAGGCCATGCTTGTCTCACCTAACAATTTGCAGTGTTGGTGGTGATTTAATATTTCTAGCCTTGACAGAGGTAGCCTAGCTCAGCAGAGTGCTACCTGAAAAGAAAATCACTTCCCAGGTTGAAGAGGTTTCATGGAAGTCTCATAAAACCCACACAGCAGCCAACATCCCAAGAAGACTTCCTTCACTACTGTCCTCACTGGACTATTCACATGGGTATGAAGGCTTGGATGGATAGGGACACTGCATCTTAACCATTATGATCTGGAAGGAAAGGGAAAAAAGAAATATATTCTATACATATAGGTAATACAACTCAATATTCCTCAAATGTTAGTACAAAGTGCTTGACTTCAAGTGTGACGATAGTTGCGTTGAAGTCAGACAGAAGAAGCATGAAGCTAGAGCTGCAACTGCAGATGATGACGTTAGTCAAATACCACCCCTATCATTTCTTATGATGTAAGCTGTCAGCCAGACACATTAATCTCTAAAATCATGCATTACTACATACCCTAGCTGTATTGGTTATTACGCATCCTTCCCAACATATAGGGCTCAGGGCTTAGAATATTTTTGTATCAAACATTCTGGTGTTTTAAACTTGCAGTCAATAATCAACCAATGTACTAGAATAAATAGCTGTTTGAAACATAGTAAACATGATGAATAGTAGCATTTTACCATAAATTAAAAGACTTTCATTTATTAGTATTTCACCATTAAATAAAAAGGGGCTCCAGGGTCTTTCCTAAAAAATAAAAATATAGCAATGGCAAAGAAAAATTGACCATCAACACGCTTCTGAATTTGGAAAGTCTGAAGAAGTTAGTAAACACCCTGATTCCTGTATTTTCTACTATGGTTCGCTCCAGACATTTTCCCCTTGTAAGGACTCGCTTTCAGCGGGTCAGTGCTCACTGACCTTTACATGCCCTTCCAGATTCTCTCTCTCCCTCTCTCTCCATATTTTCGCATTTTCTTTCACTAACCCTAAAAGATGAAGAAAACAAAGGGACCCTGTTTACACATCACATCTCAGCAACTCCCATGGCTATATTGGTTTGGACTTCTGCGGTGAACCCAGAACATGGTGTGGGCAGAGTTCGATTTCCTTGTTTGTATACTGAAAAAAAAAAATCGCTGTTCCCTGCAACAACAAACAGGACTGGCACATTTTTAACGTAAGCATGCAACGCTAGGAATCTCAGACAACCTGGGAAGCCTAGTAGCATCTCTGTGAAATGCTATGATAACAAAAATGAAATGCAGCAGCCTCTACAGTGAAGATACAAGGGGGAAACTAAGTAATAAAGCCCTAAGCTTTTCCTGTATTGTCAATGTCTTTTAGGGTATTTTGTCCACTTGCTTGAAAAAAATTCTCCAATATCAATAAATGTGTTATAGTTCAAGAACAGTTATTATTCAGTTCAACTCTCATTAATTTTGCATATAATTATAACAGAATCCTCTGATTTCCATTGCCTCCACAGAAAGGACAGTAGAAAGTATGCAGCAAAGTAATAAAGCAAACTTACAAAAAAAACAGTAGAGATTCACATGTTTAACACTATTATTTCCTCCTTGGAAATGGCTGTCCTCTGCCTTTCGAATAAAAAGCAGAAGTGTTATAAAATATATATGAAAAAAAATTATCACTGCCAGATGAAAAGGATTCCGGGTAAGTAGCACTCCCAATTCTGCAAGTTATAAAGGCATAGAGTTGTTTGAAGTTGGAGAGCCATGCAGATGATGAGCTGCTTTCAACTATTAGTACCAGCCCATCTCCTCACTCCCTGACTGCCCTTTTTGGGACTTTTTCTATAAAGGTGACAAGATGTTAGATTGCCAAGATCACCGATTAGAATGCTTTAGGTCCTGCCATCTACTAGGAGAATCATTTGGCCACAAGCTTTCATCATTTCAGGTGTTTTGACCATTAAGTCATGGATAACATCACCCTGGGAGTCCTATTTATAGCTCTTATGCTTCTTTGTAAGGTCTGAAATTAAAGGTAAAAAGATGTCTTTGGTTCTTTTATACACAGAAGAAAACCTGTTGAAATGAAGTCAGTTCAGTTGAATTTTCAGAGCAAAAGGAAATCAGCATTCAAGGTGCTGCCTTTGAATAGAGAAAGGACCTTTTATTCTTTTTATAAATATCATATTTTATGTGAGGTTTATAAATATACTTGGCAAAGAAGTTTCATCCAAATGTTAGCAATTTCATATCTTTCATGTACAGGATATTGACCCCGTTGATTCGTAATTAATTGCAGGCTTTTTTCTCATTAGCTTATCGATTGAGGAGTCTGTATTGCATTCTTGACTGTGTTATAAATTACAGCCTTGGTTCCAGTTAAATCCGGTTGTCTACATTTTTCACATCATAAGAGTTACCTGCTGTACATCTTGCCAAACTATAGCCTTTACAGGAGAGAACTACAGGTCTTTAGTTACTGTAGAACCACTTCTGTGAGTAATAAATCCAATTTTCTACTTATTCAGATTTAAGAATGCAACAGTAAAAACCAAAAAAGCCTTCATTTTCACGTGCTCTAAAAATGCCTTAGCCAAAGCTCGTGAAACCTGCTGGAGGTTTTCCATTGATTTCAGAGAGCTTTGGACCAGCCTCCCTAGCGAGTGGGCTGTTGCAAAAGCAGGCTTGAAGATCACACTTTTGTAAAAGTAACTAAAACTATAACAACAGTGCAAAAAAAGAAATCTTCAAGAAATTATTAAAAAAAAAAGAAAAGTCCTTCACTAGAAGTCCAGTAAACCTAGCAACACTGTAAACCTTCAGTAGAATAAAAGTAAAAAAAAATCCAGGGTAGATCAGTAAAGGCATAAATTCCAGTCTTATTCAAATAGATGCAGGTGTCAGACAACAGCATTGTAGATGCTTGTTTTTCAGTAAAGGTAAGTTCTCTTATTAAAGATCCCAAATAAATAGAGAGCACTTACCTGATTTCACAGTAGTAGAGTTCAGTAATATGCATTAAAGTTAGCATGGAATAAACATTCTGGATGATCTTTAGTGCCTATACAAGAACAAACAAGCACAATAAGAAATACATTTAAAGGAAAACTAGTTTAGTCTAGACTGTAGCAGGAGAGACCAATGTCACGCCCTAAATTTAATTTAAAATAAGCAAGCCTGGAGTGATTCTCATTGCAAAATGAGAGCCATTTCTTTTTCTGTTCCAGAAGGTGCAGTTCTGAATCATGGTTCCAGGCACAGATGCGCATCCTGACCAGTACCACCGTCAAATACAGTTTCCATAGCCCATAATTCCATTTCAGTGTTTTAGGGTTTAAGCTGGAGGCTGCGCTCCCCAAAGTGCATCTCCTTTACACTACAAACACAACATCCTGAACAGGAAAGGAATTCTCCTTAAGTGCCTAAATTACTATATTCTCAAGTCATTACGAAGAGGAAACATTCATTAGAACAATGGAATTACGATCCATTCTGGCAAACTCTGAAGTGCTGCATTTCCACCAAAAATGGAAAGGTCTCCGAGACCAGTCTCATTTTAGAGGTCCATCTCCTCTCTCTTGATCTTCACAGCAGGATTTCTACTGAATGAAACCCCAACTATAGGGGAGAAACTAATGTCTTGCTTTTATATAAAGGTTTTCCAGCAAATGAGATAAAGTACAGCCGATAAACCTATTCCAGCTGAAAAACAAGCCTGCCTTTCTGAGTTTCTGTGTCACAGAATTTCTGTGCCAGTATAGGCTAAACCAGTTGCTAAAACAGGAGATAGTTCAACGCCAGAGACTAATTTTACCATATTTCTTTCAGGGTCTTTGCCAAGAGAGCTGTATCAGTCTTAGGCTCTGTTGCTTTGCTTCCCGTGCTGCACAGCTACATCGGTGAAAACTTTGAAGGGTGGGCTGAGGTCGTGCTAGCAATGCACTGCGGGCAGGTCAGCGCCACTGCAGCACGAGGGGCGAGGTCTCCTATGTGCCAGTGTCTTTTGAACTGACAAAACTGCACAGCTGAGCATATTCAGGTCCATTTATTGCTCATCCCTGCTAAGCAAGTACACATCGCATAGGCAGAAAAATTGCATCTGCTTTGAGGGCTTCTCTTGACACACATCTGCCTGACAGGAATCAACCTCCTTATCAAACCTGGCTCAACATAGCTCTGCCAGCAAACATCCGTGGCATAGACATGGCCTAAAAGCCACTGCTTTAAATGGAAAGGCTACCAGCCGAGTCTCACTTTCTCTTTGATCTTTTTGAATGCTTTTATCAAAGCAATCCAAAGGGCCTCTGCTGAAGTGAATGTTCCTGAACTGAAAAGGCAAAAACAGAGACACAAGAGGAGAGGGGTGCTGTACACACAACGCCCTTCTCCACAAAAATCCCCCCAAAACCCAAATAAAAAGACCCTCAAAACGAGGTCTTGGCAATATTAACTTGATTGTGGAGGCCTGTAACTGGATATCTAAACACCTACCAAGCTGCTTATATAAAAAAATGAATGCATTTGGCAAGGGATTACATGTCCATATGTGCAACCAAATAATTAACTTATTTCTCTTCTGCCACTCATCAAATTTCTCTCAGAATGGCATCAGTTATGATGTTTGCACAGATGGAGGCTTCCACCAGCAAAGACTAAATATCATATACTCAAGACATGCAATTTAAAACTACTGTGGCAGTGCATTATTTCAATCTGTGCACCTAATTGTTTCGAGCTCTTGAAAAAGGTTACTGTTTAAACCATAATTTATGAATGGTCACAGAGTAATCGGTGACTGCAGCCAGCACGAAGTCATTGATCAGCCTGAATCCACCCGCCTGGTTTTGACAGAGGCAAATGTGCTGCGTGATGGGCTGGTGTGCAGCTTCTCCCTCTCCGGGTGGAAATTCCAGACCTACTCAAGTGTCTGCCCATTTTCCAGTGTACTAGCTGAGACCAGACAAAGATACATTGAAATGTGTTCTCACACAACCTAAAGCAACTTGAAATAAGGATTCTGAGTAGGTGCGAATGTCAGCTCACTGTCATACAGATTTTTGTTTACCTAGAGAACCTCTCCCCTTGCTCCAAGGCAAGACAGCCAGCTAGCCCAGGGGATGGTGACCTTAACCCACATTAATTTGACAGAGCTAGCATCCCTGCTGTTATTCCCTGGAGGAAACAGATAGTGCTGACAACAGTTCCTCAGGGTATGGTGGGTGTCTCAGCAGGGCCCCTTGGAAAGCAAAAAAAAAAAAAAAAAGGCAACTGCCAAAATAGTGGAAAACAAGTCTTCCAGAAAGTCAAAGAGCAGACTGATTAGGTCTGGCCTCCACAACACACTGCAGCATGAGGCAAACACCAAATGTCTCGCTGGGGAACGGTAGAAACTCATAATCCTTTAAAGCAAATAGTTAGAAAAACAGAAATCCCCAAAGGAGTTCTCATACATATTTATGAGCAAGATTAATCCTGGCCTCTTAGTTCCCTGATTATGCTTTTGACTAAGGAAGAGGGTTTTAACTTTCCTGGCAGCCCCACTGAAAACTGCCGAGATGAGGAACAATGAAGAAAGGCCATTTTAATACCCAAAGTGAATGAGAGAGGCAGATTTCTGAGAAGTTAAGACAGAGATTATCTAAAATAAAATGTGCTGGATAGTTAGTTCCCCCAGCCAACTACAAAAGGCTGGTCCAGATCCATCTCTGAGTCTTTTTGCTTCTGATCCATCCCATGTTGCCTTCCATCTTTGTTCCTCACCAATCTAGTATTGTCTCTGATCCTGCTCTTGGCCATTCCCATTTGGCCACGCCTGCCTCTGAAGCGTAGATACACACATTCACATGTATACACACAAACACCTCTCTGAAAACAGAGCTGAAGGTCTCCTCTGCACTGACAATCACCCACCTTGCTCTGATCTATGGACACTTGCTTGCCCCCTAAACCACTTTCACACTGACTTTGTGATGTGGACTTGTGCACTTCATAGAAACAAAACCAAACTTACATAGTCCTAGACATCCTAGCTTTGATGAATTATTAGAGGCTAACTTAACTCATGCTTAAGAATGAAATGTCCTTAGATACCTATAAATGGTTATTTTTGTAATGAGCTTTTTATTTACAGTATCCCTGCTGAAATCCTTAGTGTTACGCTCCGGTGCACAAACAGTGGCTTATTTTTCTTCACTGATTGTTTCTATGCAGACAAGTTGGCTACCGATTAACAACATTAAGCCAGGCTTCTCAGTAGTGTAACACGTAGTAAGATGAAATCTCAGCTGGATGGGTTTTGGATTACCATTATGCTGCACTGGGTGAGGGGAAGGAGGAATTGGACTTAGTTTCAAGTGACATTAATTGAAAGGATTGCAAACAGTGCATTAGGTCAAATATACAATTACTAACTAGAAAGTAAGTGCTCACAAAATAAGTGTCACAGACTGCTTCAGCGGCAACGGTCTTATTTATGCACAGAATGCACCACAAAGGATACTGTTATATTGCCCAGTTTGACAGAAGAGAGCCTCAAAAAAGGCTGGAGGTGCACAGTGTGTTTACAGATGGCTTACAGTGATGTAGCTTGTGCTGGTCCATCACAAACGTATAAACTGTAGTAAAACTTCCTTTAGCAGTTTACCTTAATCTGTTAACTGCATGATTTGTCCTAAAATATTTATCGTGTGGGTTTACTGCATCTACAAGAACAAACATTTAAAGAGGTTCCATTGGTTTAACTGAAAGTATTTTAGGCAAAATTTTAGTGGAATTCATGCTTCTGGAGAAGATGCTTCTGTTTGCAGCTGTGACCCAAAGACAGCGTGATTCAGCATTCCCTAATAAAGTGAAATAACTGTCTTCCATTTTAATTTGCCATTTTATCAGAGGCAGAGAAATCAAACAGGGTGGAAAAAGAAAAATGGAAGGAGGGGGAAGAAAGCAAACCTCTACCAGAGAATGGAGCACAGTTTATGTTTTGTTTTTTTTAACCTAGACATATGATTCAGCTACATCCAGTAGAGCTGGAAAGTCAACACACATCATTCATATCACCAGTGATTTGTGCCTCACTTCTCCAGTGGATGATTAAATGGGTGTAAATATCCACGGGGCAATTTTTCAGCGTGACATTTTTGCCATGACTTTATCCAAAACACAGAGTATCAGCTATCAGGAAACATGCCACTTTCTAACACAAAGGCTTCAAAAAGACTCTATGGCATTCCAGATAGACCAGGAATTTCAGTGATCATTTGAGTGTGTAGCTTGTTCCATAGGGTTTTCGTTCCCTAGAACCATTATCATCAGAGAATGGTGTCAAAGTTGAACATGCTACAAAAGATAGAGCTAGTGTGCAAACAGAGCCCAAGTTGTGCTTTTCCCCGCACATGCCCTGCACGACTAACCACCTGAATATTCAAGGTGAGGAAAATGTAAGTGGCTGAATGTAGTCAGATACTTCTCACTGCAAAAGGGGGAAAAAAAAAAAATGTTACCAAGGCAGCTGAAGCTGAGGGATTTCAGTTCATTAGATTAGCATTATATTCTTAAGTGATTCCCAGAGAAGTGGAAAACCGGGCAAAATTATGACAGGAAAACCCTGACTGCCATGCACAGAACTCTAAGAGCCAGTTTAACCTCATGTGACCTATCTGTGAGGTTTTTTGTGGCAACAGGTATCAATAAGTCTCCTTAATGCCAGGAATGGGTGTTTTTTCAGATGAGCGGATGAATTGCTTGAATCAGATGGTGCTTCTGTTAAGAAAACCTGTAGTCTATAAAATGATTAATTAATGTGACTAATGTCAACAAGCTTGAGAGTCTGTGTGTCAAAGGCAAGCTGATCATACCTTCCTCTGCCCCACAGTGTATTTACGGTATTGCGCAGAGGAGGAAAACATTCGGTAAAGGAGAAAACTATAAATAATAATGGGCAAGCAACCGTAGCAATTTCTTTTTACCATGGTAAAATAAGAGTTTTAGCAGTTACTGCTGGAATTGGCCCATATGCTTTAAAAGAAAGAAAAAAAGAGGAGAGGAAAAAAATAAAGGCTTCTCAGCCCCCACTTAAACATGAGAAAAGCTGACCTTTGGGGAGGAAATGCTGGTTCTCTGAGAAGGGGACCAGGCCATAAATTTATCACACTATTGGTCTGGTATTTTTTTATGGTAAGACATTGGGTTTTTAAAAACAAAATCCTTCTGTTCCATCACAACGGCCTTTCTTAGATATTTTTAAAATTGCTTTCCACATTAGAAGGCCTTGCTGACGAATCGTGTCAGAATGATCATGATTTCCTGTGCTACCAAATTCGGTCTTATTGGGATCTGACCACAGTGCACTTTGCAAACATATTTCTGCAGAAAAATAATCTAACAGAATAAAATTGATACCCCAAGCACATTGTTTAACCCTCTTTGCAAAGAAATGATGGTCTCATCTCTTAATGGCAGGCCTTTGCCAAAGTCCTATAAGAACACAAGACATGGCAAGAACTTGAACTCAGCAGTGCTTAGATTTTTAAAGAATTAGAACTCTTAGTCTTGGTTGTATGGCAGCAACCAGTTAGTCACGCAATGCTCATTTCACAATCCCTCTCTCGTCGCTCGATACATTCCTGAATAAAAGAAAACAACACGAGAATTCGGAATCCGAGAATGCAAAACGCTACAGCAAAACATTCGCACACACTGTTTAGTCAGGAACAGTGCAGAAAATTTAAATAAGAAGCGTCTTAGTTGGGTGGTGCCTACAACTGAAAACCTTATCTAAAACTCAGCAAAGAAATGTTTTGTACACTGCCCAGGGCTCAAAAATCATAGTGGCATCTACTTCTAGAGCAGAATTTTTCGCACAAAGAGATCTGAAAAGACTATCCCAAAAGAGGCTCCCTTCTGAGTCCTGACATCTCAGAAGTTTCACCACTACTTGAGGATGATTTATAGATGGAAGGACCGTGCCTTTACAAGAAGCTATTGAAATAGACTGGGTTTTGCTGAAAAGCAAGTAAATTTGATAAACAATTTAAAATTGCATCCACAATTGCTATTTGATATTTACATAGAACACTTCACCAATTCAAAAAAATTAATCCTACACAGAACAAAGAGCTTTTATATCAGCTTCACAGAAGCATATGACATGTTCTCATAGTGAACACGAACAAACAGGAAAGAACGGATTTATTATGAACTGGGATTTTTGCTATAAATTAAAAGGCCATTCCCTTTTATATGTCATGTGTATTTAATTTCACTCCATAGGATAATCCACTGAGAATTCAGAGAGTGCCAAGATCTACTTTCCCCATTCCTTTTATTTCCTTAGGCAAATATCTAGAATTAGAGACAGAAAAGATGAAAAAAGGGAAGGCCAAGGGAAATAGAGAGGTCCAAGAAAGAAAGTAAGACCAGTCTAAACAAGGATTTTTCCTGGCCTATGCAAGCAGCACTTGCATTTTTTATAACAAGCAAAGGCATCTGTCTTTGATTATGATTTCATGTATACTGTGGATGGTGGTGAGCTTACTGTGTGCCAGAGAAGACTGTCATCCTGCAGTATGAAATTCCAGTGAGAAAAACTAATCTCTCTCTCAGGGCGAGACTTCTACCTTTGACTAACTGAAGGGCAGACAGAAAGAGCTTTTGTGCCAGGAAAAATAATACAGCAAGCTATTACAGAATGTAAGGAAATCAGATTTAATTTACAAACAAAAGATAGAGTCAAAGCGCATACATTTTAAATAGGTATACTTGAAAGTGTACCTGTTAAAAGCCGTTTCAACAAGTTTACATTTTGCAAAACTTCAGAATCCATATAACAGAAAAGATCAACTTTCTTTTCTACAAACCCTCAGCTGGTAGGCTACGAAAAGCCTTTAGTTTTGTATTAATTGAGAAGCATATGCAGTGACATTAGGGAATAGAAGCACCCTCTGGGCCCAGAAAGGTACTGGGTAAGTACAGCACCAGTATGCACGAAAGACGTGAATCTGCAGAGTTAACTGGGAAAGGCACTTTACCATCTCTCAACTCATGACAAGATGCTTCATTCTAACGATCTATTAAGCTAGCAAGTAAAACATTAAACCTGCTGAATCTGTGTATTATAGTCCCTTTCAATGAAAACTAGAAACAACTGAACCTTTCCAGCCAAGCCAATCAACAAGAAGGAGGCAATAGCAACTACAAGTACCTCACAAGCAGAAGATTTTCTCAGACTGGAAATGGAGTGCTGGTGAAAATTACGTACAATGACAGCAGTAAGAATCATCAAGATAAGTGACACGTCACAGTCTGAACAAGTGCTTTAAGCATGTGCTTCCTTTTCTAGGGCTGAGGGAAGGAGCTTCCAATTAGCCATTCTTGTCACTCAGGACACCCCAGCCAGATCTGAAATCAAACGAGCAAAGTGCGAAATTCTTCAGAGCTTCCTTCTTCTCATTGCCAGATACATCAGAAAGAAGCTTCTCTTGCTCATCTCTGCGCCATCAAGATCAGATCTTAGGCCTCAGTTACAATCAGAATCTCTTTCCTGCCTCTAAAAAAAGCCACCAACCAACCTAACTGCACTACCCATAGTGCCAAAAAGGATGTCTGCCGATTTGATGGACAAGCTACGGTTCAGAATAGTCTGAAATCTGCACAGCTTGTCAAGAGGCAAGAGGCTGACAGCATTTTGTTGACAATGTTTCCTCAAAGTAATGTGCAGACTTACAGATTTGATTTTGAAATATTCTGCATTTGAACACTGCTGAGTAATAACATCATATCACAAGCACTGAAACTCCATCTTACCAGTATCCCATCAGCTTGAACAAACTCAAGGGAAGAAGTCTAGATATTTTTTTTTTTATTGTGGTGGCAGAGTAATTATGGAAGTTTATCCACTGGAGCAGAATACTGTCCAAGGAAAGCTGTTTTAATGATTGAGTGGCTACATCTGGTAACATATTATATCAAAACTCTAAAATCACATTCAACTATTTTTCTCATAGTAGCTACTATTTTACAGCTCCTCGTTTAACACACGCCATTAAAAACCAGAACATAAATCCCTGGTACAATAACAGAACTATGGTCACTAATCACCACTGGATTTCTTCAAATAATAGAGCTTCAGGCCCAAGCATATGCAGTTGATGTGACTGGGATTTTTGCCATTTCAGTGCCACTGGAGCAGGATCAGACTTGGTTAGTTATAATAATAATGAACGATAATTTCTAGCAGGCAGCCTGGGTTAGCAGGGAAGGCTGTCACATTTCTTTATGTACCTGACATTGTGCTGAGAAATTACTATTGCTGCACGAGCTGACTGAGGGCAAGTATCATAAAAGAAAACATCAAAGTAAATCCAAACTATTTTCTCATTCTTCCACTTCACCTCCCTCTTTAAGAGCTTACTTAACCCCTCTGATTTTATTTTCAGGCCACAGCATTTCTTAGTCCCAATACTCCTGGCATTTTGCAGACCACTCCCAACATTTCTGTCTTCTAATTCTGAAAATGGAGGAGGAAACTGCTTGGAAGGTTCATAAGGGACAGAGCATAAATACTGAAGCCAATATTTATTTTTTTATTACTATCAGTGATTTCCGTGAAGGATGTGACACACCCAGAAACGCCACCTTGTCGAGAAAGGCTGTTCAGCATCTTAAGACTGTTAGGCCCCTCAAAGTGCGCTAAATGGGACACTTTAAGACTAAGGCCACAAAATTCCTAATTGCATTTAAGTATTTTAAAGAATGTCCAGTGTCAGTGCACTGAGCTTGCTTTACACATTTTTCAAAATCTTGACTGTATATCACCTTCTTCATTGATTTCTGTGTGAGAGGAGAAACCAAACGAAGCATCTGTTTCCTTCTTCAACACAAAGTCCCAGCAGGAGGAATGAAGCTTTCATCTTCTAGAAAGCCTTAGCTGAACAGTTTTTATCCTGCTGGGTATATAAAAAGATCCGTTCTCAGAGGACACAGATAAAATTTCAAAAGCAGCAGCACTGGCTTCTTGGACAATAATGAACATTTCCATCTACCCCAGGAATTCATAGTCTGCTACAGGCTTGCCATATGTGGCAAAGCCAAGCACAAACACAGCTTCCAGATCTAAAACCTATGGCTGAACAACGTAGAGGTTAAATGTTGACCTCTAGAGAAAGCAAAATGCTTGACAGTGGTGGAGTACCTTACTCACTAGCAAAGTGCAATGATAAGGCAGCTGAAAAAAGGAGAAATGCTAAGCAACATTATCAAGTGCACCCCCATTTAACAAAGAGCAGGCATAGAATGTTTCGTGCACCGGTATGTTTACCTTGCTAATTCCTTAATTTTTTTGTTCCTTTGTAATCTCTGATACTCAATAACATTTAAGACCCAATAATGCGGTGAGGCGAACATGACAAAAACTAGGAAGTTAAAAGCTGATATTTGGGAGGGTGGGTTAAATGCCCTGACCTTTCAGCCAAGTCCAAGAATCAGCCCTGGCCTAGGTCTGTAGGGAAAACAGATTTACGGTCTCTGTGTACGCAAACACATGTTTCAGAGTATCACACCACATGGTAGTAGCGGTAGTCTTGGGGGAGTAAAAGCTCAAGGAACAGAGTACCAAGAGCATCGTGGGTCAGGGTGGTGGCAAGAACAAATGAAACACGTTGAGAGTTGTAGAGGACGCCCCCAGGCACCGGCTCAGCTAGCCACTGCTGCCCAGACACCACCAATGGAGGCTTTTCTAGTGCAGTCAAACTCCACTGCTCTGCTTTCTGCTTGCCCACGGTTGCAACTCTTTTAGTGGTGTACCAAGTGATTTGCTACCTGTTGTGGCTATAAAAAGCCAACACCTGGGCCCTGGAGAAGCCAAAGTTCAGTCCTTGCTCACTCTGCCTTTTTAGTTACCTGGGGAGGTAACAGGAACTGCAGGGTCTGCTCCCCTTCTGCCACTGCCTCCAGGCTGCACCTGTGGACGCCAGTGTTCATCACCAGCCACGACGAAGCTGATTTTGTGACCTGGAATAAAAAACAGAGCAAAACCCAATCTCAGAGACCATGCTAAGAGATAAAAGTGTTTTCAGTCACCATCAGTATAATTTAGATCAGAAGCTGTGACCCCACATTTGCTTTCTATGCTATCCCGTTCCTACAGCCTTCTCTGTGCTGTGCTGCATTAATGAAGAGTCTGGCACCCGTCCGCTTCTCATGACCGGTGATCTCGCTCACAAAAATTTGCTCCTGGCAAGAGAGGTATGGTTGTGTCTCAATAAATTACATGCCCCTCCCCCCATTTTTTTCTTTCTCAAGTAGAGTTGCTTAAGTAAATTCCCTCACTGAAATATTACGTATTTTCTTAAATGCAAACGTTTGAGATATTCTGTAGGTATATACAAAATAAATATGAACTAAGATTCAAATCTAGTCTTCATTGTTACTCATAAGAACTTAAAAAATACCATATCTTTCTATGTTTATTTTTATATATTTACACGAGCAGGAATGACACCAGACTGAACTAGAGTTGACTAGTTAATGTAAAGTGACACTTTTGATCACTGTGGCTTTAAGGAGTGTGTTTGCATTTCTGCTCAACTGAACACTTAAGAAAAACTATTTTAAAAAATGTTGCTTGCTATACCAGTCTCCCTAGAATGGGAGCTACAGCGATAAAATTTCCATTATGCTTAGAGGCATCAACAATCAGTCAACGGGACAGAAGAAGTGGGAACTGCATTTTTAAGCAACATATCTTAGTTATTGCTCCTTATCTTTAATGCAGACTTTGTGCAAAAGGGGTAAGACAGGAGATGTGGTTTCAGCATCACAGACAAACCTGGCTTGGAGTTGCAGAATACAAAATAAATATCTAGTCTTTCAATCAGTTTTAAACTAAACCCCATGTCTTACAAGTTACTAACTGCATTTAGTAGAATATCATTCAAGTTTGACTATACCAGAACAATCAAAGTTGGGTGAATTTTTATAAAATTGGGTGAATATTTATGCATGACTCATAACCCTTGCAAATCAAAGCTAGCCATGGAAACACTGACATAGCTACACCAGCATTTCTGTTTTGCCCCTACCATAATGAGCTTTAATTACTTCACACTTTGACTGATTGTACACGTTGTTCACAATCCTAGCAGCGATAAGAAGTAACACATGAGGAATGACAAGGCTCTGTCCTCAAAGCTAGATGTCTGCAAGTAGGAGGAACAACAGAAAATCCTTCGGAATCTTGTCAAGAGTTCAAACATCATTTTCCTGCAAGATCATAACAATTCTTACCAGGTTCAATCTTGCACTTTCTGGATATTCTTTTTAAACAGGATGCACCCCTGCTGAGGCCTGAGCTAGATCAGTTCACCACACCAGGGTTTACTGAACTGTTAGGATTAAAACTGGCGTTACTGGAAGCTGGAAGCACATAGGCTGCAGAACCCAATTGGAGGTTTAACAATGAACAGAAAAAAAGGAGGAGATGCTCGTCATTGCATTAGGCATATTGAAGACTGAAGATTTACTGCATACACATACTTTCTGGAAATGATCAGTTATTCTACTTAGGTTTAAAAAATTGCAATTGTCTTTGCAAACCAAATCATTAGATTTGCATACAATCATACTCTATGTAGCCACATGAAAACAAATTATATTTTCTGCTTGCATTTCTGTTGCAGATTTAATTGATGTAACAGTGCAGAAAACTGAGACAAAATTTTATTTCTTCTGCCTTTTAATTACCATCTGCTAACATAAGATTACATTTCTTAAAGTGACTGGGTCTACCTGCCAGCTGGATTTTTCGCCTGATTTCTTCAAGCTCTGGCAGCTCCCTTCATTATTGGTGAAAATGGCATGGCAAAGCTAGCATGAAAAATGAGGCTAAGCACCTGTCACTTCATTTTTCTGCAAAGAAACAAAGAAAACACATTGAAACTCTATGCTCTGCACCATCTATACTCAACAACAATTTGCTGCAAAAAGGATACAGCATTAGTTTGTTCTTGCATAGAGTAAGAAGCATGACATATAAAAGCACTTCTAGCAACCTACGTATTTATGATAATCAGAAAGGATAAATCTCCCAATAAAAAATACAAGAAAATGTTCACAAAATTTCCCCCCAATCACTGAATTTCTTCTATAAATAGCATCATCCCCTAAATACGGGTTGTTTGGGCATAAGAGCATTACTAGTGAACTTCACCTAACAAGCAATAGAGTCAGACCTCTTACTAGTTTCTTCTGTAGCACAAAGAGCCTCCTATTAAAGCATGAATCAGCCAGGTACTAAGCACATTAAGCCCATGAGTAATCTCACTGCAGTCAGAAGTGTTTGGATGCCTTAATGTTTTCTAGAATTGAGCCCTTGATCCCTATGGAAGATAGCTAAGATTTGGTGCATTTCAAGCCAATGCCTGCCGGAAAAGGGAACTGTCTCATCAGAACCAGATGTTTGAGTATCCTTTGAAACCTGTCAGCTCTCAATGGTGGGAGAATTCACCTGGAGACAACCCAAGAATGGAAAGTATGGAGGAGGGTTAAGAAAAAAGTGTTAGGAGTGCATTCTAACAGCTTGTTTCTCCTGAATTTTCTTCTGCATCACAAAATAAAAATGGTTATGTTAGACACTCTTTCCGAAAGCAAGATAACCAGTTCAGGATGCCTGAAGTAGTTAAGCTTATCTAATTAGCTTAGAACCTAAATAGCTATTTGCCTAGGACCCCCAAGCTCAGGGTGAGCATTTTAGCCGTTTTGCACCATGGTCTCCTCTGTACCCTCCCCTCAAAGCACAGAGCTACGACAGTGTCTCTGACTGCCTGGGAGGAACAAGAGTGGATCCACGAGATAATTCTTCCAAATGAGCGCAAAAATGAGGTGAACAACTGTGGGTAAATTCTGTTGTGGCCGAGTCATAACCTGCTCTGTCCAACGCGTGGAACATCTAGAACCGCCTGCTGCCTAGAATAACTTTTAGCTTAACTTCAAGTACACCATTTGCAGACTGGTGGCTCTTAAAAAAAACACTGCACAATAGAAAGGAACATACAGCTATAGAAGTAGTGAGAATTTTCTGAGCAAAAATTCCCAGTATTTATAGAACACAGAGGTAACTAAATTGTGACACAAGATCTTGCTGATTTTGCTTGAAGATAATTTTCTGTCAGCCTGGCTGTGCAGAGCAGCACTGCCTACTTTGCACAGCAACAGTTAGATCCTGCCAATGTAAAAAAAAAATTTAAAAAAAGCAGAATATAGATTTGCTGCTTGTTTTTTCTACATGATCTTACTGCATCCCCTTTCATGCCCATTATCTTATTTTCTGCCAAATTTGGAGGATTTGTCTGCAGAAGATTTTACTGAAGTGTGACAGGAACTATGAATTATCTTAATTTTACAAATGGCCCAGAAACTGCCGAAAGGAAAGACCTCAAGTTGCCAAATGCAGAAGATTGTTACAAGGTCACAAAAGGACCATGTTGCAAAAGCTAAGCAAACACTTTAAAGAATTATCAAAGTATTTTTCCCCATCAGAAAGACTGTCATTGCTCCTATTTTGATCTTTATTTCAGTATCTCTTTTTTCTCTCAGAGATGTGTAAAACATAAAACCTTATATTCTGCAGATACTTGGGTTAGTTCCATGAAGTTATTGTAGTCATCCTCTAACCCTAATGATCCATGAGAAGCCAAATTACCAACTTGGAACAGAAGTTTGAACCTCTATCTAAAAGGCATCCAAAATACTCATTCTGTGAGATTCAGTTTTTGTACAAACCCAAAGCTGTCCTGTTTTCCTTTGGAAATGAACATGCACATGTGAAAAGATGAAATTTTTTCCCTCTACTTTGCCAAAAGAAAGCTTTTTCTAAGGAAAAACTATAGAGAGATCTGCAATTTCAGTCATGTTGGAATGAATAGAAGGGTTTATGGGATAAATATGTACTTTATTTCATCCAAATTTATGGAAGGATAATTGAATTTTTTTGCATGAGAGACTTCGATGAAATGCACTTCAGTATCTAGTGGGAAGCATGAAGTGTTTTATTGGTTTAATTCTTTTTAAAGACATTTCTAATTTTTATGAGACTAAGACTGAAATATTGCATCAATTATTAGCATATTTCCCAAGAAATCATTAGCAGTATATTTTAGCACTTATGGCAGTGAAGAGTTCAAATCAGGGTCAGATAATAGCAATGCTATGTGGGCTGTTATTAACTTGACGTTTATTGCAGTCTTACAATTAGAATTTTAAAATATAAGTTCCAATGTCCACACTGAAAAATAAAATTAAAGTAAATCTGTTAGCAAGTGCTACGCTGCAGTAATCTCATACAGATTTGCAACATTATATATGGCCATGTCATGTGAAGGCCTTGATCCTTGCACATTTCTTACAACAAGCAAGACAGGATTTAGTCACTAGTTTGGGCGAGAAACTGGCAAATACAGATGTTACAGGAAACAGAAATAGTAGTTCAGTAGGTGGCACTCTTCCCTTGGAGTTGGTATCGAACCAGGGCACCAACATGTTACTAAGCACCAGAGATGTTGTATAATGAAGATGATACTAAAGAGAGACCTTGAATCACACAAGGTCAAAGATCCCAAAGTATCTTTTCCCAAATATTAGCAATAAATCATAGCGTCCTGTTCAAGCTTCGCTTTTGGTAGTTACAGCCCATCAGATTTCCTCTCGACACTTCAGAAAGGTAAGGAATTGTGCGGTTTGGGCAGCCCAATGATGCAAATAGTAGAAGGGCTGAGTTTCCTGAGCAGGAGACACCTGCAGTTGAGGTTGTTCAAGGCAGGACTATACTAACACCTGCCTGCTGGTGTGTGTAACTGCTTCCAAAGCTTTGGGGCTTAGTAGGTGAAACCCTTAGTGAAAAGAAAGCTTTGTCACAGCTATTGCTTATGAGTGAATGCATCCCCAAGTGGATTCTTTAACTTATCACTTATAGCATGACTTCTATAAATTTTTTTTTAAAGGAAAATAAAATCAATATATTTTTCAAAAAAACCCACAAAAACCACCATCCCAATATCTGCAAAGATAGTCCAGATTATTTTAAAGATGTAGTAAATAACTCACTTTTCAGAAAAAAATGTGAAAACGTTCAAACTTCTGTCACCACATATAAGATAGAACAATGCAATTTGAAATGCATGTGGTTGTTCATCCTAATGTACAAGGTATTCTTATGCATTTAAAAAGTTATACACCAAGGCCCAAGTCACCACCTATAGGCTTCTACCAATCTTTAAGCCAATTTCAATATGGCAGCTTTTTATCTGTAGACTTATATTCAGAAAACCTCAATCCTCATGTATAAAACAACAAACTTAATGAAGAGTCATTTAAGTCTTGAGCCTTTAAGGAAAAGTTAATAAAGAAATATATAGTATGTGTACTTAATTTAATTTGGAGGAAAAATAATAATCAAGTTTTCTTTGTGCTAGCTAACTTGAACACAAGCAAATACTTCCTGCTTCTTGTAGGTAATGTTCAGCAAAGCTCCGATACCTATAAATATTATCTGGATGTTCTACATCTTGGGCAAGGAAACCCTGGATTCCTTTGTGCACTGCAGATATTTGATATATATACAGCCAATGCAACTACAGTGGGGAAAAAAAGTCAGAAGAGGTTACTACTAGAATAATAGCAAGAAAAACTTTGGTTCCACTAGAATGATTTTCTGGATGAGAAGTGTAGCTTTTCTTTTTCTTTTTTCAAACTTGTTTTTCCACAGCATCTTCTCAACCTTAAAAAAATACCACTAAGTGTTAAGGACTAGGTTTTTCTTTTGTTTGATTTTTAGGTGTTTTGATTTGGCATTTTGCAAATCTTTTTCAGTTTAAGAATTTGATGTTAGAAGACTCCAAACATGGCTATCTACAAGACAAAGAAAAAAAAAAGGCAAACCAGAGTTCTTCAGCTTATAAAGCAGATCCTTTGGGAAATGAGTGGTCATGTGTTTGAAGCTAGAAGTGACAATTCCCATCATCTAGTCTAACTGTTATATAGCACAAACCAAGGATCCTCTTTCAATTATTTCTGGATCAGGCCCATAGTTTTAGACTGAGCTATGGTAGTTTCTTTGTAAGAATGCTCAGGCTTTATTGAGGGAAGTTATTCAGCCCACTTTTTATGAAATTCTGTTGTTACCCCTAATGCCAATGTTCATTCCAATCTTAACTATAGACCTCTTTATCCCACATGCCACAAAGCAAATCTCCAACCTCTTGCTTACATTTCCATCCTGTTACTACTGCTAGACTTTCATTATCCACTGGTAAACCATTTGTTTTATATGACCACTTTACCTTAATACTGGCTGAAGCTTACCACAAAACTACAAGGCTCCAAAAAGACGAGAAATTATACTCTTCTCAGTTATACAGACCTTTATTCCATACAGCCTACTGAAAATCTCAATCAAGAGATAGCATTAACAAAGGTAAAGTGTTTATAGTTGGTCCTTTGACTGGATCTGTGGTTTAATGTAACAAAAAAGCTTAAAGTTAGTTCAGTAACAATGGATACTGAAGGACTGACGCACCACATTCTGGTAATGGATGCAGGTCTTCCGATTTCTCTATCCTAACCTTAACATTAACCAAAGTTTTGGTGTACCCTGACACTTTTCTGACTATATTAATGTTTTTGTAGAGGTACAGCTCACATTCTGGGCTAACAATGCAAGGAAACAGAAAGTCAACATTTTGCTTTCCCCGGAGGATGGCCCAAGCATTCTTTAACTCTCTTTCTGGAAGAAAACAAAGTCAAGACTTTGTTATTTTGAGGTATATTAGAGGGCTTCCTTGTTTGCATATCAGAGGGTAGATCACCACTTTCTCTAATCAAGCCCTTAAATTGCAAAAACTGACCTAAAGCATTTCACTGAGACACCAAGAGAAAACTGACCAACTTTCTGACGCTTTGGTTAGACAGGAAATGTTCAAATATATTTGCAGAACGTGCTGAAAGCCCAGTGTGAATATTAAAGAGCTGAGGAGGTCTTTTAAGTCCTTTGCTGTCCATATGCAACATCATTATCTAATATCAATCCAGTCTTTCCCAGAGAAATCAATATTAGACTGTGTGCACAGTTCATATTTAATTAACTACCCCATGGAGCAGAAAGTGCTCATGTTCAACTGAGCTCAACCTTTTAATATCATTTAAAGGTGAGGAAATCTTTTAGATCCAAAACCTTTTTCAGAATGCTAGAACTTTACGCCAGCTATGGGAAAATTATTGATAAAATCAGTAGAGGAAGGATGCAAGATTGCTCAGGTAATCTGAGAGGATACCATTTCAAATGTATTTTCTGTTTTCATAACATATGTGGCATCATGAAAAGAAGCAGAAAGCAGGACTTATTTATGCACTGTTACACTGATAATCTGCATTATAATCCAGTGCTGTACGCAAAAGAATAGTCTGTCTCAAGCAGCACAGCTATAAAACTTTGAGTGTCAAACAGCATTTAGTAGACTGTTGGGAGGTCTGTATAAACAATTTATGTCAGGGCTTATGTTAGAGGTCATTGTGGTTTTTTATTTTTTTGTGTTGTTAAAGAGTTTGATTTTTTTTAGTAGATAATATATTAGCAATATGTAATAACTAGTCCTACGACAAGTTCATCACTTGGAAAAAAAAATTTCTCACAATTGTCTAAGGTTTCCAGCCAGCTCATTTATAATAAAAGGTACTTTGGGAAGAAAACAACTTCTGTGGTAATTCAATCTTATAACATTCTACACCGCATATTAAGGTATGTATAAAAAACGCACAGAAAGCTGTACACAGATGCTCGTGTCTCAGCAAATCAGAGTGAGGTTACCTTCTAAAACCAAGCCTTTTCAGAAGTAGAGTCAAGGTCAGCAAACACTAACCAGCCAGTTGGCAATTTCTGGAGCAGGGCTCCTCTCCTCTTCGAATCATAGAATAGTTTGGATTGGAAGGGACTCTTAAAGGTCATCTAGTCCAACCCCCTACAATGAGCAGGGACACCTTCCACTAGACCAGGTTGGCTCAGAGCCCCGTCCAACCTGGCCTTGAAATTTGCCAGGGACAGGGCATTGACTACTTCCCTGGGCAACCTGTGCCAGTGTTTCACCACCCTCATTGTAAAAAATTTCTTCCTTCTCTCCAGTCTAAATCTACCCTCCCTTAGTTTAAAACCATTACCCCTTGTCCTGTCGCAACAGGCCCTCCTAAAAAGTTTGTCCCCATCTTTCTTATATAGCCCTCTAAGTACTGAAGGACTGCAATAAGGTCTCCCTGGAGCCTTCTCTTCTCCAGGATGAACCACCTCAGCGCTCTCAGCCTTTCCTCACAGCAGAGGCGTTCCAGCCCTCTGATCATTTTTGTGGCCTCCTCTGGGCCCACTTGAACAGGTCCATGTCTTTCCTGTGCTGAGGGCTCCAGAGCTGGATGCAGGACTCCGGGTGGGCTCTCACCAGAGTGGAGCAGAATTCCCTCCTTCGACCTGCTGGCTATGCTGCTGGAGATGCAGCCCATGATGCAGTTGGCCTTCTGGGTTGCGAGCGCACATTGTGAGCATATGTCCAGCTTTTCATCCACCAGATGAAAACAAAGAGATCCTTCAACAAAGAGATCCATTGACTCTTTCTTGATACCTTCTTTATTATGTATTCTTCCATGGTGATTACTTCATCTTTTTGCCACGCCTTTTTTCCCCGAGTACTTCTGACCATGAACTACTTGATAATACATTATTTGACATATGCATTTTATCTCAGATCAGTTATTGATGCAGTCTCATGGAACACAAGCACAGAAACACCTCACACTACAACCTACGTACAGTCAATAGATGTTTGCAAGCAGAAGAGCCAACATAGCATCACAAGGAGCGTGCCTAATGTCATACAACAGTTTGACAGGACCAGTGCAAGACTTGTCAAATTTTGGCTTGCAGCTTTTTGCAGATTCATAAAAAATGGTATAGTTGCTGTGATAGGTCTTCATATTTTCAGCTGATAGAGACAGAGAAAATAAAAATGAGACAATCCACTTTTCCATAGAAGCAAAAATACGCATCCCTTAATGTAGTTATACTGTATTTCCACTCCTCCTGTCCAAACCAATTTTTAAGGTGATACATGCTGCAAATCCAACAAAGTAGCAGATTCTTAAAATTCACCATAAACTTTTGAAGGCGTAGCACGTTGTTTACACTGTTTTTTAAGTATTGAACTGCTAGAATTGCTCACAATAAATGGACTATATCTTGTCAAAAGTCTTGGTCTACTGGTAAAAGCACTGTTGATTGGAGAGGGAAGACTTTAGTCTTGCTTCCAAAATGAGCACAACTGTGCCCAAAAAACATGAAGTGGAGAAACAATTCAATTAATTTTGAACATATTTCTTTTCCATTCCATCTGTTGTTACAGATGATCTCTCTGTTACACTACCCTGATCATCCCGTTTTCTCCATCCCTAATGTCTTTCCCCATTTCCTTTTCTTGTTCTTCCTCCTCACAACATGCCCTTCTTGCCTAGATAATCACCACTTCATTTCTCAATGAATATTTCTCTGAACATTCAATCCAGGTGATATTTTCTTCCCAAATCCTTCTGCCACCTGGTTTTGAGCCACTTCCATTTTAAAAAAAATTATTATTATTATTTGATACTGGGTGTCTCCTACGACATCTTCACGGCAGCACTGATTTAGTCTGTCCTTCCCAAACCTTTCCAACAATCAGCCTTTGATGCTGTCCTAAGACAGCAAGCTCTATATTTGAAGATTTTCTCTATTTCTGTCAGGCTTTACATCTTGTCCATTCTTCACTGTCTAAGGCTCTGCACTTTCAGCTACATTTTTTTACCCAAACTTCTATGCTGGTTTCAGCCTGGTCCATTGATTTTATGCAATTAATGTAAAAGTATTTATAGTCCTCAACTCAAATCTGGTCTGTGTTGTAAGTTGTGTACTTGCAACTAAGGTAGTTCAGGAATGTGGGGGAAGTGAAGCTACAGTATCTTGTCTTTTGGTATGCCACAGTTCAAAGGTAGACTGTTCTCCTGATTCTGCTACTACTCTCTTCAAACAAGAACTGATTTTTACTACTTCTTTAAAGATCACAAGACTCAGACCTTACCAGGAAAGACCACATTTTAACAAAGCAAAACCAGGATAAAATCCCATGGTGCAGAACCCTACTTCCCTTTTGCAGTGCTGGATACTGCAGTTTGCGAGAAATGGGAAAAGTCCCATATCCTGGATGAAAGACACATGAAACAATCTAGGAGTAAACACCCAATCCAAGACACCTAGTCATCTCGCCACATTCCTATATTTTTATTCCCCCACCCCTTCCCTACCAGAAGGCTTACCACTATTTCCATAGTGCCACTATGACTCTTTGACAGACCAGGATTAGTTTTATCTAAAATAATCCCTTAAAGCTCCCTTTCTTGATTTTTTTTCTTCCTTCACACAGTTTAATCATGCTATCCCTTCAAAGCCCTTTAGCAGGAGCTCTCTTTGTCATCAGGCAGATGCTATCATAACATCTTTACCTTTCCATTCTTATGTTATTTCTCCCGTAAGCAACAAATTCAACAAACTGAAATGCTGTTCAATCCCAATAATAAAAATTCCTGTAATAAAAATATTATTTAGCATGAAGTTTCATCACCATATATATAGCAAGCTTTATCCTTCTACTGTTGACTCTTAATAGACATTAACACAAACCTTTTCCATACACCGTCCCTAGTCTCTTCTATCAGAATTGCTCTGTATTTGTAATACTACTGCTTTTAATCTACAGCTCTGTTGTCTCACACTCAAGTCCAACTTCTGCCTTGCTTGCTATCTGTATGCAAGTCACTTTACACAGTTCTGTAAAGCATTATCTCATTATTCTGTCTCTCACTGTTGAGCATTTTCAGACTCTCTATGTGAAAGATGAGATACAAAAATAAATTGAATTGGAATACATGATGCCAAGTCCTGAACTTAAACAGACTACATTCACAGTGCATATGTAATTTGACAGCTACAGGCTATACTTTCATGACATACATCAAAAGGACTACTGCAAGGAAATTAGAGTTCTAACTATTCTGGGTAGTCTGACCTAGACGTTAGACTCATGGCCATATGATCCCGGGTTGTTATTAACCAATCTGACAAAGAAAAACTGGGGTGAATGTAACAATGATCACTAGTTACACTGTATGCCAAAGCCAACCTTCAAAGTTCAACACTTCTGTAAATGCTCATGTCTTCTGTCCACTATATCCAGGTAGCATCCAGGCAGCTGTCTTCTCTTCCTTCATTAACACAGCATGAAAAGGCATTTGTAGACTTTCTGTCAGACAAAAAAAAACAAAGAAAATAAAACCACCACCAAAAAAATCCCCCACAAAAAAACATCATCTCAACATACAACAGGATGTTTTAGAGCATTTCTAAACAGGAAAGCTACGTAGTATGGAACTTTGGGTGTCAGCTTTGATAAAGCTGGAGTCAAGTAAGGGAGAAACTGTTAGTTAAAATTTTCATTCTAAGGAGAAACACGAAAGCTGAAAATCCTGAAGATATAATTTGATGTAAGGAAAAGGGAAGGCTCCATCTGACTGTGTGGGTCTCAAAAAATCCTCAAAATTTTCTCTTCTGATTATTTTCCATTAGTATTTCAACTCACTTAAAATAGGGAGGACAGAGATATAAGAAACTTCATGCATTTAATGCTAGAAATATTATTACTTGAACATTAGAAGAACAGAAAATATTACATCTCATATCAATGTTTACAGATTTAAGATTTATAATTGTTTCGCTTTGAGGCAAAGCAATAAAAGAGTACACCATAGAATCAATAGAAGTCATTCCAATTGCTCTAACTTTTGTTAACACTCGCTGTGCAAAAGCTGTGGCTTTAAAACTGCCTTCCTCCATGCGGTCTTTAATCACAAAAATAAAGTATTACTAAACTGATATGAAGAATAAACAATGAACATGCTATTTTTTAAATTACAAATACATAAATCATTGTGATCTGAATCCATCTGATCAAAATTTAATCTGAAATGGCTATTGTGGCTTTTATTTCTTTAATTAAATAATAAAAGAAAAGTTAAAACTGCTCAGATTTTAAATTGTGGAGCTACAAGACTCTCAGATACTAAGGCCTTCGTGAATGTTCAGTTTCATAGTACACCTTTTCCTGCACTGACTGTAATAAGATTTAAACTTGCATGCTTGCTTACCAGTCTGCTAAAAATTCAAGCTCAGAGATCTACATTAATTCTCGAGTATAGGGAAAACTATTTTTTTATTGCCGTGAAGCTCAAAAATGTAACTATGCAAGGATTTTTTTTTTTAAACACTGTGAAAATACAATATTATGAAAGCCTTTGCATGTTCCTTAGTAGAGCTGAGGCACGTGTTGTATTTCGCCTTATGAGTCTAATGATGTAGCACAGGATCTCCTCCTTCATCATCTCACGTAAATCAAAAAGCACGGTTGGAAGGTACTCCATTTCAGGATTTAGACTGTAAAACAGATATTTTTATGCAGAAAAAAATCCTGTTTCCAATTCTTTTTTCTTAGTCAGCATTAGATAGTGAAGTTTTGTTTTTTTCTCCCTCTAGACTCCTGTAACATAATATTGGTAAAGCTGTCTAATAATGTAGGAGGGATTTAGCTAAAAGCAACAGCCACTTTGAAGTGGAGTCAATCTTTCATTGAATCACAAATAAAAATAATTTAACTTAGATAAAACTTGGCATTTTACCTCAAGTCTTCATTTAGAAGTTAGTTACCCACATGCACAAAGATTTGAAATCCTCACCGTATATATTGAACAGTCTGAAACAGAATAAATATTTTTAAAGAGAAATAAAGGAAGATTATGTACAAACTGGAAAGTAGAAACATTCTAGGAATATTTATTGTAATTATCAGCCAGTTTTATATTTTAATGATCTAGTTTTAGAGAAAAGCATAAAACACATGCTATAAAGAAGCAATTCCATTTATTCCACTAAGTTGCAACCTGTTTCTGTTTTATGAACACACACATAAAAGTATTCAGTTAACATGAATTATGTATGCATGCCTTAATGTTCATGAACCGTTCCTCATGGCTTTAGGTTATTGCAAATCTGATATCCTGAAAGTAGGTTATCCATAAGTACATGTGGAAGCAGTGAACAGCCCTGTGCCACGTTTGTCTATTTCTGCTTAAGAGTGCCAAGGAAAAGCAGTTTGAAACTTCATTTCTGGTGCTGAAAATGGGTAGCCTGTAAGTTTGCCCAAGGGTTGCTCTAAGCAAGATGGGATCCTGTCTGCAGACTCATGAGTCCCACTGAAAAACTCGTCCTGCCTGTTGGATTTACGTAACTGTCTGACAGCTTCCCATGGCGAGATGAAAGAATCTGGGGACATTTAGATAAGAAGAAAAGATGGTCTGGGGAAGGAACATGATAAAAGAGCGCTATGCTGCTTGGACAAATTATGTTAAAATATGCTTGAGATTTGTCAATAATGAAGCACAACCTGAAATAGTTAGTTTCTAGACACAATGTATTATTATTATCATCATCATCATCTCCCTTTTTAAGATTCTAGCTCATTTATTTTGTAACCTGAGTGCTGAAAAGAAAAAGTTTAGGAAATTGATCTCTGAAATGAGCATTCAAGACAATTTATACATATTCCTGGTCCTCTACAAAGGCTTGAGAGATTACCATAGCCTTAGTTTTCCTCTATGCTCCACACACCTTTCTGCCGTCCCCAGAGCTGCTCTGTGCTCCAAGAAGCAGATTAACAAGAAGTGTTCACAAGTAATACAAACTGGAGGAATGCTACTTAACAACAATATTACTAACAAAAGACAAATTAACCCAGATGGTACGCAGCAGCTGTGTCCGAATGAATACAGGAAAGACAGTAAATGACTGGCTCGATGGATGCACACAGAGAGTTACAGTCAATGGCTCGATGTCCAGGTGGAGACCAGTGATGAGTGGTGTGCCTCAGGTGTCGGTACTGGGACCAGTGCTGTGCAATATCTTTGTCGGCGACATGGACAGTGGGACTGAGTGCACCCTCAGCAAGCTTGCCTATGACACCAAGCTGTGTGGTGTGGATGATGCATTGGAGGGAAGGGATGCCATTCAGAGGCACCTTGACAGGCTGGAGAGGTGGGCCTGCGTGAACCGCATGAAGTTCAACAAGGCCAAGTGCAAGGTCCTGCACGTGGGTTAGGGTAATCCCAAGCATAAATACAGTCTGGACGGAGAGTGGTTCGAGAGCAGCCCTGAGGAGGACTTGGGGGTACTGGTGGACGCAAAGCTCAACATGAGCCAGCAATGTGCCATTGCAGCCCAGAAGGCCAGCCGTATCCTGGGCTGCATCAAGAGAAGTGTGGCCAGCAGGTCAAAAGAAGTGATTGTGCCCCTTCACTCCGCTCTCCTGAGACCCCACCTGGAGTACTGCGTCCATCTCTGGAGCCCCCAGAATAAGAAGGACATGGGTGTGTTGGAGTGGCTCCAGAGGAGGGCCATGAAGATGATCAGAGGGCTGGAGCACCTCTCCTACAAGGACAGGCTGAGGGAGTTGGGGCTTTTCAGCCTGGAGAAGAGAAGGCTACGGGGGCACCTTATAGCAGCCCTCCAGTGCCTGAAGGGGCCTCCAGGAAGGATGGAGAGGGGATTTTCACAAGGGTGTGTAATGATAGGAAAAGGGGGAACGGCTCTAAATTAAAAGAGGGCAGATTTAGATTAGATATTACGAGGAAATTCTTCACCATGAGAGTGGTGAGGCACTGGAACAGGTTGCCCAGAGAAGCTGTGGATGCCCCCTCCCTGGAAGTGTTCAAGGCCAGGTTGGATGGAGCTCTGAGCAACCCGGCCTAGTGGAAGATGTCCCTGCTCATGGCAGGGGCGTTGGAACTAGAAGATCTGTAAGGTCCCTTCCAACCCTTACAATTCTATGATTCTATGATTCTATTTACACCCAATCTGTAGCCAAGCCATCCCCTTCCTGGGAGTAACATCCCCACTCCCCCATAACTCCCGAACGCAGGAGGAGATGCGCAAGCCCCAGCTCCCCGTCTCTCCTTGCAGCCCAGACAAGTTTGCTGGTACCAATCAGCGATCAGTTACTAACCCCAGGAGCAAGGCTGAAGGAAGGAAAGAATTCTGTCAGAGACATTTCTCTGGCTAGAAGTATTTCTGGATTTTGACCTAAAAGTCATTGCCTCCCCCTTTGAGTTTATTATTTCACACTCTGATGGGATGGATAGTGGAGTGTTTTCTCAAAGCTAAGAGACACCCACTCCCTCTCAGACAATGATGAATACAGATGTCAAACTCAAAAAGTACCAAGCAAACAGTTCCCATTGCAATCCTCAAACAACTTTTGTTGCTGTTAAAGGAATAACCGTACAGACTTCTAGAGATGATACTGTAACCAATATCCATCCTTTAATACACAAGAGTCGAACCCCTTTATACATATGCATTTAAGAAAAGAAAAAAGAGCCTTGATCCTAACATACAGCTTGTCACAGGCCAAAACAGGAATATGAAAAAACAGGCAGGAATTTGAATTATGCAAAAGATGATTTGACTGGTGTGTGGGTGTGACAAAGGACAACAGAAATGCCACAAGCAGGCAGAACTGTAGAAAGAAAATCCAGATGCAGGCAGGGCAAATGTGGGATGTGGCACAGAAAATCCTAGACAGAGCTTTGAGTCTGAGTACCAGCTGAAAGCAATCTCCTGTCGTTTGATCCTCCTGTGCTTAAGGAAAAGGTACTTGGCACATCTTTTTAAATAAACAGGATTACATGAAAGACATTTGTCTCCAACATCGAATTCTCCTAACTGGAACAAACTTGCAAGACTGAATGCTTGACTAAATCAAAAATAGTTGCAATGTTTTTTTGAAAAGCCTTTTAGTATTCTCATTAACAACATATGCACCCTAGCAATTAGGAGGTCACTGCATTTTAGTAGTTCAAAAAAATAAAATTTCAAATTAGAGTTTTACTAGGAAGCCATAAAAACATCCATTCTGAAAGTAACCATAAAGTTTGATAACCCATTACACTAGATAACATTTCTGGGGGCTAATCCATGCTGATGACTCAAGATACACAATCTCTTTCCTAAAAACCTGATTTCTGGCACTGGAAATAACTGCACAGCTGTGGGATATGTTGACTCCAGTATTAAATATCAAGAACTTTCAACACAAGATCTCAGTTCTAAGCCAGCAGCTATGTATGTTTAATGTAATTCTATCACTCTAAAGCACAATATCTCCTTTCTTTGGGGAACTTGGTTGAAGGACAGATCCAGAGCTATATTCTAATGAACAACTTGTGATACTTCTGTGTAACACGATGAATTATACAACTAGAATTCTGAATTTGTTGATCACATGACATGAAAAAAACCACGCGTATTTAAGGTCATGGATTTTTCCTGAGAGGTCAACTAACTAGCAAAATATGCTGGCAGGTGTGTTTTACTATGTAGAGAAATTCTCCAAACACAGAACTGTTATTCTTAATCACCACAAAATGTATACTAATGAAGACAAGTATAAGAATTAATATCAGCAATGCTTATGCCTGAGAGAAGACTTGGGTCTACGCATTTGCAGACAAAACACATCAGTAAGTCCTCAGCAACAGCAATGCCAAACTTTATCAGCTTACGAGGGCAAGACAGGAACTGCCTGGCTGAATAATAGCAAAGGTTCGCCTAATTCAATTCCAGTCTCCAACTAGGCCCATGATCAGATGCTCTGGAGGAAAGGATGAGTATCCTGGTTAATTTACTCTAGTATTAAATCTCATCTGCCTGTCAAGTAATAGCCAAGAGGAGTGGCAGTGCCCACGCCATACATAGCTTCCCTGTCGGACAGCCAGGGTCCTCATTGTGCTTTCCAATGGCTGAGCTGGACTGTACTCCACGCAGCTGCACACATTCCTTCCTTTCTCTCGGCTTCATATTTCTATTTGATTTTGTTGACTCTATGGAAACGGAGCCAACTTTATTGCCAGTTTTAATGGATTTCACCCTGAAATCAACAGAAAAATGCCCATCTAGAATAGTTGCTAATTTAGTTCCTAATCTGCACTATGGCAGACAGGAAGTTCCTTTGGCTCTCTTACTTTGAGGGAAACAGTACGAAACACAGAAATAAAAAAGGGCAAGATGTTTCTAGGAGGTGGCAGCAGCTAAACTGTTTCAGCTAGTGCAGCTGCTGACATTTCCAGCCATTCGGTGCATTACTCCCTAGGGACGATAAAGCTGAAAGAAACTACTTAGTATGAAACTACTGGATGTCCATTAAAAATCATTCTAGTGGTGAAGAGGCTTATTGGCAAAATACTCCTTGTATAAATCTAGAAACAGCATTAAAAGCCGTCCATAAAGCAGGCAGTTAAGTAGATACTTTCACACTGAGAACCAACAGTACAGGAGACTAAAATGGATTCTAGGAAAAAGAAAAAAATTACTTTTTATTTAAATCACTGATAAAGAGATTTCCCAGTTAATTTCTGCGTAATGCCGAACAGAATGATTTTTTTTTTTTTTTTGCACAAAACCCTGTAAGATGCTAGAAAATATGATTCAAAGAAGAGCTTTAGAAGCAGAATTCAAAGAATTTGTGAGGATGGCAGATCACTTTCGTATGTTACCACCTGTTATACAAGATAACAGAAAGCAAAAAAGAGATTTATTCTAATGAAGGATGGGATCTAAAGGTTGTCTATTCAAACAGTATGGAAATTCTGGGATCTGGGATGGTAGAAACACCTGATACAAATGAATTTATTAAGAAATTAATGGAGCCATGGTCATTTAAACTAATCCAGAATGAATTTTCCTCAAAATACTATGAAAATAACTAACCTGTGAGACACAGTACCTAGTTTTAAGGAAAGGAAACTTTGTGAGGTAGCTACCAACAGCTTTATCTTATTCCAATGAATAGGAATATACCAGTCATCTCTCTGGGCATGACACTCCCTGTGAATATTTAGTAGTAATTCCATAATCCTATTTCTTTATGCACTTCTGTACAGTAACCCCTCAGGATCCAAATCAAGGCCAATACTTCAGTGCCCCAGACTCTGTGCAAAACAGTGACAATTCCTGCCACCAGAACTTCAAACTTGCAAGCATACTCATATATTAGTCTTGTTTGCAGTTTAGCTCTGGAAATGGGCAAAGACAGCATGAAATAGGAATGGACAAACGTTCCACAGAAGTCCTATTTTACCTTCAAAGCAAGTACCTTGGTCAAGTCTATAATTTGTGTGTTTTCTCCCCTCTGAATACTACAGACACAAGCAAGGCAATGCATTTCCTGATTTAGCCACATTTTCTAAGGGCATGGTTTATGTGGTGCTCACTGGCCTCCCTCTTCATGTAAGTTCACCTCACAGAGTAAAGTTCTGTGAACTTCACTGTTAGATTTAACCCTTTTGTTTCAGATTCATCTCCTCTGTTCACCACCTCTGTGGATGGACGGAAAGTCAAGGCTTTTACCTCATTATAAAAGCTGGAAAGAAAGATAAGTCTTTTACCTTGTTATATAAGCCTAAAGTGAACAGCCAAAAGAAAAAGACATAAAAACTAAGTGGGAATCTTTGTCAACTTCTGTGAATGCCATTTAAGAAAACTGAACAGAAAATAGAAGTACATGAGGAAGAAGGCTAAGGAAAACATTTCAATTCATTTGCAGCAAATCTGGTATTCTGCTTTCCTGTTGAAATGAAAGCACAAATGGCAACAACTCCATGCCTACGCTTGTTATTGCCTACTCAGGAATCAAGTGCTCTTTCAGTCAAGACTTGATTGTTGGAAAGAAAATAAACTGTCAACTGGTGAGGCTTGTTATCAAGCTGGAAAGTGAGAAAGGGTTGCATGCTGCTGCTAGTTTTGGGATTTCATCAAAATAGCTTTTAGAAGCACGCTCTTTTGCTGTAATGCTTGAAGTAGTTCTCTTGGAGGAATAGCAAGCAATGGGGTTGGACCCTAGGCTTGGTTTTCTTAGTGTTCTCATCCCTGTAATTGAGACAGCATGGTCCAACAGAGCAAAAATGGGATTCCAGAAGCTTCAGTTTTTCTCTCAGCTCTGCCAGTGCCCTGTTTCTTACACCATAGGAAAGTCTCTTAATCTTTCTGTTCTTCAGTTTTCCCATCTGTAAGACATGAGTGACATTACCCTTTTAATGACACCCTAGGAGGTCTCAGATGATGTCTATTTTCAAAGGCTAACTTGCAACAAATTAATTTGGCATTTGATCAAACCTCATGTTCTCTGTCCCCTGCAAATAGCCTTCTCCAAGCTGTAACCCACTTCTGTTCTCTGGGCAGCAGTTGCTCTCTTCGTGTTTTTCACAGCACTTCTCTCTAGAATAGAATAAATGAAGAGGGGGTTTCGGGTTTTTTTTCATATCTCAGTTTTTCACATATCACCATATTTGTGGCATTATACAAACATTATGAATGTCCCTGATTTTTCTGACACTTTGCAGCTTTAAAGACTGTGAGGTTTCCCCACATATTCAGAAAAGATTGTACAAGAAGTGTTTGCTTTGGCTTGGCAGCCTTCCAAAATTTTGAAAAGTGAATGCTAAATGTGGGTATTAAATAATATCTAGGCAAGACCCTTCTGCGCTTCCAGAGTTGATGGGGAGAGGGCAACACACACCCTAAAACAAAACAAGAAAATACAGAAAATCCCAATTTCCACACTTAAAGCACAGTATTGGTGCTGCAATTTGGGCTTGTACAAGTGGCTGTCCCCATGTTAACAGAGTGAAAGGAGCAAGAGAGAAACACAAGTACAGGCAGCTCCTGCAATCACTGATGAAACAAGAGTAATTAGTCTTAGTAATCACCTGAGTTACCTTTTAAAAACCTGAATACCTTCCATCACTACCATTTCTTCAGTAACAACACATATCAAAGAAGCACACAGAAGACATCAGAACCAGTATAATCCTGCAGTATCTGTTCACAGTGTCTATTTTCAGAGGAAATGAGTTAAAAAGAAAAGGAAATGGAGGGAAAGGGAAAAGGGAACGTAATGGTAATAATCTCAGAATGAAGAAATGTATTCACCCTCTTCGATGTCTGAATTAGAGCTGGTTAGGGAATGCTAAGAGGATGTGTTTTTGTTCAGAAGTGCCAATTTGTTCAAATAAGAGTATATCATAGAAATCTCTATTTCAAGAAATCTCTACTGAACAACAGGCAGACTCAATGGAAGAGTGCCTGATTTCCGGACAGGCTGCCTCTCCAAGTGCTGCAAAAGCTTGGGTTTCCATGGCCTTAAACTCTGGGATTGCCCTAGTCTGCAAGTAGCACTATGCTTACAGATCCTACGGCTTTAGGGCCAAACACCAGGAAGCTGGGTGCTGTGAGGGTTCAATATGGGATTCACTCATGCCAAACAATGATGGATTATTACCTTGGTTCCTCAAGGATTTTTATGATTCCCAGGTTCCTGGGACACAAAGTGACCAAGAAGTCAGGATAGCTAATTGTTACTTCGATTAAAAAATAAATTATTTTATTTCTTGTGTTTTCAAGACATTGGAATCCCCACTCCTCTTAACAGGAATGTAAAATTCTGCATATTTGATTTCATTTGCTTATAAACAACCCATTAAATGCCACTAATGCAGTAAATACACTTGTATAACTTCAGGTTTGTATGAGCAATTCTCCAAAAGGATTCATGTTAGAAATAAACATTTAAAATGGCATTGACAGGATTAATTTACTTTGCACCAGTGGGACTGCTAACCCATAAATACTAAATATGTATAGGGAAGGGCAGATATTCCCCAATGAATAACATTAGAGGAAATACCTCCCAAACTTTAAGCTAAAGATCAGTTTGCGTGGTGAACGTTGAACAAAAGCTTCTTGGGCTACTAGTGACTCACACAGGTGTGAAAATCTTCTTAGGGTAAACCCTAGAAAAGCTACAGAATGCATACAGCATCCCACTGTGCTTACCACTTAATTCTGATGCTGTCAGCAGTACTTCAGTAGGAGACTACAAATATTGCCAATCTAAACAAGACAGAGCAACAGGGACTGGAGCAGAAACTATTTTGAGTGATGTGAGTAACAACTCCAAAAAGATAGAAGCAGTTCCATTATATTTCATTTTTTAATTTCCAGTGGAATAGTCTTCAATGAGACCTCTACACAAGGGTCTACATATTAGTTAATAATTTTCCAAGGTTAAACTAATACTAAAGAGAAGCCTTCTAGATAATTAAAGGTAATTGACCGAGGTCAGTATTCTTATTAAACAGCTATGGTGAAATACCAAAAGATGATTTGCATAGACCAGATTAAAATACACATAATATGTGCCAGTAGCAACGTAACATGATGCGTAGAACACAGTGCAGAACAGCACACTAGGAACAAAGAGTCATAATTGTACCACTAGATTTAGCCCTATAGATTGGCTTTTGTGCACGCGATAAAATAATACCGTAAATGAAAGAACAATGTATGTAGAAGTTAGAATTTTCAGAGCTAAACTACATCCGGTCTGCAGCATAGATAGTGTAGACCTTTATTGTGTCATTTAACAAGAAGAATGCCACATGGCGCGTTACACCAAAGATCCTTCATTTAGCCTGGTATCCTGTCTCTGATAACAGCCAGAACGGATGCTGAAGCAAAGGGTATGAATACAGGACAAGTATAGGCTGTGACCTGCCAATTCTCAGCAAACCTGCAGTTGAGAAACTTGCTGAGCTGGAGGCTGGCCCTATATCAGTGTCTTTAATGACTCTTTATGAATTATTTTTCCATGCGTTTATCTAATCACTTTAAGAAACCATTTGTATTTTGGCATGTCCAACATCCTGTAGCAATAGCTTCCACAATTTAATTATGTGTTGCCTGATTATTTCACTCGTTTTTTGTCAGTGAGAAATAATAAATAATCCCAATCTTTTAACTTTCTTCATGCCACTCCTGACTTTATGTAGCTCCAGTGTATCTTGCTTCCCCCTTATTAGTCATCTTTTCTTGAAACTGGAGACATCTAGGTTACTGAATCCTCCCTTGCACCGAAGCCATCACATCCCTCTGACCACGTTGCTTTCTTTTGTATCTCCACAACTTCCATCATGTTCTTAAAATGGGACAGTTGGAATCGCACAAGGTATTCAAAATGAGGTTGCACTATTTATTTTATTCTAAATATGGAAAACATTAAGAACATAATTTATAACCCCTAACTCATTTTATAGCCTGCCCCAATTCCCTCTACACAACTGCCGCAGTAGGTCTCTGTTTATTACGTGTTTTGTCCTCAGCACAGCTCTATGCTTTCTATCATCCCTTCACCTATGCTCTGTCAGCACCACCTCTTTCCCTTTCTTCCAAATTTCCTCTGACCTCATATACTAGACAGCAAGTTCCATGATCCATACCTCTGCAAAAATGGAGGATTTATGGTGTCTCCTCCTATATCTGAGCTTCGTGCACTTCCCAGACTTACATGCTGCGTAATATCTATTGCTGCTTTCCTTTATCCTGCCCCTCTCTGCCTTAGCTTAGCAGCTGAAACCAGAATGTTAGCTTCAGAAAGATTCTCTGAACACTTCATAGACATTTTAATACAATTTTTTATACATCAAAACACTGCAAGATATTTTTCCTGAAGAAGTAAGACATACTTGCTGAGTTACAATCCTAAACATAGCTGCATAAATTAGGCATGCTAATTGTGAGTTTAGTCTTAAGCACGTCTCACAACCATATGGACAAAGAAAAGTTACCTTCAGGGCAGGTTCAGCTCATGCAGGGATCAAATTACCCTTCGGAGATACTTATCTCTCATTGACTATATTGGGAATCTAGGACATGTATGATCCTAAATTTAACATCTCAGTTAAGTGCAATGACTCTGGGATTTTGCATTTCTAGGACAAAATAACAGTAGTTAAGAATCCAAGCCAGACTCTTGCTACCCCAATACCCTAAACCCTACAAGCAATAGCTAAAGTTTTAAAACCACTTTTTCCTAGGTAGATTTTGCATGGCTAAAGTCAGGCCACACAAAAATTGTAGTGGGCTGTGCCAAGCAAAATTCCCAGGTTGTTGGTTTCTGTGGGGAATAATTGCCAAATGGGGCAATTCATTGAAACTTCAGCTATTAGGTTTCCTGCTTTCCCTATAAACTTTTACAAAACAGGTATTTCAAAACAGTCTAGTCCACATTCAAAATACTTCTTCATTGCAAGTATTTCTTTTCAGCAGCACACAGTTGGAGCTCCAGGAATAAGCAGCAAAGCCACGGCATCTGCAAACTCTCTCCTCCTTTTTCTGAATATTGTGCAGTCCTTACATTTGAATTTCACTTCTTTTCTTGGTTTCCCAGTCTTCTAGTGTTACTTTAATGCAAGTGCCTAGTTGTTAGTAGAACATTTATTGCCAACCATGTCCTTGAACCAGCCTCATGCTTCAGACTAACACAATAAAACCAAACCTCAAGACTCTCTCTCACACAAATGTGCACAGACCAATTGGGTCTGGTTAGTGCTTGTTTCATTTTTATTTTCATTTCATTTTTTCATCATGACTGTAAACCAAAATAAACCAAACAAAGGGAGTGAAACCACAAACAGCAATGTTCATGTAACACTTCAGCTGAAGTCTCCAAGAAAAGGAAAAATATTTCTCAAGTGAGCCTAAACTTTCACCCACATCCCTATAATTGCATGATAGCAGAGAACTCATTTGCTTGCAGAATTTTATATATGGATGTGCAATATTAGCTCTTGCAATATGAGTGATGCTCCGTAGGAAAATTAAGACAAACAGTTTTTATCTTCCCTGTAAACAGGGGGATGACAGGAAAGGGATGGGAAAAAAAAAAAAGCCTAAACTGGTCCAAGCAGGAGTCAAGGAGCTTAGCGTTGCAATACTCTATTTTGGAGCACGACAGTATTCAGCAAAACTTAAAATGAAAGATGTTCATTCAGATTGTATTGATCATCCAAAATGCTTCCAGGGAAATGCCACATGAGAATATTTAATTGTCCATCCTTATCCAAAATACAGGAAAAGTAATATTTTTGCTTAGCTATTCTAGGACTACTCTTGCCCATCTGCTATTTGTTTATATTGTAGGTTTTCTTGCCATTACTGTGTGCTACATTTGATTTACTCAAAGATAATTGCCATATATCCCAAAACTTAATTCAGAAAAAAACTCTAAATGTTTATCCATTTTCCTTTCCCAAATGGATTAAGTTAATTTTTTATTCTACTTTTGCTTTTTGCAAAAGGAACTTTGTACTAGAAATGTGAATAGAAAAGGCTGAATTTTTCAGTTTTTGCACAGAGTAAGAAATTGCAATGCAAGCTTACCCAACATTTCCTTCAGTGCTGCTTCAACTGCCCTGATCTCTGTGACAACAATTGGTGGTTCTTGTGACAGGTGCAAACGTTTACTAGAATTTAATTTGAACACATCACATCATGTTGCATATTAAACAGCAAGAAAGGCAACATTGCTGGAAAACACTACACAAAACCATTATATCTATATTAATGTTGCCATGTCATCAGACATAAAAGATAAGTTTTTCACTCATTTGAAAAGACATTATTTGCTTTGCTAACTAAACCACTGCCACAGTGGCATTTTTTTTAGAATAACAGGTATGATCAGAAGAGCAACATGAAAGCGTGATTCCAGATTTTCTCTGCATTAGTCAGAATGGTGAACATAGAGACAAAATGCCAGAGAAACAAAACACCAGAGGCTCACAATAAAGGCCAGCTATAGGATGCCTCTGAATAGGGAGTCAGTGCTTTGTTGCAGAGTTAGTGTGAGGTAATCAAATATGTGATTTTTACAGTCAAGCCGTAAGTGCCTCTGTGTTGGACAAGTAGCCCTGTGCCCTGTACACAGAGATGCTGTCAATGAGAAGAACTTGCTCCGGGCATTGAGGAGATGTACGATCCCCATAAGTAACAGCAGAGAAGCCAATATTGTCTCTAGGTGAAAGTATTGCCTGAAGTGGCTCTTCTTTTAACAGGAGAAAAATAATCGCTTCACATGATAATTGTCAGCATATATTCTTCCCAAGTAATATCTGTATATGGTCTCACCTCTTGGAGTCTTGCCTTCACACTGAAGAAGAGGGCACTGGGACCACAAAGCAAAAGAGGAATGGTTTGCCCTTTTGTGAAGGTTGGTTTTGCGCTTTTTTTTCCCCCATTTGATAAGTAAAGAACAATAATTATAGAAGTAAAACCATAATCCCTTTCATTCCAGTTTGGAGAATTCTAAGACTTGGCAGAGCTATCTTCAGTTGCAAAGCATGCTAATTTATGGGTCCTTCTTCCTGTCCAACACCATCACTGACAGCCGCTCCATTTTAAGGTATTCTTTCTCCCTCAGTTTTTCAAAACCAGAAGAACTCTCCTTCTCCTTGCTATTCCCCGAGTCCCCTGGTACCATTATACCAAAATCTTGGGAACATGCTTTCTTTTCCCTCAGCTTTTCTTGAAAGGTTTGCAACATTTTCATCTGTTCAGCTTTTGACAAACAAAACACATTCTTCCAGTTTGTCACTTTGGAAAGGGGTGTTTATTTGAAGGACCAGAGCTAGAGACAGTATTTTCTGAAATGGCTGCTCACATGGCTGTCGTATAAACGGTTCCTTCCTTTATTTATGGACTTGCCCCAATCACAGTGTAACCGGCTAAACAGATTTGGACATGGCTTGACAGGTCTCTGCATTAACGCTGCTCAGCGTGACGTAGTCTCACTCCTCCCAAAACAAGCTAATGAAGCTCATTTCTCCATACGTCGAGCCCCTTCTGGGAGAAGACTAAAGGTCTAGCCTGAAAGTACAAACTCTGACACACAGCCTGATGTACTGCTCTTGCTAACCCAATCCTCTCATCATCACATCACTAAACAAATCTGGATTCTTGACTGAAAACAGAAATACATTTTCAACTTCCTTCCCCATCTACCCCCATCTATACTGACTCAACTGCCTAAATTTAGAGTTCAAAAAGCTTCTCAAAAAGAACTAATGAAAATTATGTGACTTTTTACACAATATATTAATTTGCTCTCTTTTTATTAAGAGGCTGTTTCAAAAATGGCTAGGGCTAAATTCCAAGAACTATAAAATCCTACACTAAGAGATGTGTAAGGAGAGCACGAGACATCTTCTATAAAAGATTTATAATTGGGAAGGTAAACGTGTCCATTTACCAAACTGACTAAGCTTACAGATGAAACAGCCTTACTAAATTAATTGAAAATATAAGCAGCACGATAGAGTTTGGAGCAGAGCTTTGGACACACACTCTTTGCAGTGATTACAGCTGTGGAACTGTGCCCATCATAACAACTGAAGTCAGATGAGGGACACATGTCGACAGGCCTGCTTGTACAGTCTGGCTCTTGCACACTGCGCTAGATACTCATTCTGATCTCAGTGGGAAAGCATGTGTTTGCAGAGTTGGCTTGAGCTGCACAAAGTTAAAATCTTTATTAAATTTTCTAGTTGGCCGTAGTCAGCAACAACTTTCAAACATGCTAAAAAAGTTTATTTTTGAAATCCAGATTTATACAGTGGAGTGCAGCACATGTTTTCTGAATCAGTGTTTCCCCCTCCTCCTTCCCTGTGGAGATCATCGCTGCAATTTTTCCAGAGCTGTTTAAGATTAAGACTCTAGCCCCCCTTTCAGAAATTCCAGTTTTTAACTGGCTATGATTCCTGCAGCATAACCGTTTACTACTACTGGTACTGTTCTTAATCTAAGTTTTTGGTTTAGATCAGTCCATGGTCAAGTGATACTTCTAATTCTGGATGAAGAGGTGCTACTTCAGGAAGGAAAGGTACAAGCAAAGATTTGAGGCTACAGCTACTGAAGTGCAGGCTGCTACGGGTAATTATATCTACAGAAACATTAATTGCTTCACATCTCAGGTCATTTTATATCAGAAAAATATCTAACTGAATTTCATTATAATGAGGGAATTTGCATGAAAGAGACATTGAAGTTGCAATGCTTGGCCCACGGTGTTTTTGAAATTGCCATGCTAAGTAAAATTCCCATTCTTTCAAAAAAATTCCAAAAGGTTAATTACCTTACTAACTGGATTAATCAGTAAAAGCGTAAGCTACCTCTTACAACATATAAAAACCACAGAATGTGTAATTTTATAAAATATGGCAGTGATGACTGAACTTTTGAAAGCTCAGATTTAACTGGCTATTGTCTAACTGTAACACAGCACGCATCGATAAAGCCGATTTCTGTCACAAAAGTAATGGTATACATGTACAAGTTAATATGAAAATCTTTGGCAGCAGTGTATTTTAAAAAACACTGTCATGCAATTTTTAAACAAGCTGAATTAAAAATAAATATCAGAAAACTTGTCAGCACCTATAAATACAGACAAATTGACCTCTCAAGCACTCCCTGCACGCATTCTTGCCAAAAGAAAATTACACACAAAAATGAAACAACTTTCAAACCTATCTGCCAAACCCACAAGGGGAATTCAGATCACTGTTTCTAACTATAAACGTCCATTTTAGCCACTAAAGCAGGAGCTCCAAATATAGAACATTTAATGCCAGTGTCAATGTTTAAAATCAACTCCATAATTTAAAAACTCTCTCAGTCCACTGCTCAATTATATATTGCAACCAAATCCATTTTCAGCTGAAACCCTGTGCACCGTGCTGACTCATTTTTGTAGGTTGGCACACCGAGACACTCCTACTAAATTCAAAGGAAGGACCGTTGTTGGAGTAGAATGAAGCACCTATAGCAAGCAGCAAATTCAGTTCCCACACTATAATTTGTAAAACAAAAATGTTGTCTTGAAACACACAGCTTATGTTTGCAGTTCGATCAATCACGACATGACAAAATATATTGACAAGATTTTCAAGAAATTACTTTTCATAGCTGTGCCCTACTAGGTTACACAACATAGTGACACAGTGTGAAGAGCTATAAACTTTACAACCTTTAAAGCTGAATACTTTCTGCCAAGCACAGCAGCAGCAACACCAATATACCAGAGAACTCAAAGAATTATCCCAGCTTCTTGTACAATGCTAGTGTGTCTCTCTTTGGAACAGTGAATCTCCTCTCTCGCTCCCCTTTTTTCCATCATGAGGAGTGTGATTAGATTAGTAGTATGTACAATCATGTACCTAAAAACTTAAATCTCACATTCATTGTATTCCATGCCCCTTAGGGTGAGTTTATGGCTAACCTATGTAAGGGAATGCTCTTCTCTGATGTGGAAATGACTTTATGCAAGGCACAGTTTACTGATGCACTGAGAAACAACTGAAGAGTAAGCGAGACCCTTGAAAGGATACTTCATCGCCTTCCCAAGCACCATGGAAAGAACTATTTACTGGTTGCTTGGACAGTGCTGACACATTTCCTGCTCAGAATAAAACAAACCAAGGGCCCAGCCCCTTACTTTCAATCAGGATATTCCTTCATTTGCATTAAGGGAAAGAAAAAAGGTCAGGTATAAATGATGAGCCATATTAAAATCAGTTCACAGTTGTAATTTGTTTATAATTACACAATCAATGCAAACTGGGGAAACCACCAAGCTGCTGAGAGAGCAATTCAACAATCTTCATTTGATGGAAAAATTGTTGACTTGGAAACCTCCTCCAAATTATTTCAACTATGCGAGTTTTAACATTCTATGTGAAATTAAAAAAAAACAGAATATAATTCCAAATGAATTCTTCTAAAAAGAGAAAATTAAAAAATACAAGTACAATTAAGACTCTACTGAATCAAGTATAATTGTAGCAATGAATCACAAGTAAGAACAATAGGTTTTATATCACAAAATTTGCTTGATTTAAAACAATGTAACACTCATATATTTACAATGGAATGCTACTACCACTGGATTTTCATTGCACTTCTAAAAACTCGCATGCATAATATACAAAATAGGAAGCGTTCTTGGAAAGTATAGTATTTCAGTTAAAGAAATCATTTGTCCATAGAACCGAAGAGCTTCAATGTAGAAAGTTTTATATAGTACAAAAACATGCAGCTGAACTTACCATGCTCTGAGGACCATCCATAAATTTAAATTTTACACGAAACAAAGGATAATCAAGTCATTTAAGACATTTTCATGAAAAGAGAAGGACTTGTGATAAGTACAGGGAATAACATTTGAAATTAGCCTAAATACGTCAAAGTGTCAATGACAGTGGAATCAGTTCCAGAAAATCTCTTTTGCTTATGAAGAAGTATAAGGGGCTCCACCTAATACATATAAATAAATAACAGCCAATTTCAGGATATTCAGCTTTGTTAGTTTATGAAAAATGACCCATGATGAGAAAAGTACTATGTGAAAAGATCTATTTGAAGAATGAAAATTATGAAACTGATTTATGGGATGGGATCTCCTGCACTAACGATGCTTGGCAGTGTTTTTATGTGCAAAACATCCATAAAATGGAAGGAGAAGGACCTGGGAAGTTTTTATGCCCACAGGGTGATCCTTTCACGGCACAAAGGTATTGCATCGCTAGGAGGACACTGGACTTGTTGCCAACGCTTGCACGACTAGGTATCCTGGTATTCTCACTGCTACCAGGTCCTTACTGGTCAAGGAGCACAGACACCAGCTTGAACAAATCCAGATTCTGCCTTTTGCTCCAACCCTCAGAAGAGAGGTGAATCCAAAGAAATATTCATATGTCAAAAAAGCAAAGGTGGCACACCAAAAGTCTAGTATGCTTAATGTGTATTTCCTGGTTAAAACTAGGTAATTGACAGTACAGGTAAGATTCATGTCTTCACCAAGGAGAGTTAGCACCTCAAAATCAGCAGGAATAATTACCATAGAATAGTTTGGGTTGGAAGGGACCTTTACAGGTCATCTAGTCAAACCCCCCTGCAGTGAGCAGGGACATCTGCAACTATATCAGCTAGTATATCTAGCAACTAACAATGCGCTGAATGCACGAGAAGGAAAAGAAGGACAAAATAGAAAAAGATAAGTCTTTCAAAACATGTAACACCATTAACTTAAAACAGCCTTTGCTGCATGAGAGATGACTATGGAATGAACTCTGAGGAACACCTAGGATTCACAGCTCATTCATATTTTGTTGCCTTACATCATACTGAAGAACCAGGAATGTTTTATTTTGCAGTGTCTGCACTTGAGGTCATCTGTCTGCATGTACCCCTACAACGCAGATATTTCTAGAAGCTGCCAGCACCGTCCACAGCCAACTCATTGCAGACTAAGATTTTCCCATGTATTTTATCTCCTCTTTGCAAATAATTTCTCAAAATTCATGGAAAAAAGCACACAGCACACACCATGCAGACAGATTGCAATTAAGCCAATTGGGTGCAGATAAGGGCAACAAGCAATTAATGATACAAAGTATCCAGGCACCAGGTTCCATATTTTCCCCTAAAAGAAGGAAAGGGAGAGGTTAAAAAGAAAACACATAAAAATCATTACTCAAATACACGTTATGCCTGCCCATTTATCCTACTGCGAGTAACTGCTCAAGAAGATACAAATACCGTAATATTTAGGCACATTCTCTTCCTTGGCACAGGTGGCTGCTGGAAATTAATCAAGTAATGAAATGTTCCAAGTTCTGCTGCCATTCTAGTGCTTCAATTCTTTCATTTTCCCCTCACGCTTAATATTTAGTTTAAAAACCATTTAATTCAACAATTTTGAACTAACAACAAACTCTAGAGTTGCCTTATAAGTAAACCTCTCCAATTATCCCTATGAAATAAGTTGTTGAATTTCTCTTATCTTTGAAAAAATAAAAACATTTTCATATGAAAACATGCAGTTCCCTACTTTCTTGAAAGAGAGGAATGCAGTTCTTGAAAACTCTGGTTTTTGTTGGTTATACATGGGCAGATCCAACAGAAGCCAACACAACACTTGAACATGGCAATCCACCCGCTTCTTGCAGAACAACTTTTGGAATGAGGGCAAACAGTGGGAAAGACAGATGGCAGAATTATATCAGTAAAGAAATAGCTGATCAGAGGCACATGGCTCATTAGTGACACCAAACTATCAGACTGTGAAACTTGTCACAAATAAATCAATATGACTGAAACATTTCAGGATCAGAGGTGAGACAACACCACTGTGGAAGCTCACAACAACACCTGAGTAGAGAAGCATGGAGTTCAGGTCTGGGTACAGCGCCATTGCTTGGAAAAGAAGCTATCAACCTCTTTTAAAACATTGAAGTTTCTTCCGATTGCAAATTCAGCTGGAAGTTTTACAAAGAAAGACTTTCCAGTGTCGGTGACATCAGCTGCTTAAATGCTCAGATATGGATAGTGATGAGCAGGCTATAAAACCTGAGAAAGGATTAGATAAGGTCAGTCTTGCGTGACTAATAAAAAAACTTCCTTTTATTCAGTGCCAAAACCTAGAGAATCTGAGGACCGACAGAGTCAGGAACATCACAAGAAACAAGACTTCCAGAAGGAAAATAGACCCACTACTTCTCATTAAAAACTAACATATATAAAAAGAAGTATTACAGCACTATTTTCTAAAAGAGTGCCTAATATTACAGAGAGTCGTTCGCTTTTAAATTGGTTGTATCTCCTTGGTCCTCAGGGACCTCCAGACATATTGATAAACGGAACTGGTCTGACTACTCTGGCATCTTGGCATGTAGTCTTTTAAAATAGAGACACTTCCCAACATGTGCAAAATCAAAACATTTGTTTGAGAATAATTAATGCCTTAGCCCAACAATGCTTGGCAGACTTTTCTAATTAGTTGAGAAAAATGATTGAGGCAGGCAAGCAAGGAAGCAGACTTTGTCAGGCATTCTGTGAAAATCATTTGTACCACACACTTGGCTGCAGAGCCAGATAACTTATGTCATTCTTTGCTATCTTAACAGGTAGGATTAAAAAAAAAATACAAGAACAAGAAACAACCATCTGGCACAAGGAAAACTGAATTGAGAGGACTTTCACATTTCCTAGTGCAGTTCTTCTGTGTTGTCTGAGCCACAATGATCAAGTCATACTGTGTTAGGTCCCAGCAAATTACTTATTTTCTTTTGTATCTCCTATTGTAAAGTCAGAATCGGAGCTGAAAATAATCATTGTGAGTCACAGGCTGTACAGGTTCTAAAACAATGTTTGCAGAATATTCATGCTGGGATAGCCAACTGTGCTTTCCTTCTCTGGGGATGTTTTAACGTGCAGAGCACGTTCAAGTTAAACTGGGATCAGGACAATATCAAACCTTCACGTGCTTTTGTAGGCTGTACAACTACCAGACATGCTTCCTTTCTGAGGTCCTTCCAGAAATTAGCCTACTAGCAAATGAAGACAAAACGCAAGGTACCACATACCAAACCAAATTTCCCAGATTTAATAAATATGACAATGTAGCTGTTTGTTGTTTCAAAGTAAGCATTCATACATTAGTGCAACTGAATTAGGCAAAATGTAATTAAAAGCTTTTTGACATCCAGGCATTTCAAGAACTTCTCACCTCTGTATTTTACATTATTTCAGTTTAGGAAGAAACCAAGAAAAAGTAAATTTGAAGTTTTAAACATTGATTCTACATAAATCTGTTAAAAAAATCAACTGGTCACACCATTAGATGTAAATGGGTATGTTGCAATTTATAAACTTAAATTTATGCAATAATTACATTTGCCAGTAACATTTACATATTTCCCATGTCTGCAGTCTTTAAGTGGTAGCCATTTGGCCCGTTATGCTTAGATAACCACCTGGAACTCCTTCCTGGGAAAGTTCCCAAGTCTAGACACTAGAAATCACATATGTTTCCAATTATAAGAAACTATTACTATAAGGCCAACATAAATCTCCTGCACCAACAATCAGTTGCCAATTATATCACATTCCACAATAAGCCTTCTTACTATAACTAATTTATGGAATGTTTGGCTTAGAAAAATCAATAAAATTAAGAGAAAGGGAGAGGTAAAAATATCAGACCTTGACATCAGAATGAACGTTTGAACCCAAACATTAGTTTGGTGAGGCAAAAAAAGCTGCAATGAACTGGATCAACAGAACTATAAATTGTACAGTATAAAAAGTTCATTGTGCAAACAATGACGGTTATGTTATCCATGATATTCATCACACTCATTCCTGCATCATGCATACAAGATCCTGTGAAAAAGATATAACAAAGATATTACTAAGTGTTTTCTTCTTTTGCTGTGCTACCCCTCCACTGCAGACGAGGCCAAAACTCCAGTAAGACTTTTAGAATAGTGCAACAAAATCCAGTGGGATGTGTTCCACATTCTGTAGATAACTTTTACATGTTTTTGCCATATAATTGTAAACAGCAGCTATCTAAAAATCATCTGATTTTTAGGAAATTCTAGAAAACAAAGATGATTTAAAATGAGATTAGTGGGAAAACAGCCTTTACCAAAACCAAACTGCACATAGGAAAAAAAATCACATTTTATACATGGAATCATAGAATCATTAAGGTTGGAAAAGACCTCTAAGATCTTCAAGTTCAACAATCAACCTACCACCACCACACCTGCTAAACCATATCTACACATTTTTTGAACACCTTCAGGGATGGTGACTCCACCACTTCCCTGGGCAGCCTGTTCCAATGCTTTACAACTCTTTCAGTGAAGAGATTTTTCCTCATATCTAATCTAAATCTCCCCCGACGCAACTTGGGGAGATTGCCTCTCATCCTATCGCTAGTTACCTGGGAGCAGAGACCAACAAGGCAAAGAAGGCATTAAGTATCTCAGCCTTTCCCTCATCCTTGGTGGCAATGTTTCCCCCTGGCATCCAGTAAGGGATGGAGATTCTTCTTGGCCCTCTTTTTGTTGTTAATGTATTTTTAAAAACATTTTTTGTTGTCCCTTACAACAGTGGCCAGCCTGAGTCCTAGCTGGGCTTTTGCCTTTCTAATTTCCTCTCTATATGACTTAATGAGACCTCTGTACTCCTCTTGAGCCGCCTGCCTTTTCTTCCATAAGTAGTAAGCCCTCCTTTTTTTCCCCGAGTCCCAGCCAAAGCTCTCTGTTCAACCAGGCCGATCGTCTTCCCCGCCAGTTCATCTCGCATACAGATAGAGAGAGAGATCACACTTAGAAGGACTAGTGAAAACACTTGAAAGTCACCTAAACTAGTAGAGCATTTTTCCTTTGCATTTCCCACTGAGTGGATGGATTGTATTCATTTGCTTTCTATAACAAAGCAATATTAGCTTAATGTTTATGGATATCACTATACTAATTTAAGTATAGTAATAATTTGCCATACAGAATTTTAAGTGTTTAAGTAGAAACAATATAATTTACAGTTTTATATTGTGAATTTGTTCCGAAAATGATAATTTCCCCCAGTTTAGAAATAGAAAAAAATATCCAGCAATACAAAGATTAAAATCCTTCCTTCCAGTACTAGTGACTTCTGAAGATTACAGCCTCCCTTCCAGGCAAATCAACCTTTTCAGGTTATCGGTTTTCAAAGACATTGATCTGTTTTGCTGGCAATATCTCATAAAGAAAGCATTAAATGCAAGCAACATAAAACACTGCTCTTTTTCTACTTGTCATTTGACATTATGTTTTGTTCTGACAAGTAAAGTCGATCAAGTATTCTTCTGCAGTCTACCAGTTCTGAAAGGAAATTCCCAGGTCCTGCCCAGACAATTTCATGACAATATTAATTTCAGCACAAAGTCCAGTAGAGATTTGATGTGAACAGGAACAAGAGCTTCAGGTCCCTCCTTTGCTGGATTCAGATTCTTCTGGTTGTGACTTGTGCAATGTTTTCTACTGGGATGTTCCCCTTTGCGCAAATAACCAATATTCAGTAATGGAAAAATCAGTCTACCGGTGTAAACCAGGGAGCTAGCACAGTCACCTTGGATGGGGGAAGCCAAGGCTAAACTGCTGACCGAATTGATATTTACAGAGTAAATTTCTAGCAGAAATGCAGGAAGCCAGGCTCAGACTCCATCAGCCAGCAGGTAGAATGCTTAAGACACCCACCTGTACAGCAGAAGTCCATGAGAAAAACCTGGTCAGCAGGGCACTAGCTAACCAAAACCACCATTTTTCAACCCAAACACTTTTCCAGTACTTTCATTCTACTGATGTGTAGAAAAAAATTAATTTCTGGTATTTAGAAACCTGCAGAACATTGACACAATTCCTCTGTCAGAGCTTTCCTAATGCTAGAGACATGTACATTTTGGCATATACAGAGCTCAGTAATTTGTAATTTATCGTACTGTTTTGCCATAATAAACAACATTTTAGAATCACCTCCACAGTACAATTACAAAGATCTAGATGAGAGTGTGCAGACCTGTAATTGAAGGAAAAACATTACAAAGGTTAAAAACTTGAAGAGTCATTTGAAATCTGAGTGAGACTATTCCTGTGTGGTCCTCCAGACCCCTGCTGCTGTAGTACCTCAGCAGCCACAGTTGTCATCACTTGTATAAAAGAACAGCGAGATCAAAACTTTATAAAACTGTCTCTTCAAATTACCAGAGAAAAGGTTAATACATGGTTGCATTTATTGAAGTTCAACAAATTCCTGGCATTCCTACAACTGTACAACATTCTAGGAAAAAAATTATACTTACTATATTGCTTAAAGTATTTTTTCCTGAATACCATGAATTGACGCAAAAGTTTGTCAGAATTTTAATTCCAGCAACAGCTATAGAATTGGAAATACTTCTGATAGATGGAAAATAGAGCATCTTAAGACTGATGCTTTTCTCCATCCCACTCATTAGAAGTTTGCTCATTGGAACGAAGGAGTCACCATAATAGCATTTTGGCTAGGAGTTACCTGGTACAAAACTTAAAGTCATAGTAACATGAGGAATATTATCTTTCATTGTAGGATTTTCCACAAGTTTATATATGCAGCATAGCACACTAGTGAGAAAAAAGGGGAATTTTAGCATAGGAGACTCAAGGTCCATCCCTGATACCCCAAATTTGAGGTCTTTAATCTTCAGAGCATGGAGATGTCAGCAGAAACGTTTTATTTGAAAGGTCCAGCACCAGTAAAATATGGGGAGCAGTTGTCCCCTTTCATAACTCAGGACTGGTCTACATTCCAAAGAATTTTGAACAGCTCAAATATTGCTGAGAGTACAATAACAATGCAGTTAGATACAATGTGCAACCATTAACTTTGGAACACAGCACATTAAGCTTGGTCTTCCTTTCTTCCTATTGAAATGGAGCATGTTACCTTCCATGTTAATGTATCTAATTGCACAAGTCAATGGCTCATTCAAAGTTTAGGAAAAAAGCCCTAGAAATGCATAGATGCAAATGAATCATGTCAAAAAAATTAGAGTTTTCCCACACACAAAGGGCAGTTTAAAAAGCTACAACTTCTCAGTATTATTGTCAGATATAATTACAAAGCAAACAATTATCAGAATGATTATTTCATGGACAATACATTAATTCATCTCTTTTCTCATTTCTTAATTACTCACCTTGTAAGAAGACCAGGTTATATTACTGTTTACCTTTGAGCAATTCCCCAAAATAACACTGCGTGAGGCAGAACTACTTTGAGGTGGTTTTATTGGCATCTTCAAAGAGTAAAGACTTGGCTCAGTTCTGGAAAACAGAGGAGTTAATGCTTAAAAATTTTGGATTTAAATTAATCATTCAAAAGCGAAAAACACCTGCTGCTTATGTTCTTAAGAACTTCATATGCCTGATATTTTTGCATTAATGTGCCTCACTTCTGTGAAGAACTTAAAACTTTGAGTCACTCCAATTAACTTTTTTCAGGTTCAGGTTCTAGAGAAAATCCCCATAACATCTAAACAAAACCCACTTTTCTGTCAAGTAGCCTAGTACTTCTGAACCTTTTTTATTTTATTTTTTTTAACGTATATAGTGCTTAATACTAAGACAAAACCTCTAATGGCTAAATCCCGTTGACTTCCAGTTGAATACAGGCTTCTCACCTACCATAGTTACTTTCAAAAGTATACAGATGTCCAAAAAATACAGATCAGTACCTGGCTGGAATTTCAAAAGTACATAATGATTTAGGCTCTGGTTGTGATACATTTCAACAGAAGGCAGACACCTGATCTGGCTAGACCCTTCTGAAAATCCTAGAGGATACCTGTCTGCATGTAGGAATTTTAATCCTGATGCTTCAACCCCCCAAGTGCTTCCAATTGCTTTACATGCAATTAGTCTTTGAGCACCAGTACTTGTTATTGAGCATTTAAATTTGTAAGACAACAGTACAGATGTCTACATACACTGTATTACTGCTGTACTATCTACATGCAGTTATTTTTTAATGTATATGAAGAATTAGGTAATGACATACAAATAAAGCAGCAAAATCTCAAATGCTTTCATTGACTTGACAGAAAGAACTGTTGAAGGCAATCAGACCAACAATCCTTAAATTAAAATTCACAAATAGGCCATGACTTAATGCGTACTATCAACTGCATAAGGCAATCCACTCAACTGGGTCAACTGAGGACCTGGACACTGTACATTATAATGACAGGCAGAAACAATGTATAACAGCTATCATTGCAGAAACATTTTCTAATGCATGACAGTGCCCAACTGGCCCTGACTACAGAACACTTTTTATTTTTTTCCCAGGATGTCAAAGACAGGTTTAATTATAAAGCTGAAGTGGAATCTTCAAAAAAAAAAAAAGAAGATAAATAGAATAGACTATCTAAAAATATTATAGTCATATCAGCTAGGATTTGATGTCTGTATATTACATATGGCCTGTACTGCAGCTGTAATTTAATTGAGATCAGATTGTCTCATATGTTGAAGAATTACAAGCAATCCCATAATTTAGTCTTTGAGATCCTAGCGTGACAAGGACTGTTGTTACAGCTCAAACACAGATCTCCGAGAATGAAGAAAGCTTGTTGTCTAAGCATGTTATATCCATACGAATGCCATGAGTTCTCACTTGTGGATGCAAGCAATAGGAAAGAAAATCTGAAAATAAGAGATTGTGGCAACCTGGTCACTGTAATGTGTTACTCGAGGAACTGGGAGCTCCTGATTACACCAAGTAATCACATAAAGCAGTAAGATACTTACTGTGAAAAGCAGGCTAATTTTTCTTTTCCTGAAGTAGGTTCCATCCCCATTACATCTGTTATTGAACAGTTTTATTTCTTGCTTTCCTCTCAAGAGTAAAGCCCGTAATCTTATCGAAAAACCAATGCAATAAAAAAGAGCTAAAAAAACTGGGAAAATAAAGAATGAGAATTGTTTTACCTTCTTGGTCTTCAGAGCTGCAAGGGCAAACAGTAACCTTGGCAGCCTGTCAAATGCTTTTTTAAACTGATGTTGAAAGAGAACAGCATAAGTAATGGACAACAGCGAAGGCAAGGCATGGAAATACAGTAGTGGAGGAAAGTTCTTATACTCATGCTATTTCATGGTCATTGAAATGGCACAACACCACCACAAAAAGCTTTTCTAGATAGTTTTGAGTGACAACAGTAATATTTTATCCTCTGCTTCAGGCCACAGCTATGAAAATCTGTAGGTACTCGAAACCTCCTCTCTCAAGAGTTTAGGGGAATGGAAGACCATGCAAAGCTGAAGGATCATGTAGGGGTAGAGCTCTTTAGCCAGATACTTCTTTTCAGGTTTCCATAAACATCCAGACCCTTCAAGCTGCTAGCAACCACCCCAAGTTTGAGATCACAGGGCCACTCACCTTACCCCACTATTTTCTCTTCTTCTTTCTTCCTAAGTCTCCCCTATCTTACAGAATCCTTGGACTCCAACTAAACCAAGGCTCTCATAATATGTCTCTGTATTCATCCATCAGTAGCTGTGATGATACCAAAATAAAAACCACCTCTGTCCCATGAATATACACAATTGGAAAGGCAGTAAGTATGGGTTTGTGCAGTTTGTCAGATGAGGAGGCAAAGGTGGTTGGGAGCAGGAAGCAAGAAACACAGGAAAAGATGTGGTGCTGAAAAGCACTGATCTTGGAAACAAAACCTGTCCTATAAATTTAGGGGATTACTTTGCTCACCGAGTCTCTAGAAACTAAGACACAAACCTACAGCAAAGGAACAGGAAGAAAAGAACATGTGTAAATCCAGTAAACCTCCCCTCCTTCCCTTTATCAGCCCGTTATCAGTTAATAGCAGCTCCAAACTGATACCTGAAGACAACTAGGGTTTGAATGTTATTCTTCAGAACCAATTGTTATATTCAAGACACAAAATTATATATTTTAGCTATGTGACCCCAAATATGCTACTAAACCCAGCACAAAATCCAAAAGCACACTGTCATGTTTTAACGTTTGGCCACATCTTTCACTCATTCAACAATAGCATAAAATACACGTAACCTTATTCACCACATTAATCAACTCAGAACAGAATTTTTCATTTGGCTTTTTAATAAAAAGGAAAAAAGCTTTTGCTTGGTGTAATATTCACAGAGCAAACAGTGATTCTTACCTTACACAAACGTATAGTATACCTTAACAACCTACTGCAGAGATTTGTTTGCGTGATTATGAAGTTAAGCAGTGAAATACATAGAAACTGAGAAGCCATTTAAAAGGTGAAAAGCCAGAGTGAAGATAAGATCACCACACAGATTTGATAAAGGATAACAAAAATTAATTTCTACAAGAAACAATTATAATTTTACAAGTTTTCTCAGTAAAAGTGCAGAGAATGAGATAAATGCATTGTGAAACTCTTTACAGATTTCAACTATTTTTACTGTTGTATTTGTACACTATGCCTTAAAAATGAGGCATTGATGTGATTTCTGTATCAAACTCATATTGGGAGGCTGAGGGAAGGTTGTTGTTTTGAATTTCTGAACCCACAGAACTGCAATATTTAGTAACAGCATGTGAAAATTGCCTTGGCAGTAGTTCCAGAAGCTGCAAACATACCCATACCCCACCCGTTGTGTCGTACAACACACACAGCTCTCCGTCCTCAAGTGGGGAAAAAGGACTGTGGAAAGAGATAACTGTTAAGGATTGATCCTGTGCCCAGCGCAGGCAGTGAGGAGTTTACCATTGAATTATGTGTAGTAGAACCATTAACTGGGTTACCTGCAAGAGAGAGTATAAGAGCTGTTAAAATGAAAGGTGAAGTGAAATAAAAAACACAGCACTGATGCAACAGTAACCATAACACAATCGGTATAATTTGTGACCTAAATGAGAAACAGAGGTAGGGACATAAATTTTCGAAGTGCTGTATGAAACAATAGATGCGCACCTTGATAAAGATGATGGATCTGTCTCTAACTTGGCCTGAAGTGCACAAAATTTCCTACATTTAAATATTTCTTCAAGCAAATTTTTCAAGTTCTCAGCAAGGGAAGAAGAGGAGGAGGAGTACTGCTTATGTGGGCTGGGGTGAAATGAGCTGTGCAGCAGGAAAGGGGATAAAGCCAGAAAGTAAAACAATAGAAAAAGGCAGAAAAGGTGATGGTAAGCATACAGAATTAACCCAAGACAATATGAATGATAAACAGAGGGAGACACAGACCGTAAAAAAGGAAAGTGCCATTCAACAGCAGTGACACTTTAACACACATTTCCAGGACGGATGGACTCAGGGATCAGATGAGGCTCAAGGAGCAGATGCATGTGTATGTTACTGACAAAACAGACAGACTTTACAGAGATGACAAACGAATATTTTATACCAATATCAACAGGGATGGACAGGTGACTGATTCCTAAAAAGGACTATATCTTCCAGGAGAAGAAACTGAAATGCTGTGGGAACTTCAACTCATATAGCTGCAGATGCTGGTTTATTGTAAGAAATGATACCGCATCCTAAATTCTCAATGAGAAAGAAATTACCTTCCAAACTTTTCAGAAATTAAGCTGGAGAAGCAGGTATTAACATTCCCGGTCAGACATGGACACACCTAGGATGAGAGTGGTAGTGAAGTACGGAGAAGCTCCGTTTTCCTAGAGCTATATCCCAACTGAAGAAAGACACATCACATTTGCCTCAGAGACCTGCTTTGACCCAGCAAGGAAAACAAACCAACCCTTACTTTTTGGAAGAAAGTAAAATTCTAATGGAAAATGTAAATTCCAACTCCTTTAGTTTTCCATGACTCACAAGACAAACCTCAACACCTAGGCTACTGAAACTCTCACCCCTGTAGCTCTTCTACAATGCTCATCAAGCTAGCAGAAGACTTAACGGGAGAAAGTGAGAAATACCCCATCCAACAGAAAGCAGTAGGAGCTGAGGACAGACAGCCCCCAACTCGCTAACAGGGCAGGGCTGACAGAGAAGGGGACTTTGAACCACTCCCAGTTGGTGAAACTAGCAACCAGAGACAACCATCATGCAAGGCTTGGTTTCAGCGCTGATTTTAAGAAGTGGCATGTAACTTTGTGAGCAGCTAAGGCACATCTGTTATCTTCCATTTAAAGTAAAAAGGCAGGCAGGCCCTTTTAACTGACACAGTTGGAGTTTAGCAGTGGGTGATCAGGCTACACACTTAGAAAAGGGGAACAGGGAAAATTAAAGGCAACAGCAAACCACCCAGAACAAACCATGCCCACATACTAACAGTAAGAAAAGCTGAACTCCACAGATAGATTGATTTTCACCTGTCTTCCTTAAATAGCAGTTGTGTACCTGGAGAAGTAGCTCTCTGAAGAGGAAAGCACCACCAAAATGGGTGCCTCTTGGTAAAAAAGAAGCTAGGGAACATGTCTGACCTTTGTTGACAAGTAAGGTCAGAGAGAGTTTAATAAAAGATGAGATCACAAACCTGTTGGAGGAATGGCTTGATAAAATTAGCTTCAAATGGTTTAAGAAAGCAAATGTTCTCACAAACATTGTGAGATTAGTATTTTATTTCTATTTATCTAGAAATAGATTGTTTCTCTATCTATCGTCTGAACAGGAAAAAGTAAAGCGATGAGCATAATGCTCAGTTTCAAAAGGTATATGGCTACTGTAAAGATAATAAGATGTGGAAGACAAGATGGATGTCATCTTTGATTGGAGCTGGTGGAATGAAAGGAAGCTGTTTCTAACTGTTAAAATTACCAGACAGTTCAAAGGAAAATTAAATGCATGTTCAATAAGAAAGCATTAAAGGACCACATCAGAGAGCTCAGAGAATAAAATTCCCCTGTTACTGAGAAAGTTTGAGGTGGGGCCCCATACCCAAACACAGCTAATTCCCTCCTGGGCACCAGCCTCCCCACTTCCCCAGGCATCAGCTGAAACTGTTGCCCCACTTACTGACAGCAAAGACTGAGCTTGGGCAACTGACACAAAAGTCCCCCCAAAACTCCTCTAGCCACTGAGCCCCCAGGGGATTTTCTGAAAATGAAGGGCAATCCATACTTTTACATGAAAAGCAGCAGGATGGGGGTATTTTTAGGAGACTGTAAGAAACATTGAAAAGGAAGAAGGGAAAATCACAGGGGTAAAATCAGGTTTTTTTAGGTTTAACTTTTATATCAAAATACAGACTTTCTTTTTAATCACCAATGAGATGTACAAATTTGAGAGAACATGCAAGCAAATGGTTTTTACAGCATGCTGTATCTTCCAATGCCCTTTTCATTTATTTTCATTGTAGTGCAGAATATTCCACAAGCTCTGATGGAGGACAAGTTGATGTCTCAGGTTACTATAAACTGAAAAAAAAACCCAAAACACCCAGTTTCAAACACCCTATAGTCTAAGGAAGAAGACAAACAGGCAAACAACAGGAGCAGAAACAGATGCACCAAGCAGCAAAACTTCCCCAGTGTAATGCAGCAGGTTGCACCTCTCCCCTTCCAGGGACAAAGCCTAAGAAGTCCTAACTTCCAACTCAGGAAACTGCCACTTCCACTAGATCAAACAGACATTCTTGACATGCTTCGTATTATTCATAGTCAAATTAGAAAATTTCTGGGAAGAGGTATATATATCATTTGTCTGCGAGATCCCTTGGAGACTTGGGTGCTGACTGGAGGACGTCCCTGCACAGAGCACCCAGGACTGGCACATACATTGGCAGACTAAATTAGGTAGAATAGTAAACAACATGAAGTGAAAGGACCCCGCTCAAATGTGCTTTGTCAGGTTAAGGCTCAGATGTGAATTCATGCAGTTCTGAGACAGAAGTGCAAACATCTGTTCGACACAATGGGTTCAACTTGCTGACAGGAGGCAGCTTCTTTAAACTGTTCCAACAGTGCAAGACAGTTTTTGGACAAGCTTCAATTCTTTTAGAAGAATTCCCCCAAGGAAACCACTGCATGACATGTCATGGTGTTAGATCAGCAATTCGCTAGTCTTTGTCTGGCTATTGGTACAGCAGGGTATGACAAAAGCCAGCTCTTCAGTACTTAAACAATATTTAAACCAGCTAGAAATACATTAGAGCAGCTTTTGATCAACTCTGTTTTTATACCAGGATGAGGCTTGCCTGTATTTAGTGGAGTGTAAAATGGCTTACAGCAGTTTTTTCCTTTTAGACTCGTATGTGCTAGAGAGTATGGACTGGAGATAGAATAGGTCTTAAAGAACTACAATGCCGGCATGTTCTCTAGACAGGGTGCACCTATTATTCACAGGAACTTGTGAACATTTCAGAGCTCAGGATGGGCCCTGTAAGAATTCTCAGCATCTGGATATGTCTGAGAGCCCTAACATCACTGAGGTCTCAGCCACTGGGATTTTCACAAAGCAGCTGCAAAATTTTGTCTGGCTGCCCTCCAGCTACTGAGACTCTGAGGACTGTGTCTGGCAGGACAGAAGATGCGATGTGTCTTCACAAAAATGTGCTGTAATTATGAGAAATCACTCACAAGGTAGCAACACAAGAGAAGCAGGGAGAGACATGCAGGACGACAGTGAGTTTCAGGACCGTATCAAGACATTCATCACCATAATGAATGAGCTTCAGAGTTAGTACAGGCCAAAAACCAAAGCAATCAGATTATAGTAGGAATAGGGTCATTTCAGCTGCTACAATGAACTTAGTAACAGCTCTCAGGTTACAATCATAGAGGATGGGTGAACAGCTTTTGATATCAGCCATTACACACCTCTCTCCAGATGAAGAGTTTCTCATCTCGCGTGTTCCTGCTTTAGGAATACATACCAATAAATTGTGGCAAACATCTTCGTAATCCATCCTGCTTCTAAGCACCCCTGAAAGGCCAGTAAAGCTAAAATTAAAACCAAAGAATATAGTAACAGCCATTCTTACTTTAAGTTTTACCTGCCAAATCTGTGTCTAAAGCTAATGTGTCCACCAACATCTGTTTAATCTTTGGCATTAAAAGCGCTTCTTCAATTTTAATTACTAACATTTGAAAAATCAGCGACAGGGAATCAGACACTTTAATTTACTCATGAATGCAAGTAATGGGCTACAACATGAAGTAATTTATTTCAAGCTTAATCCTAGGGGAAACATTTATATGAAAAAGAGCAAAACCTATCAATCTTAAATTACTGATATTTACTAGTGAGGCAATACAATTTAAAAATGGTAAAAAATAGACGGAAAAATATCTTGACTACTACGAGGAATTCAAAACATTTTTCTCAAGTATACACAAGCTCAATTATAACTTGCAATAAAAAAATTCGCTGAACACTAGTGAAATGTATAAAAGATAAAGTACCTTGTCAGCCGTGCGCTAAAAGTAAAGCATGAAGGTGGCTCCTAGCTTCATCAAAGAAGGCAGGGTAGAAAGCTGCTGCCCACGTGGTATGGCTTGCCCTAACACAGACAGCGCTCTCAGCTGTGGCACAAGTCCCCAGGCAACTGCTGAAGGCTGAACTTCCTGGAGAGATGAACACCATGGGACAGCAAAGGCCCCACACCTTTTCAGTGAAAGAATATTTTTTTGAAAATGGAGGCAAAGGTATTTGTTATTAGGATTATCAGTTAAATAAAATGAAGTTGGTGCTGCCCAGTCATATTTGCTTTGAAAATCACTAACAGTGAGCAGCATCAAGAGCAGGTTTGCATACTTAGCTCCATTTCATTTCATGTTTCCATACCTCCTCTTTTCTTCTGTCACTGTTACTAACTACCCTTGAGCGTATCCTTGCCAGGATAATGTTTTTGTCTTATTGCTCACCTCCTTTTGGCCAGGGGAAGGTTGCAGTAAATTCCTAACACTTGGCTTGTGCTACTATGGCCTTTCTTAACGCATTTCTCCATTGTCAACAGATTCCTTCTGTGTCTCAGCCCGAGCAGACTTCCTCGCAGGCTGTGGGAGGAAAAGACAAAGCAGGATAGTGAAGAGAAACATTTGCAACAGAAATGGCAGAAGAAAACTTCTTGACAAGATGGACCGATCTCCTTTTATTTGGGGAGGAAATGCTCCTACAAACAACCAAACCAATTTCTGTTTAAATGAGCCTCGGCAAATGCAGAACATAAGATATGTTTTAGAAACACAGACTATCTGAAAGGTGTTTAAGTCACCAGGGCCTATTGATTTCTTGCTGGAGCATCAGTTCTGCGGATGTAATGGAACTGTAGTAACTCATATTTCCTCAAAAAAATGAAGCTAAAAGATAGATCTTTTGTGAAAGATCTGGACTTGGCCAACCCCTGGCACGGCAGAATTACTTCATGTTTATTGTTTGGTTGTTTTTTGACAAAAAGATGCACTGCAAATATTTTCTAAGCATTTCTAGTGTGTGCTATTTCCAAGAGACCCCTCCTTTCAATGAAAATGCAAAATAGATTAAAATAAAACAGAAAAATTATTTCCTATGCCATTTAAAAAATGTTCTGATCCTTACTATTTACCACAACAGTTAAGGCAGATGTTCCAGATGTTCCAATTGTCTGGGGAGGACTTTTTTTTGTGTGTTTTGTTTTGTGGGTTGTTTAGGTTTTGAGGGTATTGCTTGTTTGGTTTTAAAAAAGTTTTGCCTTACAAGCTGATCCAGTTCGTTGCCTATGCCAGAAAGGTATAAGCAAAAGATAGAACTAACTCTATTAATCATATGGTACTACTGCAGTTTAATCACTTGTAGGGTGCAGACAAAAAATATCAAAACAATCCTCAGAGTCAGCTTATCAAAGTACCGTTTCATCTAACATACATTAAACATCAGCTACTGAACATAAGTGCATAGTAATTTCGACTTAATTGGAATCATAATATAAATACCAGCTCCTCTACCTTGCTGTAGGCCTTCTAGCTGCAGAATGAAAGCTGCGGGTAAGCAAGTTTGATTAAACAAATACACCACAGGAGAAGACCAAATACGAATGAGTCCTACTCTGCCCAGAGCTCTACATGGGTAAGTCCCTGCTGAAGGTAACAAGGCCTGTAATTACCTGGCAGATGACAAAATTTGATTCAATGGACCAGTCCTCCAAGTTTTTACATATAACTGGATAGACAGTTTCCAGGTAACTGGGGTCAGGATTAAAGCAGACTGGAACATCTTCAGCTGACAGTCACATTGCAGTTTTCTTTGTTTTTTCTGATTGAGTGTGGAGCTGGTGCAGCTCATCAAGGTCAGTTCACACAACTGGAATTCAAAGGAAAATATTCTAAAACACTCAGGTGGTATTAAATAATGAACACTGAGTCATAATTCTTTTAATTAAACATTAGTTCAGAAGTAAAAATATATTTAAGATCTCAATCTAATTACACAATTAATGAGTTAAGTGTATAACATATATTTGTAATTTCTCTAGGTTTTAGTAATATATTTCATAGACTCTGTATGAGCTCTCTCACCCAGGAAAGCTGAAACTATTGCACACAACATCAGAACAACAAGTTAAAAGTGGCTGAAAACAGTCAAATATTAATTTAGTACCAACTATACAATTGCAGAGTAACATTATATTCAATTTCCCCTCTGTGTAAATAAGCCTAAAGGAAGAGACACTAAAACTGCATCAGTGAACAGTGTGATCTAGATATATTGCACAAATCAGCAATAAAATCAGATCTATATTGATTAATAATAATTAATAATAACAATAACAATAGATAGGAGCTGACCTATCAGGATTCACCTTAGAAGAATTCATGTCAACCTAAACCAGACCATTCTTGTCTTCTTCACCTCTACTGAAGTGTGAAACTGTGAACTGTTCCGCAGACACAGTGGACTGCAACAGCGACACAGCTGACCTCCTGACACCCACCCCCAGCTGACTTAAACCTCCTGAAAAAGAAAATTCAAACAATCCCCAGGAATTTCCATACAGGCTTTCAAAAGCTGCTGTGATCAGGCCTTCAGTCTGTTGGTGGTGGCGATTCGGGATTTTAATGCCTGAGAGTTATTGCAAATCATTGCATTTTTGACCTGGCACAAGTGCTTATTTATGGCCAATTCCAAATCGGTGAAAATCTTAAGGAGTTACGCTGGGTGCTGTCTGAAGGAGTAAGAATGCAAAGAAAAAATGAATTACACTTTATGGTGGATTAATAACTGTGATCTAGTAGCTAATCCTTTATAACAGTCATATGCGCTAGCCCCTGCTTTCCAGTATACTTGCCAAAGAAACTAAGTGTTAGTAATATTTCACTATTGCCTCTGGTTTAAACCATTGCTGGAAGGCAGAAGGAAGCTTCTATTTTTTTTTCTTTTCATGAATTATAAAATCTGCAAATTATTAGAGAGGAAATTAACAAGTTTCTACTGTGTCCAGTTTATGTACATTTAAATCCCACTTTATTGGCTCTTAATTAAATACAGTTTGAAACACTACCACACTCCTAAATCCCTTTATTACTTTTCTCTTCACAGACTTTTTCTGATTTCCCATTTCCAATTGTTTCTTTGTAAGCATTTTAAAACTAGCTTTTACTACTCTTACGTAAAACTAGTAAATGGCATTTCTTACTGCAAGCACTCTGTTATTTTATCCTAATAGAGCTCCTTCTTTGCAAGTATTGTGCTTAAGTACAAAAGACCTAAGGTGAAAGGCATACAGAGCTTGTTATGTACCAGTAAAGAAACTTGAATCAGAAGCAGAAGAGAGCTCAGATGGGAAGGGAGTTGATGGATTTTTTGTTTGTTTGTTTGCTTGGAAAAGGAAATGAGTTTCTTAGCTATAAAAATCATTTTCAGATCAGTCATAAGCTATGGATATAATTTAGTTCAAAGTCAACAGATACCTTTGGCTGCAGAAAAACAATGAAGAAAAAGGCTCAGAAATGTCATAATCATTATTCCTGAAACACCTGCATTCTTTCAGGCTAGGCTAACAAATAGCTGTTGGTCTCTCTTGCATAATAGAAGGCCTTCCTACACTCTGCCCGGATTGCCCAGACACACTAAGCAGGGCTGTACTGTGTCCCAGGACGCACATCCCACCGTTTCTCCTCTTTCTGGTGATTTGCAAGGCATGACAATACTGAACACATTCACCAGGCCAGAGTCAGAGCAAGGTGATGGACACCCATAATTTTCTTACTCCAGCTATAACTGTCCCTTTTAGATGTGTTAGCAAAACTACTTACGTACGTAACCTCCTAAACTACTTAAATAACATGGTTTTGCCAGTCTTTTCACTTTGTCAGAAATGTGTCGTGGAGGGGCTGCATGAGGAGCTCCTCCAGCAGCTCTAATAAGGGGATAATGTCCAGGCAAGGGAAAGGGACAAGCAGCTGGAAGCAGTAACCTTTTCGATCAGAAGAGCTGCGGCTGCAGGAGGGTGTTCACGGATGTTCACCTACAGCTTAGGTACCACTGCAGAGATCAGTAGGTAGGGGATTGCATTCAGAGATACATGCTCTATCTGCAGGCCTTGTCCTAATAAATGCATATGATATTTTCTGAAATAGCATTGGCTAAGTTTGGCAAATCTGTACGTCACAACTATTTTTTTTCTTGCATTTCATGGAATTGTTTTTTAAGCTGGAGAATATAAGTTATTTCCTGAATTAAAGCATTCTTCTGTTCCTAAATTATCTATAAACAGACTGATTTTTATAAACTCATGAATTATTCATGCGTAAAAATCCTGTATTCAAATACATTACTGCCTGCAGTCTGTTTGTTTACTACATGCTGCTCTTGTATCTTCAAGTATTTATGTCATATACAATTGTAAATCATGTGGTATAGTTTCTGATCCAGGGCTGGATGAATGAAAATATTATAAAGGGCAAGAAAAATGAGAGACTTTGTAATGAAGATGAAGCATTTTCAGAACCCACCTTTCAGAGAAACTATATACTTAAAGTCTCGTATATGCAAATATAACCGAAGAGAAGCACTAAGGCAGGGTAAGAAATCCTCAATCATTCAGATAGCATAATACTTACATTTTTGCAGTCCAACTATTTTGCTTCTTTCTAGCAGGGAACACGTGTGTTGAAGGATGCATAGTAAAACCTAGGTCCCTAGAGCTCAAATTTAAACCCTTTACAAACAACAAAAATAAAATGGAGACAGAAATGGGAAAACTGCAATCTGTTCTTGGCTTGCAGAAGCTTCTGTTCAATTAATTTACTGAACAGTGAATCTTCTGCACTACGGCATTAATGAGAACAGATACAAAAAGCTTTCCAACTTAAACAAAGAAATGGCTGCTACTTTAGGGTATTTTCAAGCATTTTCCAGAGATTAACGTATGAGACAGATGCTAGAATAGCAGCACACAATACTTTAATTTAGTTCAGCATCTCTGCAGGCAGTGGCTTCTCTATTACGGTTAGTTCCCAGAACACAAGAGAATGTTATTGCAGGGCACTTTTAGATTAAAATCCCCAAATAAGCTGTTAGACTTTACACACATCAATCTTTTGTAAGTACAATAAGGCAGATTTAATTGGTTTTGCTTTCATTTTGTAACAAATGTTATTATCTATTATATAGGAAAGTTATTTAAAAGAAGACCCATGAAAAGGATTAGAAAGCAATTCCAGAAGCAAAAAAGTAGGGGCAGAGAGTTATTATGGAGGAATGTCAGCAAGTGCATAGCTAAAGTTGTTTACTAAACACCAAATAATCATCTTTGGAAGTTGAAATTATATAAACTTAAATAGTTTCTAACTAAGGCTTGCAAGAAACTGAGGGGTTATTGAAGAAGCAGAGGAAATTGGAAAAACCACCCCATAAAAAGAACCCACATAACAAACATTAACATGCTGATGATGAATGTTTTATCTAAGCTAGTGAGGATGAATAATGCCTGGCCAATAACTCAGCTGGCCTGATCTGCAAGGCTGGGAATGGAAACCAGCTTCATGGAAACAGATATTTGAACACATGGTGCCGGTTTGAACCCATCAAGCCTGAAAAAACATTTACAAGCTGGTCCTCTGGTGGTGTTCTGCAAACACCAGCTTCAGATGTTGTAAATTTCTAGAGTTAGAAAGGATATTTGACAATATGGATGAATGAACATGGAGAACATTCAATCTTGTTTACAGCTGTACAATTATTCAAGACTGTTTTACACAGAGCTTTATCCTGTTGTACTGCTAATGCCCAGTACGCTCTGTATTTGTAACAATACCCACACATCTACATAGAAAAATACTTCAGTTCAAAGCCTCCAGCACTGCAGCTAAGGAAGAAGGTCTGTCGCCTCTATGTGACCTGTCCTTTTCCCCAGAGGGGCAAAAAATACACAGGCAGATATAAGCATGCAGCCCACTGGGCTGCGTTTTTGCTAGTCTTGAAGTTTTGAAAGCCTTTTGGTGGGCTTTCACTCTCAGTTACAACTTCTGAGAACATTTTCAAGTGAAAAGATATTAATTAAAAAAAAAACAAACAACACAAAACCCAAAACCAAAATCCTATGTTAAAACAACACCAAATTAAACAAGAGTACACATTTCAACATCTTTCTACCAGAAGGTTTACAAGTTCTCCAGCAGGACTGCTGGCCAGGTCCAGAAAGTGCACACAGATGACAGGACCTGAAAATCTGAGCTTTTATTTCCATAAAGAAGTTTCCGTAAAGTTCTGTTTCACCTAATTGTAGACTTAAGGCCCAACGTGGAACAAATTAACATAGCTCTGTAACTTATTGGACAGCTGACCTTCCAGTGACCTACCAGCAAATCTAGTTTCAAGAGTGAAATTTTCTGCACTCAGAAATCCATAAAAAAAAGTTGAAATCAGAATGCTTCATTTAACCATATCCATTCTGTATCTGAAATTCTGAGAATATTTTTTTATTTTTCACCTTCTGAGGGCTAACATAGCTCTTGCTCTCCGACTTGTGTCTCTGGCATGTTCCTCTTCCCAGCCACACGGCTTGCCTCGTCTTCTCCTTGTTACAGATCTTACAAAGATGTCTATGCTCTCTCTTCCTCTCTCTCTGGCAGTTCTGCTGGCTCTCATTTCCACAGCAGGAAACTCACCTCACTAATAAATCAGAGCTCTGGAAGAGGTGACTCATCACTTTCCTGTAAGCGGTTAAAATAATAATGGACTATGGTCATTTTTGTGGTCTCCACTGCTCTTTTCTTTAAGCTCTACTCCTCCCAGCCATATGCTGTAGATTTTACCATCTCCATGAGTTATTTTCAGCTCTTAGTAAAACATATTAGATATTTTCTGCTTGCCTTTGTCATGTCACTTGATCCTGCATTCCCCCTCTGTGCTGCATTCACTGGTCTTCTGTGTCATTACGGTCTCTTCCTTTATTACTATCTGACCAGTGGTCACATCACAGAATGGAATGTCACCTAGAATGTCGCTCTTTATTCAGTTGACCAGGTTTGGATGTTCTATGCAATAAAACCCAAACATCCCCAATATATAATGAATTTTCTTCCAGCCTTATGGCAGGAATAAAAATGCTTCCAAATGTGAGCCTATCTGCTCCAAAGTGCATGCTGATCATATGAAAGGTATGAATCCGTAACAAGGCTATCAGTCCTGTACCATTACATGCATATACACATTACGATCAAACTGTCATGCAGCTATGGGAACAAAACTGCTTTTTGGTCAATTATAGGCATAGGGTTGTAGCATCTAGCCCTTGAGGACTTCCAGAAAAGGTTGTGTAGCTGTAGGCAAAGAGGCCAGGCACCATTGTTTGACACAAGCAGCAAAACAGCTTTGCAAATAGAGTTATGTTTATGAAAAACAATTTCCAGACTTAAAATAGAAAGCAACTCTTTTTTTTTTAAATACAAACCAGCAGATTTAACAAACCATCTTGATCCTATATTGACAATGCAGAGTCCTGAGCTGCTTCACTGACTATTTAATGGCTCCAAATTCTCTCAAGAGTAAAGCTCTGCTACTAGAATACCATCTGCTATTGCAGATACACCACACAAATTCCCCAGGAAATGAGCAGAGCTGCCTCCAAGCACAAAGGTCTGCGCTGGTGGATTTCCGTGCAGAGCGCAGTCGGAGTTTGCACTGAACTGCATACAGGAACATTGATGCACTTCCTTATGGTCAGGCTCAGAAGAGAAACATCACTAGTTCATTTCCAGAATCTAGGACAGCAGAATCTTGGTTAAAGCATAACCAAAACTCCAGCATATAAAAAGGGCAGTTTACAACAGCAGAGCAAATATTTTCTGTTTGCTTGTTTTTAGTGAACAGAGATCAGTATTTTGAAGTTGAAACGTTGTTTTTCAGTGAATGAAAGCCAAGCCAGGCAGAAGAGATGATCTTAACAATAGAAGTTATGGGCCAAATCCTTAATTCATCTTGGGTCTGGCTTCCAGGAAAGCAAAACATATCCAGCAAGCAAGGCTTCAGCCCCACCTTACTCAATTTAGCCGGGACATTGCCACCCTTAGTTGCCTGTTTCCAAACAGAAAGCATGACTGCACTGCACACAGTGGTCTCAGATATAGTGATTTCCAGGGGCCAGAGGACAACATGAGCTTAAGCAGGCCTGGAACTGTACTAGCTGCCGTGGAACCAACTTGTGGCCCCAAAGCCAAGGGCAGAGAAAAACAATGTGAAAGTATACCTGGGCCTTTTGTCATGCAGTGCCAACTCCCCAGGATCCGTCTCTCAGCATCCGGTCCTGACACTGCTGCTCCATCCAGGTTCTCCTTGCTTTGGGGATTTAACCATCCCTCTAACATTTCTTTAATTTGGGGTTTTAAAGCAATACCTTAACATTCCTTTCCATCTTTTCAGATCTGCAGGGTTCATATTTATCTTTTCTGTTTGATTAACTAGCTGAAAAAAATCAATAGCAGTGCATTGTATCATCATTTTAGAGCAGCCCTCAGTTGTGTTTTGCTGCTATTTTAGGAACTAGAGTAGTTTGTGAATCTGTACAAGTAGTTTGGCAATCTGCTCTTCTCCCTTTACCTTCCCTTTTGTTTTGGACACAACACAGGAATCTTTCTGTGGCTCTGAAAGGTGAAAATTGATATAAAACAGCTTTGGTCAATTTTATATACTTTTTTCTGTTAAGAAAGTTAGTACCATGGAAAAAACAGGTCATAAGGATCAAATGTTTATGCAGGACGTCATGCTGCTTTGGTGTGCCAACTCTCCAAGAGTCTATAAGGAAGCCAACCAGACGGGATCTGAAGCCTGCACCCTGACCCCAGTGACCTCTTAATTTTTCAAAGTTTATCTAGCCCCATCCCAGCAGTACTTGCATTGAAACCGATCCCCTTGCTCCTGGATTTTTGGCAGAAGGGGACTTCCTTCATATGGAAAAGTGTTTAATACCAATTTAATGGTCTGTCTAGCCACTGTAAACCCCCAACCCCCTCCCTGAGTCTCCCACTGGCAAGAAACAGTGAAATAATATGCTTGAAATAGCCCTAATTCTTTTCCTCAGTGTGATAGTTGTTTTTCTAATGAGCATTTTTTTTAAAAAGCCACAGAAGAGAAACTAGCAGCTACAGCTACAGAGTTGAATGATATCTTTAATAAATTCTTTTTTTTCCCCTCTGAAATTTTTTTTTCATTATCATATCACTTACACATTTGCACTGTCAAGAATGGGCACCAGCAGAATCAAAAAGTTTTCCATTTTAAGTCACCAGACTTGCCAGCACCAGAAAACCAAAGAAAAACAAATGACATTTATCCAAATCCACTTTTGTGCTAAAAAAGTCTAAGTAACAAGTTTATCTTTGGTTGTAAATCGGCGGATGTTCTTGGCATAATGCCAACAAAAATTCTAACAAATAAGCTAATAAAAAACAACTTGAGAGATGCCATAGTTTCCCCAAAGCAATCTGTTTCTCTGTTACTGTAAGAAAGGTGTGGGTTCAGAGGAAGCTGGGACTGTCCTCTGAGAGAAAGAAGGTTCTGAAACTTCGCAGCAGCATGGCTGTGTCAGGGGACAAAGTGTAGTCTCATGTATCTCCTAGTGCCAGGATGGGGAAAATTCCAGCTGTGGAGCAAAATGGCAGGCCAGAACCATCTGATAAGATGCAACAAGTTAGCCTGGCATGACACAAATCTTTGAAGAGCTCTAACATCCTTTCAGCCAAGTCATTACATTAGAACAATGCTCCCTTATGCACTTTGTGGATGGAGAAACAAAAAGAAAAATTGTTATAACAGTGATTTAATTTTCTTTCTGTCTTAAAAAAATAAAATCCATCCCCCAATTCTACACTCCTTCAGAGGTGAAAAGCCTGTTAGTATCAGCCACTTCCTCCTCCCTAAGGAGAAAAATCAGAAAAGTCCACCTGAGAATGTGAAGGAGCCTTACAGTCTATACATATTCCCAATTGGACTTAAAACACTCAATTTTGCAGGAAGAGGAAGGCACATTTAGGTAGGAACACTGAACAAAACCCTACAGTTTAATGACAACAGGCTGCACTGTGTTGTGCTGAAGTGCCACTGGGCAACATCTTGCATAGAGCTGTGAAGAATTAGATGTCTTGCAATGCTGCAAAAGGTAATCTTTACCCCTTTGCAGCAATAAAACATCTGGGAAACGAAGGAAGAATGAAAACATTCTTATGGATTCTGCTTATAACATTATTTAAGTTAAAGTTTTCTTGACTGAATCAAAAAAACTAACTGAAAATCTAGTCTGGACTGACTGCTGTTTTTATTTTCTCTACAAAGACAAGTGTGTTCTAATAATTTCAAAAAGCCAGAGGCTGGTGCTGCCAGTCAAACAACAGCAAGGGAGTACTGAGCAGGATCTCACACAAAGGCTTACAATTCCCATCGCTCACCATACTGCCACTCCACTGACATCTAGGGCATATTCCTGCAGTGGACAAAATCCCATCAGGTTGATGAGATCAAATCGTTGCGCTCTGAAATACATTGTGTCAGCTCTTTGGGAGTGATTGAGGGAGAAGTACTGTTACCAGTCTGTTCCATAGCCGTCCCAGGGCTGACTCCAGCCCACTGGACTTCAGTCTGAGCCCCAATCTCAGACCAAAGCCCAGTGATCAGAGTAAATGTTATCCTCTTCATATGGCTGCCAGAGAAGACAACATTTTCAAAAGTGGAGAAATGAGAGCGTGAAGAAACACAAAGTTCGGATGGGACTTTCCTGGACTCTCTGATGTCTCCAGAGGACACATTCTGCACAGCCCTGGGGAAGGCCAGTTTTCACTGTAAGATCCACTGCTCCGTCTCATGGTTTTGAGCTATCAAGCAGTGCCAATAAATCAGGAACTATACCTTTCAGGAAGGAATCTAAAATTTATTTCTTTAGCAACAAGTGATATGTTCATCCCTAATTCCCTTTCTACATACCACATGGTTGCACAGCCCTGGATTCCTATAAGTCTCAACACACCATACGTGCTGTTAAACATGGCAGAGCTCACATGCTCTGTAACCACAAAGAATCTAAAGAGATGAGTGAGGGACCTTTTCTGAAAAATGGCTCCAAATGATTAAAGAAAATCAAAAGCTGCTTTGGAAAAAACAGGTTATGATACATCATGATGCAAGTTATCCAAGACTATGAAAACACTCAATCAGCTCTAGTTGTGCAAATGTTTTTTTGAATTTCTCTAAATCCATTGCATTGGGTAACTAATGAAACAAGAAGGGGGTGAAACATTATGCTTGAGGGTGGTTTGGAAGTTTATAGAAGAAAATGTGCAATTAGTTATTATGTTTGTTCAATACTTCTGAAATGTGGTTATGGTACTATGTAACCATAACTACTATGCGTGCTTATTTGGGGTCCTACAGTTCAGCTTATAAATAGTTCAGCTGGACAGTTTTCCCCACTTCCATCCTTTCACTGTTAAGTGCTGTTTTCTTACCCCTAGAGATCAAAGAGCTGTTTTTGTGGTTTGCTGTTCCATCCACATTCCTCCTCCCTCCTCTCTTCCTTCCTTCCCCTGCCCTCACTGCAGCACATCACCCAGCAGCCTCAGGCACGAATCATTCGAGCGCACACACCAGCCACCACGGTTGGGATGAACTCATGGAGCTGGTATCCTGCTCTGGATATCACCTTGCATTTCAGCAGCTCCCTGGCTCTCACTTCTGGTGCACTCAAGTTCACTACTAGCTCGGCAATCGGTGCCTGGGTGTTTGCCTAATTTTAAGGTCCGATTCTGATTCCAAGCCAAATCAAGTACCTTTGAGTATTTGATACAACAGATAAGAATGAGTCTAGTAGGTGAACGATAATTTAGGGAAAATCTCCAAATTCCTTTTTTCCTGGACTCTGCTGCCACCTCATTCCCACATTGCCTTATCAAGGATGAAATTACTCATTTGATCAGGATGGGACAACAGTTTATTTTCCAAACCAGAGGATTCTGGTGCAGTTGGGGAATAAGAGGTCAGACTACATTTTACAGGGGCATCAAATAAAAAAAAAAACATAACCAAAACTCAAACAAACAAAAAAATCCACCACCCACTTCTCAGAGTGGAATATCCTCCCATTATGCTAATTCAGGGAAAATTTTACCAAACACTTAAAAATGAATGAGTTATAGCTTTTTTCCTGACATGTTACTGGATAATGGTCAAATGAGAGCTTGGAAGTTTGGATCAAGACCTGCTACAGCAGGTCATGACAGCTCTCACCTATTGCTTATTTTCTTTTTAGCCTGTCACACAAACCAAGCTTGCACGCTGTTAGAAGTTTCCATACAAAACAGGCTTGCACACTTAGAGCTTTCCTCACAAGCATTTGTTCTCCACGCATTAATATACAGACATCTTCGTACTGTTTTGCCCATGAGGGCAGTCAAAAAACGACTTACAGTCTAAGCAAAACCTGCATTGATATCTATCTGCCTTTTCAGGCAGGTTGAATGATTTTTTGAGAGGCATGATTAAATATTACTTGTGATCCATTCCATAAATAACCCTTGCACGCAGTGCATTGCAGTATTGAATATTCAAATTCCCAGCTATTCTGGCTGGATTCTTGGGCACATGGTATGTTATGGGCTTCCCCATAGGATAAGCAGAACCTTCATCTCCATTGTGAATATTCACAACTATGTATTTCAAATTCACTGTCACAAAGAAGTCTGTCATATAATGCTGTTGAATTTTCTGTCAAAATAAACAGCCCTGTCAAGACCTTCCCTTGCATTTATTTAGGTAACATATTTTGAGGAAACAAAAGAACAGAGTTTATTTTTAACTGTTAACTCTATTTAATTTTTTTAAATCTCAGATTTTTTTTTTCAGCTTTGTATTAAAAATACCAGAAAGCTACAGTATGTATGAAGACAAGGACAAATGACTCAAAGTATTATGAATAAATCAGCAACAGAGTGTGTATAAACATCACCTCTCAGTCCATGTGGAGACTACATGACTATATTTGATGTGAAGAGATGTGTTGAGAATGCACTGTCACTTCCATAGGAAGTCCTCCAATTCCTGCTTCAGGATTTTTCACTCTACAGCACATGTGGATGGCATTGTCCTGCTCTTCAGCTTGCTTGAAATTGTTTACAGTGTATTATTACTTCACCGTTAATAAAGGACACAGTACAAGAGCACTGCCAAACAGTATTTTTGGTGGGGCAAAATGGGTCTTAATTACAAACACATGAGCTGAAGAAGAAAAAACTCTGTCAAGGGACTGGCTTATCTTCCCAAAGGAACATCTGCTGCTAACGTATTTCGTGAAAATACATACATTAAACCATAAGTCCAAAACAGAACCTGTCTTCAAATACTGTTTAATAAAAGTCTATGATCCCTGGAAACCTCTTTAAAATCCCCAGCAATCTATAGGCTTGAAGAGCACCATTTCCTCTGTATACAGTGCAGCTCTTCAGAACTGCAGCCATTTGGCAGCGAGTTTGCAAAGCCACAAAAGGATGGGAATTAGCCATGTCAGCATCTTCCCTGGCTGCAGAACGTAGCTCAATCCTTCACCCTGCCAAAAATCAGTTGTAAAAGCCAGCGTGACAGCCTAGAGGAAGGCAATCCTCGCCAGCTGTTTCCAGCTGAAGCCAACCACACCAGTAGCACAGCACGCACCAACATGCATCAGCTAAGAAGCGACCTGAGAAGTGGTAAAGATGAAGTCTGATTCCAGGATCAATAAAATGCCTCCAGGATGTTGACAATATTTAGTTCACTTCAGCTAGCTGATTCAATAGGGATTGTTTGTTACAACATGCTAGTCACACACGGCAGTATGTTGTTAAGGACTTCAATACTGGTAACGAGAAATTCTTGTCAATCCATCACCTTTGGAGAGTGGAGAAAAAGCCTAACTATTCTTATACAGAACTGCTAAGCAGAGTAGCACAGCTTAAATGGATTTCAAACCCTGATTAATAACCAGATTGTATTAATAGGTAGGCAAAAGTGTTTTTATTTCCCTTCCTGTCAGTGATTCTCGGTTGCTACCTACCCACACATGTTATGAGGCATGTGCAGCCTGTAGAGAAATACTGACCGAGGCACAACAATTCACACCATGTTCAGTTAAACTGGGGGGGGACTGCGACCAAACAACCTGCCTTGTCCTTCCAGTGCTTTTGCTGTTAGTAATTATAAAGATGTCAAACCTGTTCTTACTTGTTCATCTTAACTTCATCCTTTACACATACTGAAGCAACAACAAAAGAGTTCTGCAATGTATGTGTAGAAATGATGAAGGCTTACAGCTGTCATCTAAATATTTTTATTGAAACTAGAATTAACTGTGTCTAAGAGCTTGGCTTTACTACAGTAAGTCAGAATAAGAGTATGAAGTTTCCTCTGTTATCATTCAGCCATTTCTGTTCTAACACCACAAAGTGTACCTTTGAGGCATCCTCTCTTACTGCTGTTTTGCTCAAAGAAAAAAAGCAATGGCTTTTTCTTATGTCATACACCATTACACAACACAGCTTAAGCTACACGCTTATGCTATACTAAATGCACCATTCTGCTAATCTACACAGATAACTAGATTTAATTACATTAATAATTGTTGTGGTTTAGTATGGTGCCAAATTTACCTCTTAGCTTGTTAGATCTACAATTTAATTAGTAGCAGTGAATATAATCTTATTTGTTTAGATAATATCACTGATTTATTTAAGGGGGTTTGCTGTTGCTCTTTCTGCACCATCTAAACAAACTGAGCGATGTTCAGTGCACTAGTGAGAACCTAAGCTGTAAGCACAGACTCTTGTGGCATAAGGATTAGATCTCTTTGGATCCACTGACATCAGTCTTGAGGGCCAGCTACAGCAATATAGTAATTTCAATAAGCGCCAACATTCAAGATTGCTGGAAGTCTAGTTTTATCTGATTTGCACTAAATCCACAATAGTCCTTATACCTCAGACAGTGTTGGTAAATATACGGTCCTGGGCTGAAAGTCACCCTCACACTGAGCTTTTTGTTTCCAATGCAAGACAGACGGAAGCCTCTGTCAGGTGCTTTCCTCCCCAGCGTAAGGAAAACCTGATCTCCTTAATGAATTTGTTTTCAAACTAAATCCTCTTTATCTCAGACAGAAGATGATAATGCATGCCTGTTGTCCTCTTGTAATCAACACATCCTTAGGCTTGAGCAAGCCTTGATTTTAGCCATCTGGTAATCACTATTCTTTCCTGTACGCTTATTTTAACTACATTAGCTGTATTCCAGAAACACCACCCTTATAGCCAGGAGAAAAACAAAACACCAAACCCACAAATTTCCTTGATCTCATCAGTCACCAGATTTTGTTGTTGTTTGTGGAGTTTTGTTGGTATTGTTCTAGTCTTTGGTTTGGGGTTTTTAAGGGAGGGGGGAGGGTCAGAAAGGGGTACTCCTATTATAGCTTACAGGCTTACGAACAACCTGTAAAAAACCTGTGACATCTTCCAGGTTAAAAGATATCTGCTCACAGTATTTACCAATCATCCTTATGGTACTACATCATGCTTACAAATGTTTTCAGTTTTGCAGAGTGAATAGTCTGTAGAATCAATAAAGAAATCCACCATGAAGCTTAATTAACTCTCTCTCATAACTGCACTTGTAACAACATCTGTGCATCAGAAAACTAAGACTAAACAAAACAGAAAATCAGCCTTAGATGTTCACACCAAAATATACAGGAAAGGTGAATTACAGTAAAGTACAGAAATAGTATTCTGGATATGGGAGAAAAAATAGATTAGGAATTGTTTGCTGTGCTTGAAAAGGAAATGTATTGGAAAACGAATAAATGGTACAAAACCAGATATGAAGCTCTCTGCTAGTGTAGGTGACACATCCCTGAACCACACCGTTAATGTCTCTCCTGTAAGCATGCTTGTTTGATTCCTGCAGGGAGACCTCATTGTGTTTCTCAAAGGGAGATTTAATAGGAAATAAAAGGAAGCAAGAAAAATGTTCTTTGCCAGTAGAACAGTTATGATTTCTCACTTTGTGAACTTCACATTAGCTAATATTACTCCAAGTGGCTTTTCAGTTCTTCGTTGGCATTACTATATGTCTGACAACAGAAAAATAACAGAAAACAAAGCCTGATGCACGTACATGGCAAGAAGTCATCTTACTCAAGTCCAAAGGAGGCATGCTCACCAAATTAACATCTTGCCTTGCCTCAGCTGCAAGTGGTATGCCATTTCTGGGGGCATTTTAAAAAATATGTGTGACTTGCACAATGGTTGTTGGAAGGCACTGCTACTGCAATTTTTTGAATCATATCCCACTACAACCCATACAATAAAGCTGTCTGGATTGCTAAATAAAATAATGACAAGGATATTGAACATCTGGAGGACTGCAGGCCAGGCGGAGTGTTGACATATTTTACATTTCAAGATAATGACCTGCAGTTTTACGTGCTATCTTATGGCCACTACCTAATTGTTAAAGACAGAAATATGCCATCACCCAACATGCCTCATCAGTTGTGGTTACAGAAGGATTTCTCAAGGAGAATTTCTTAAAATCATGATTTATTGAGTAATTACAATAGAAAGTAGTCTCCCTATTTTCACATTTGAATTCAACAATGTGTTATTCCTTAGTCATGAACATTCAATACTAACGATGAACATCTGAGGTTCCATAGAAATCCCATTTTCAAAAACAGATTTCAGCTGGCTTTCAAATCACGACCTTTTAATATATCTCAAAAGTTAAACCACCAAATACTACTAGATGTTTCTGAAAAGCTTGTTTCAGTTTCCTGATCACACTGATAATCACATCTAATTGATACCGCAGTGTGTAAACAAAATATTCATTAGTAAAATATAATCAAAACAAAACAGATCAGAAGTATTCTTACAAAAGTAAAACAACACATGAGGCTGTGCACTTCTCAGAAGGTTGAAGATTTCACTCATCTAAGAGGCTCAGCTGTGATTTAAGCAAGTCAACCAGTTTAAAATCTTGCACTGATTATGCAAAAATTGGCAAACTTGTGTTAAAAAAAAGGCTGAAATTTGATGTGTCTGAATAATTTACATGTTAGAATCTGGAGATCTATTTGATCTGCAACTTGCACAAAAAACTGAAGGAATGCAAAACCGCTGTTACCAACTGCAAGATGAGTTTCAAACAGGTCTCTGACAAGTAACATTATTAGAGCGAATCATTCCCTCAAGCATACCATTGAAGACAAGGCAAAGGTAAGCCATGAATCAGTAAATCTCACTTTAATGCCAGTTCCGTGCACTTTGTTCAACTCCTACATAGTTTTTGAAAAGAAAGGTAGGCTTGTATGTAATTGCAGTCGCTGTACAGTATCTCACAGGCTTATCCCAAGATGTGCTCTGAATAGATCAAAGTCATTACACAATAAACACACAATCATGGACATTAAGCCTGTCCTTTACCATAAAAGCTCAGCTCAATCAAAATGCGTAAAAGGAAACGAAGAATTCAAATCCAGATTTACACCCAAATTTAATCCTGTTGGGTTTTTTTTTTTTTCCCTAATGTGCTTAAAAACTATGTATTGAATGTTCTTGGAATCCAAATGTGCAAACAGGTATAGGAAATTCTGTCTTAAGTCCATTTAGCAACATACAAAATTCTATAAAGCTTTCTCACAGTTCTGCATCACACAGTGCAACATCAACTCCTGAAATGTTTAGGAAAATATTCAGTATAGAATTCAGGTATAAATATCTACAACTCTCATTTCAATAAAGGAATTTCTTCTCTTGTAAAAACTAAGGTCTGTATTGTTTGAATATATTTTCCATACTCAGTGTTACATTAGAATAGCTTTCACGGTTTTAAGTGTTCCATTTATTTCACAGGGTAAAATAAATCCACCAACATGTTATTTAATTGACAAGTTTTCATTATTTGTGCCTTGTCTAAATTGAAAGTAAAGCCAGTGTAATGAGGATCAGCTACTGCTCATTCCACTTACCTGATTCTGTGGACACCATTTTTATACTCATGCCTACGTCACATTGTAACACTGCAGAGCTCAGATACAGACAGGTAGTGTGCAACTGCCAATATTCTCAGCGTTAGTACAGTGACAAAATTGGTATTCAAGTGTTTCTCAATAAAGGCAGAACAAAGAGATGATTTTGACTGTATGCTGCTTAATTAGAGTTGGCTCTCCCCAGGGAAAGCACAATCCCTGACATTTCATCTGAAGGCAAATTCCAGGATCCTGTACAGAAAAGCTCATCAGGGGAAATGAGGCACATCCTGTTTACTTGGCAGCTGACTTCACTTATTAACAGCTCCACACACAGACCCCTCACCAGGTTTGGGGTATTTGATACATTTCTGCAATAAACGTGTAGAGTCATATTTATTAAGATAACTTTTGGGAGTTTTGGGGTGTTTGGGGGTTTGTTGATTTGGGGGATTTTGGTTTGGTTTTTATTTTTGGTTGGGTTTTTTGTGAGGTTTTCTGGGTTTTTTTTAATTTCATGCCTATGCTTTTTAAACAGGATTTTGTCTCAAAAGAATATTTGATTGTTATTCAATAAACGGCTTAAAACAACAATGAAATGAGGGACTAAGAGGAGTGACGTAGATGTTATAACAGTCCTCTTACTAGTATCCCTCTAGATACCACTGACAATAAATGCTTTGCTTGTAGCAAGAATTCCAGGTTTGTGTGTCTGGTTTTGGTTTTTTAAATAATGATCACTTTTTTATTTTAGTGTTTTCTGAAGAGGCATCTAAGGAACTAGGATGCTTTAATATCACATTATTTAGTGCAACAAATCTTGGTTACATTTAGTTTCAAAGTCAATGGCTAGCCTGAAATGTGACACAAAAAACCTATGAGAAAGATGGTTTATGGTGTCTTTTCTTCAAAAGCAGCAGCCCACTGAAATATGTCCTTCTAAAACTGAAGTCAGGCAAAAAAACCCCCAAACAGAATCCCTTTTCAAAAGGGAAATATAGCAAATGCACAAAATTTAATTAGTACTACAGGGCTAACAGTATTTGAGCACCATCAATTTAGAGAGCGTGTACTCCCGGGCCATACCTCAGTCCTCTCTCTCTTTTTCTTGCTTGTAGCCCTAGTGCTCTATTGAAATGTGTACAACTGCAGAACCGAACACACTCACCCTTTTATTTCACCCAACAGAAGCGACCTGTGCCACTGGAATCCCCACCCTGCTTCGGCAGTCCAGCTGACACACACTGTTACATTAAAACCAGCTAGTGCATTAGAGCCTTGGGCAATGCACCACCCGCAGCAGGGTCACCCAGGCAGCTGACAGAAACATGAAGTGCAGTGCTGTGAGCTGGTGAATAAATCCATTTGCTAATCTGTGACCATGTAAATTTTTCTCAAAGCTGAACGGAGAGAGGCTTTGCTTTCCCTTCCCATCAAGTTTTGTTTTGCTGAGGCCCATAGCATACTCACCAGTCTCATCAACAGCTGCTTTCTCTTTTAAGCTTGCCCTGTCACTTTGGGATCTGAATTTTTGCTGATAAAGTGTAATAGAAGCTGCTTCCTGCTACACTACAGCGAAACAGATGTTGTAAGAGTTGTGGAAGCCCTAAAGCTGGTCTTTGTAGCAAAATTTGTTTCAGGCTAACTTTTCTTCTGTCACAAAAATGCATATTATATTTGTTTTCCTGCTGGTTGATTGAAGTAGGCATAAAATAAACATTTTAATTGGAATTTTTTTGGTGAATGGGGCCCCAGAAAGCAGCAGTATGAGAATGAAAATACAGACTGCATATCAAGGAAACTAGGACAGGAAGGTGCTCAAGCAGTCTGAGTTCACCTTACTACTCCAGGCACAGGCATCACTGCCTATGGCACTCCTGACAGATGTTTGTCAAGCTTATTCCTACAAAACTGCAGTGATTCCATAGCAGCCGTAAGCAATCTATTCCAGTGCCTAATTGTCCTTACAACTGCAAAGTTTCCCCTCATATCTAACTTCAAATTTCCTTTGCTTTCATTTAAGTTCATCAGTTCTTGTCTTGTCCCCAGCAGACATGAAAAACAGATTATTCTGTTCCTCCACGTAGCAGCCTTTTGCCTACATCTTCTCAGCCTTCTTTACTTAACCTCTAGACTAAACAAACCAAATTCTTTCAGTTTGCTTTCATAGCTCTGGTTTTCTTTTATCATCCTTATTGCTCTCCTCCGATGTCCATCCGATGCACGTCTTTTCTGCTGTGTAGCACCCAGGGTTGGATATGCACTCTAGCTGACATATGAACCACCGAGTAAAAGACTTTCCTCTTGTATTTAACATGCAATACTTCTGAAACTTCTGTTTTTACAGGTGATGCTTCCCCCCCCATTTCCATTTTGGCACAACTACTTCAGGATTTGAGCTAGGCGAACCAGTTAGATTGGACGTAGAGCTGAGTTAGAGCCTCAGTGAATATTCCTGCTCTCACTGCGGATCCAAGTAGCTTGTGGGCCATATGATCTACGCTGTTTTAGGATCCTAGAAATCTCCAAGCAGTGCTGAGGAGTATTGAAATCTATTCTTTACACACACTTTTATATATATATTTCAATTCTCTGTAACATGTTTTGCGTTGTTCGGCTCCAGCGTTGGAAATATCTGTAGTGCACTCTTGCAATCTGCACAAATACTCATAATTTTTGTGTTCCAGAGGCCTAGCCCTCAAAGGAGCTCAGCAATTACATCATCTTAGTATGCAACCGCACATTTATGATCATTATGGGTATGAAACTTTTTAACTATGGCTTTATATAGGCAGATACCTTCTCATACATTGATGAGTTACGTTTATTATCGTACATTACTTTTCCTAGCTCACCACATTGGGATGATTCCTAAATAATTCCCCAAGATGTTGCTTGGTATCTCAACAGCTGGTAGGCTCACACTACCAAGCTTTTCTTAGCATCTTTTTCCTTATCTACTCCCCTGTGTTTGCAGTACTGTTGAGTTTCCTGCTCCTATTTCTAACCACTCTATCTTCCCTCATAATATTCCAGAGAAGTCAAAGAGGTTAGACTGTCAAGACTTCACATTTCCTTATTTTTATCCTACTCCTTCCTAAATTTCTGTCTGAAAGGAAAGCTTTGGAGAGGCTGTCGCATACCAGGTTGCACATCCTTGCACCCTTCATGTACTCTGCTTTGCCTTTCCCGCTGTTATAGTAAGGATATCTGAATCAAATGTTATTTAGACACATTTCCACAGCAGACCTTTTGGGCTTAGTTTTAAGAAACCATGCAAGTTATACATGGAAAACAAAGAAAAGACCCCACAGCAAGAGCTTTCCTTACAGAAAAGAAATAGCTGCCAGACTCACAGCAGCCATCCACTCCAAGTGACCAGATCTGCTTATCCAAGCAGAACAGCAAGCATCACCATGAGGGCAACCTCCCATTTGGAATCCACTATAACAACCAGCCAGAGGTAGATGCCTGACTGACTCACTAAAATAAAGGAAATTATTGAGCAGTAAGGTAACAATTCATGCAGCCACAGATCCCTTCTTTTGCTTTAGAGAGAGTAAAAGAATGCTGGAATAAGCAGACATCTGGATCTGAACATCATGGGAAAAACTGGATTTCTCGGTGCTTAGTAACTTCAGGAGGAAGCCCCTCATCTTGGCTTGTAGCGACCTACAAGATCAAAGGACTCTAACAGGTACATGGCACATTTGGTGGTTTTATGTCATTTGCGTCAGCATGGATGCCCCATGAGAAAAAACCTGGGTAGCAATGAGCATTTCATATATTCTAAGTCATGAATCAGGAAGGAAAGAATTGCATAATTCCATCCTGAGACAGAAATGGAAAGTAGACTAGTCATTGAGAAGCAGTTCCTAAATTATAATTCAGGATCTGAAATGACATCTTAACAACTGATTGGAGAGATCAGAAAGGAGGGAAAACTGTAGCTTATACTAGAACTTTAAGAGCCAGACAAGGCACACATCTTCAAAAGACCCTCAGAAATCATCTCTGTTTTCCTATTTATGCTTCATCTATTTCCCTATCTCTCTTTTTGTGTTCACTGTTCTTATACTAGAGTCTTACAGGTGAACCCCTTAACCTATATATGCTGTGGGACTTAAAGCAAGGCTGCAATTCCATCACTGGCATAATTTCCACATACTTTCTCAAAACATAGAATGAATAAGCTTCTTGCAATCATTTACTGTTAAGAGAATTCATTTCCCTTTCTAACCAAGAAAAAAAGAAACAAGAATTAATTCATCTGCTTTCACATGCCAGAAAAATGTTTCAGCAAGATATCCATCTACATGAATCAGAGATGAAGATTCTTTGAAGACTTACAATAAAAATCTGCATCATCTTACGCTACAGCTAAGCGTAAGGCCTGTAAGACATTGTTACTAGTTTTGAAAAAATAATCCTATACCAAAAAGTCAGTTACCTAGAGCAATGTTGCCACCAAACACTGCTTTTGAAACAGTCTCTCTTACAGAAAATAAAAAATTACATAAATCTGAGGATAAAGCAAACATGTTGTTAATGTAATCCATTGACAGGAAAGACAACATGAACAAAAATGACATTTGTAGTTCGTAACTCAAAAGACATATCTACAAAATACCATGCCTCTCTATACAGAGAGGCTGCAATTCACCCCCTGTGAAGTCATCCAGTTTGCATTGACTTTTGCTGGTGTGGAACTTCACTTAACAAAACAAGCTAAAAATTACAAAGACCGGCTCCCAATCAGTTGCTAAAGAAAATGGGAGAGCAGACCAGAGGTAAAAATCGGGAAGCAGCTCCATATTAGAAGACAGTTCTCAATTCAGCAAGGAAGACATAGGCAGAGGAAGGATCCCCGGTTTCTGCAGGCAACCCTGACAGCAAGCCCCAGGCACACTCCACTGTGGTCAGAAAAAAAATATAAATCAATAAATACACACACACATATCCATTATTTTGTCTAGAAACATATACCTCTTGTGTAACTAATGTAGAAAGCAATTGGCCTTTTGTAACCCTGACAACTCAGGGAATTTGAATTTTAAACTGAAAGAGCTCACTCAAAGTGCGCCGTTTTCCAGCCCGAGGTAGCAGAGGCTGGGGATGGAGATCAGCGCTGTCTCAAGAAGACTATGGCAGCTGGGCAAAGAGGTCCCATTTTTATGAAAATGAATAGACAGCCTGTGACCTGTGAGTGTACTAGAGAAACTAAAGTGCCGTTCTTTGCTACTTTTCAACAACAGGAATGGTAAAACAGCCGGAGGCTGTACCGCAGGAGGTAAGCAGAGCAGCCTGGAGAGCGTCCAGCTGGGAGGAGTATTCCCCCAGCTGTGTGACAGTAGGTCCTTATAAATAACAGCCTTTCATGAAGTAATTATAGCTAAAATCTTCTAGTCTTGCTGGAACAGGCTGCCGCTGTAGTAATTCCCAAGTAAGATAAAGAACACTAACTCTACTTATCACTGACACTAAACCCTGGTCTAATTAGAGCAGACTGAGTAACACAGATTAACACAAGTGGATCAAACTGATCCTGTGGAAAGCAAGGCCTTTTATGGAGGTAACACGTGGTTCACTTCCAGGGAACAGCATGGAGGTAGACAGAGCTCACTAAAACTGCCCATTTTTTTCATGACAAGAGAGTTCTGGACTGAGCACAACATAATTTTGATGTATACACATAGAAAAAGAGGGGTTCTCAGAATATTTACTACTTTAGTTTGCGTACATCATTTCTTTTCCAGGTCCTTAGTTACTTTAAATGATAATTATATGTTTCAAGCCAAGTTTTGAAGGACACTTAAAAATAAATAAATAAATTTTTCCTCTCTGAAATGGATGTTTAACTTTTTATACATTAAGGTTGTTTAAAAATTGTACACAGAGTGAAAAATAAGATCAAGAATATGAAGTCATTTTAGTCAGACTTTGCAAAGGTAGATTTGCTGAGAGACACAAAACATTAAACAAAGAATGTCTCCTGCTGGAGAGCAGCTCTGCGGAGAGGGACCTGGGTGTCCTGGTGGACGACAGGTTAACTATGAGCCAGCAGTGTGCCCTGGCTGCCAAGAAGGCCAATGGGATCCTGGGGTGCATCAAGAAGAGTGTG
>Ga0065711_1000085_pt1 | contig 103604 bp, 36 predicted proteins | sample Hoacrofraction12_FD_59098 | JGI IMG/M metagenome (GOLD analysis project Ga0065711, IMG submission 59098) | Hoatzin crop microbial communities from Cojedes, Venezuela - Epithelial fraction 12 v2 (version 2) | ecosystem: Host-associated > Birds > Digestive system > Esophagus > Crop | place...
CCCCCCCTTTTTTTTTTTTCAAATGAAGGATTATCCAGGATAAGGAAAAGCAGGTAGATGTTTTACTGGCAAGACCAGTAGAGACACCTAAATGCAAAGAAAAACTTTTTCCTGAAAGTGCTCTCTGTCATGCAATGCTAAAACCTTCCAAAATTACAGCAGGGGCCTCTCGAGAGGAGGAAAACGGGTGCTTTCACAGCCTTCCCATCAAGCACAATCTCAGAAGATTATATCAAATTTCAGTGCTAGCCTAGTTTTCCTCAAAAGACACCATGCAGCACTTTCAGACTGTTCTTACTGACATCCTTGCAAACGTTATGATTAGAACAACCAACAGATGTACAAAAATTTGTGTTGTTAGGTACACATTTCTATATTGTCAGATACAATACCTATGAATATGTCACACACCCTAACATAAGGTACGTCTCTAGTTCTCATTTGAAGTTCTGTATAATATTTGAATGTTGCATTCTTTTGGAGTACAGAGGTTATATTCATAAAGTATTTCATCAGGAGCATTTAAAGGAGGACACTACGAAATATCAGGCCTTAAAACCACAGATGATTCAGTTTTGTATGATGATTCATGTGTCTCACACAGACTCTGTGATCGTTATGCCCTATACAAAAAAGGCTCATGTCTCCAGAATCTGGACTTCAGCCTGTGCTGTTGCAAGGAGTTCTTGCTTTTCAAGTAAGTCTGTCCTTACGGAATCTCTTGAGGTTCCTGTGACCCATTCCTCCACCTTGCCTCAGTCCCTTCGAGCATCAGCCCTGCTGTCAGGAAGGCAGAGGGTAGTAGGCTGCTGACAAGAAGGGGTAGAGCCCCAGACACGGGTGTGATGCCAGCACACTCAACACTGTCCACCGTCCAATAAAACCTACTCTTCTTTCCGCAATTTGTGCATGTGTTAAGGAATTTACCTGTTAGCAATAAACACAGCATGACAGGGCCTCCAGGCCGTCTTTGTAGAGAACTACACAGCTATGGGCAGCAGCTGGCCTGAATCCAAGGATGGAAAAAAAAGTCCAGGATCCTGAATCCTGAAATACTTGCTCTCTTCCCTGAGTTACCAGATGTGATAAGGACAGTTATCACTACTGTATGCAGGGTGTAACCTCAACACGCACTACCTCAAGGCTGCATCTGTTTATCTATTGTCAGGGATCCACTTAGCTCTTTCCAGAATGGATTGCTCCTCTGCTGTTAATTGATCCAGTTTCAAAGCCAGAAAAACTCTCCCACTGAACAGGAAACAAGAGCTGATAGTTTTTCTCACTGTATTCCATCACAGCTTAATAATACGAAGTTTTTATATTTCATGACATAATGCCATGGTCATCCAATGTATGTAAAAGAAAGGGACCAGCATCTGAAAAATCAAATGTCCTTGATTCTCTTTTTAGGATCATAAGCTGTGTTTTTAAAACATAGTCTTCAACATTAAGCTTCATTTTTTCCATGGTTTTACTAGGAAGTAAAAACTATGAATGACTAACTTTGGGATCTTATCAACATGATAAGCAGATAGAATGAAAAGCTGATACCATAAACCACTTTTACTTTTTTTTTTTTTAACTCAAAAGCCTCATATACTTTTTAGACTGCTTTAAAAAAAAAACAGAAAAGAAAAAATAATGTCCTGAGCAAATATTTTTATGAGCACAAAGTACTGTTTTTAGTGGAAGTCTCGAGGGGTCTGCACAAGAACATTAAGCAGGGTTGTGACCCAAGAGACTATGGCTTTGATCCAGTAATGAGATCATCAGATACACTCCCAGCAGTGTTGCAGATGCGCTGTACAATAAAACAGAACTACAGCAGAAAGAAATTCAGATCTAGAGGAACACAAAGTGATTTGGGAACAGAAGGCTAAAGAAACAAAGGCTGAAAAATGACTTTCACTCCAAGGACTGAATGGTTATTACAATTTCAACTTCAAAAATACAAACTCCATTAGTAATTTGCATTGCAAATATTATCTTGATGTCTATGCAATACAAAATACAGATTAAAGGCAAATACATAGCTTCCAAAATCCTGGAGAATTATATTGGATCTAATCACCTATGAAATACTTTCTTGAACTATATCACGGAGGAAATAAATGTATAGTTTTTAATAGACAACACATACTATTTTCACTCTTAATTATGAAAGTTAACAGGCAGAAGGTAAACATTACTACACTTAATATTTCCACGGTAGGAAGATTTTCAGGGCTATAAATTGTACTAAGGATAGAGAAAGGACTGTCATGACAGTGAACTCTTACACTGTGAACATTGGAGTTGTATTTATAGAGAGAGCAATATATTAGTGACAGCTCTTTTACGCAGTAACCAGTTGGTGATCAGTTATTAGGACTGTGTTTATCCCAAGCTGCATCCTGTTTAAGGGAGACTGCTTACTTGTGTCAACTCATCAATTACCACTTAATAAGAAGTTACTCCTGTTTAAATGTTCAACACAGAGATACACTCAGACATCAGCATAATGAAGTCTAATATCTCGATAAAGGGCACAAGTCAATAACAGCTATGAGCCATGTCCCATATTTAGCCAGTCCTTTAAAGCTCACAGGGGACACAGGGAATTTAAAGAAGCGAGGAGGGTGTTTAAAAGACATTTGATTTAAAACACGCAAATAAAATAGAATCATTTAGGTTGCTTTAGATTTTGAAGCTGGGATCTGAATATTGCTATTTGTCATTTGCTAGCCAGCAGTTCAGCTTTTGATTTTATCTGAAAACTAAAAAGAAGGAAGATTTCACTGCTCCATTACTCAAAACTGTTTCCACTGCACTGTACGCTTTACTGTGCAACAGACAACCCTTGTCAGTCTTGCATTTTACTTGTGTACATTTCTATCATCTGTTTTATCTTTAACCCAGATTTTTAAAGCTACTTTAATTAGCATAGTTAAAGGAAGATTCATCTGTTCTTAAATTTATACCCGAACTGCCTGCATCACAAGTCATCAACTACCAGTTATTCAGGGCTTTTTAAAGAGCTGTGATTTATGTTTTATGTTCTCTGAACTCAAAAAGACTAGAAGTGTAACGGTTATGTTAGAAACACTAATATTTATTCACACACATAAATGGATACTCATTTGATGCAAAATACTACCGTGTGAAACTCCAGCAGTTAATGAAGATTGCTTCTTTTCATGGATAAAAAAATAAGGAAGTCGCATATATCCATACATTTAGTAACACTCTAGAAAAGTTAAAATTGACATGTTTATATTGCTCTGCACAATAAAAGATAACTTACCAAGCACAGGGAAAACTGCAAGAATATGAAACGTAGCCTAGCCCCAAACCCAGCCATGATACTAGTTTGAACATACGCAAGTGTCCACTACCTAGACTGAAACTAAGCATCAGTCAATAATCCCAGCTGACACTGTCACTAACCCTTGAAGTCCAGGCCACTTAACATGCAGAAATATATTCAAATAGCAAATGCTTCTTTTCCTCATGTTTCACACACGCTGCAGCTGTAGTCTTGAGCATACAGGCATGAGCTATTGCAACAAAAATTACAGAGGGTACAATAGCTTATGCTCATGCCAGTCATCAACTCTCTGGGGCAAATCAGTTACTGTTTGGTAAATTCAGCAATAAACAAAGCATTTCAATTCACCTTTTCGCAAACCTAACATCAGTAAGACCCAGGTGACCACTTTTGAAACCAAAATTAAAGAGCTCCTAATCCTATTAGCAATGGCGTTCATTCTAGATCTCTGAATATGGTGAGAAATTAACATGAAAACCTCTATTACAAATTATTATAGCCAACACTTCTAGGGAAGGCAATGAGAAAATAATGATATATGATTGTAATTTCTTTTTTACTCAGTATCTGCATGATAAGACCACATATGCCTGCCATATGTGGGACCTAGTTTCAATTCTTCCTCTGAAAGGATTTGAGCTTGGACCTTCTGCCTCCCAGGAAAACTCTCAAATCATCACCTTTTAGCCTATTTTTTGCTGGATGTTCCCAGTCTGTCAAGTGGATGCTTTATATAATATGCTGTCACTAGAGCAGGAGCTAGAATATTCTGGAAACCTTTTCCCCACCATGATTATCTTAACTATCAGGCCATCACAGCATTTGTTCCTTTTGTCTTTTTAAGCATTTTTTACAACCACTGAACAGCTCAGCTGAAGGCACTGAGACATATGCCTACATATGTACAGGAAACAACCTTTTCCAAAATTTAGCCCTAATTCAGCAAAATTAGCTGAATACTATGAACAAAAATATAGATATAAATACCCACAAAAATGCATATGTTTTCCAGCACCTATAATTGGACTTTGACTTCAGCTTTAGTGTTCAAATTATATACATGTCTAGTCTTCATCAGTCAAAGTCTAAAGCTTGTATCAAGATATCTGACCTACGAGTTTTGCACTATGACATTTGAGAAAAACATTCTTTCTCATACTTCTTGGAAAGCAAATTATTTACTTTAACTGATGAGTACAATAGTTATAAAAGCATAGTCTAATATTGTTGAAGAAATACTTTGGTTTCTTTGCTGATGAGATCATTCTACCCTTGCAGAATGTCAACAGCTAATCATATTTTCTCTGCGCTGATATTATACTGAGAAATTGACTTTGCCATCTGGCTTTCTAGAATTTTTATCAGGTCTTTTTAATTAGGTTCAAATCATTGATTTCCACTGTTCCCCAGCTTCTATCTTTTTCAGTACCCTGAAGACTGAATCCATTTCTAGTGCACTGCAGTGTTCTCAAGTGGAACCCAAAATGAACAGGATTTTCCCACACGTTTTCACACCTTAGAACTTTTGCTAGTAGATGTGTCATGCTTGCCTAGTAGTGCATATAATTCCATTTTTGTTTTATTAAGATATGAAGATGACCATCCTATTAAAAAAATAAAATCAAACAACCTTAAAAACTCCAAATGAAAAATGGGCCCAAGGCTTAAAAATCAGAGACCTCTGCAAGAAGGCTGGAAGCTTAGTTGCTGTCATTATGTTGAACATATTTCAGTCAAAGTGGTTGTAACGACTTTCCTGGGCTAGGCCATATTTCCACATTAATTTGCTTTTTCTATTCTATTGCAATGCTAAAGACATCCATGTAGCATTTCAAGTTTAGAGAAACTTTATAATACCCAAATATTACTGTATACTTCAGATACAGATACTGCAAAAAAACCTAGCCATGTCTAGATCAAAATACTGCTTATGTAGTTTATGGTCTCCTGCTTCACAGAAAAGTAATCTGTGTTGACATTAATATCATGTCTGTGAGGAAGGAATTTCAGATTTGTAAGTCAGAAGGTCAATGCCTTTCACACAAAGTAAAAGGACATTTCCATATGAAGCTACAGCTTGTTGTAGGATAACTGAGCACCGTTTCCAGTATCAGCATGACCAGGTAACAATTAATCATAGCTGGTTCCAGAAAAGAAAACTCATTCCATGCATAAAAGTCAGAAAAGTTCTTAGGCAGGCTTTGAGCCCACTTCTATCCCTCACACCAAATAAAATAAAATTAACAGATGATTAGTTCAAAAGTCCATTTAACTCAATACCCAGCCTCTCACAGAGATCAGCAATAACACTTCCCCAGAATATACTCCAAATCCGCAACAATTTGCAACTCAATGACTATCTGAGCCAGCAGGGGTGATTTTGGCTTTTTTAACTCCCATGAATTTTTATCCCAGCCCCACAATGCCTCACAGTAAGAACTTATACAACGTGATCACACTTTGTATGAAGACCCATCTCTCTTCTATTCTTTGTTTTAAGTTTGCCTCCTCTTAACATTGATAACCAAAAATATCACTTCCATTCATCAGTAATAACCCAGTGAGCAGTGATATTGCACACTAACTAACTCACTGGACACTCTGAATGGGACATATTTTCTTGGAGATTAGAGCAAGCAAGTTGTAAAGAAAAAACAGCAAATCAGATGAGATTACACTAGGTATGGCATATCTCTTAAGTAGGCCTGTTGGTACAGGGCCAGGTCTGCTTGATATCCCAGTCTGTCTAATTCCATGAAATAGCACAAAATCATTGACTCATATTCAATTTGTGATCCAAAATTTTCCCCAAATCATTTCCAGAACTCCTACTGGAGAGCTCTTAATTTTGTATTCATGTAGTTGGTCATCACTGTCTATGTGTGGGGCCTTTCTACGCTTTTTGTGCTTTCAGACATTTACTTCTAATTTATCAAGAATTAAATATTGCCTTCTATCCAGATTGCAAACCTTCTCAGATTACTGTTGTCTGAAATCTGACAAGTATGTTATCCTTTCCATCATCCCGATCATTCATGAAAAAATTTAGTAGAAACAGACCCCAGCTTGAATTCCTAAGGAAACTTGCTTGATACAACCTACCAAATGAAAGTGAAACACAGATAAATGTTTTTGAGTGTTCTTTTCTAAACATTTACACATTAACCTTGGGTGAATTTCCCTGGCCTACTCAGGAGAACATTACAGAAGTCTCAAAAGGTCTTTTTAAAAACAAGATATGCACCTACCGCCTTTCTTCTAGCCAAAGGCATGTTATCCTGCCATAGAAGAAAATTAGATTGGCTTTATGGGACTTGTTCTTGACAAATCCATGTTGACAGTTTCTTGTTATCCTGTAGGTGCTCACAAGTAGTATGTTTGTTTTACTGTTTTTCCTGAAATTGAAATTAAGCTGCCTCACCTGTAATTCTTCTGCTCTTACATTTTCAGAAAATCACGGATGCCACTTTCACTCTTCCACGGCCTCACCTATCCTCCAGCATCTCTAAGATCATGTTTATGTCTCTGAGATTGATTCAGCCTGTTGGATTAATTTAACATGGTCCAACTAACTTGAAAACAAATAACCCAACTAATTTACGTTCTTCTCTTATTATAGCCTATTTTGCCTTTTTGGCATTAAAATTATTTGCTTCATTCAAGTAATCACAGTTGGCCTTTTTAGTGAAGGAAAAATATATGAACACTTGGACTGTCTTAGACTTCTAGCTCAGTAACTTTTCATTTTCACTGAGTACATACGTAAAATTCTTTTCCTGAGTGGTAGCAGACAGAAAAGTCTGAATACGTTTAGTAGCTCCATCTCATTTTGTACATTCACCTTTCTGTTTTTGTACATATGTATTCACCCTCAGTAACCTTAGTTCTTGTGTACTTCATTTTCAAGAAAATTTAACATTTCATGATTTATCCAGATTGGACTCCTACTACACTTTCTGTCTGTCTCTCTTCCCCATCCCATCAATAGAAGAACTAAAAATAGTAAAAATCAGTCTTTATTTGCAGTCTCTTTAACCCTATTTCACCTAGTCTAGGTTCAGATGAAGAACAACTCATCACTTACATAAGTTTGTTGAAATCTATTGTTTCATTTAATTATCTTTGCTTCTTTCCTAAAGATCATGAACTCTATTATTTCATGATCCATCTTCCAAAGTTGCATTCCACAAGCATATTCTCAACAAATTCCTCCCTGCTAAATTTTCTGCTGTTTTGATTAACCTTCCCTTTTCTTTATTTCTCCAATTTCAGTATGTAATTTTAATTATGCTTTTACCTAGTGTATTTTTTTTTTAAAAAAAGCACCCCAAACCAGTGAAAACCAATGTAGCCTGTATTCTAACTACATACATTGTGGTAATTAAACTGAACTAACAAATCTGTAGTTTAATGAAATTTCAGAAAACATCTCCAAACCCTGGGCTTCCCCGTTCGGGGGCCTGTATTAGATACGCACAATCACAGTGATTTTACCTTTTTTGCTATGCATTTACAGACATTTAAACTCTGTTTGTGTTCTAGACATAAGAGTAAGTTATTGTAAGGGAGTATCACCTTACTCATTTTCTTTGGCAAGCTATACTCCTGTCAAATTCAACTATTATTCAAGATTTATGTCATGTGAATTATTCCTTCAAATCTCCATATGCCAACTACATCATAAGCTTGACTGTGTGCTGAGACCTCCAGTTCCTCTTCCTTATTGCATATATTTCTCACGTTTCTTTCTTATGTCTTCCATAGAAATGCAGATACACAAGATGTTTGACACAGTAACACTACTCTTCTGCTTGTTCCTCTTATGACACTATTATGAATAAACTTCTCTAATTTATAATCCCCATTCACTTAGTTCTTTTTACAGCTAGAAGTGTTATTTCTTGCTCTAGAGGTTGCTCAACCACTCAGAAATACTTTAGTGATTTTTTTTAAATTGATCAGAGACATTTCTGATGATACATTGTTAAATGGCTTTTACTCTACTTCATTCTGTGATAATATATTTGAAACATATGCCATTTTCTACCCATTGAGAAGTTACCTTGCTTTTTTTTTTGTCCTAAGAGACAGCTATACTGAGAATAAAACACTAGTGAAGCCAGCCGCTTACATAACTAAAATGCAGGCTAAGTCCACATGTCAGACTTCATAAGTGATCTAGATTCATTAACTCCAGTGTACAAGTGCTGTGACAGGTTCATGCTTTTACTACAGAGGATGAAGGAGGAGGACCGCAGAATATTCTTGACACATTTTAGCTAGCTTTTATATACTCATAAAAGCATAGCCACTGCAACACAGATCATCTCTTCAGCTTCTTAAACAGGTTTTCCATCTTCCAGTGAATTTGCCTATATTAGAGTCAAATAGGCAAGCTCAGCCAAACAAAAGCCCTCAAGTATTTTACCTAGTTGAGAGCAATAACCCAAAGCACTCCTACAACCACTTTTCTTCAAGATGGTAGAATGAAGAGCCAGGCTCTCATCTGCTAAGAAGATTTCTTTGCTGTGAAGAAATCAAAAACATGTGGAGATGGCTTCTCAATTGTCCCTTTTAATCCATTTCCAGTTTTCCTGCATTTACCGTATTTACCTTCTTCCCAATTCAGTTTCCTTCATGACTATCCTACTACCCAGATACTCAGAAGAAGGAGAAATATTTCCCCATGATATTTTAACTAACCCAAACAATTTCCTTTTACCCTGCAAATTCACAACACCATTGAAAAATTATGTATTTTGTATATATGTAAAAGTACAAAACTACTATTACCTCTCCAATTTCTCCATGGTAATGAAAGTCAGAGAATCTTTGTGCCCTTACCACAAATACAGTTTTCTGGAATTAGACAAGTTTACTTTCATTTTCTCTTCCCAGTGATGAAAACTATGCTGATGATAAAGAGGGCAAGAAATAAACAAAGCAGTTAACTTACATAGTCATTTCTTCTTGCACCATCCACAGTGTGAAGGCCTGTTCAAAGTCAAGCTGTCCACAGGTCAGAACCCAGATCATCAGGGTCCACAGCTGGGCAGAAGCACAGCTGTAGCGCTGACATTAATACCTCACAGAAACAGCTAATAATGAGGTGATTGGGAAGCACAACCCATTGTGCCAGTCTCCATACAGACACAACAGCTCTGTCCCAGAGACTACATTATTTATTTTCTGACAATATATTTAAAATTGATTATACACAGCAGAATTTTAAAAATCCATTTTCTGTAGAAGATAAATAATACATTGTCCATTAATCAAATTCAGAGTTTTTCTGAAGGTACTCAGTGTTTTCTGGCAATTTGTTAAAACTTTTCCTTTCTTTTTTTTCAATCCATAGTTCTCACCAAAAAAAAAAAGCCTACGACCTCAGTAACACCTATTACCTGTCTCTTAGCTTGACATGTACTCACTTGCTGATTCAGTTTGCTTAACCCACATTCCAAAATACTACTACTAATAATAATTACACTAGTTAATGATGTGCCCGCCTGGAAAAACTATGTCCTGCGTGGCCACTTCTGGCAACATGAACTGAACTTCACCACAGTGTGCTTTGCCAGAAGTCCTGCCCTATAGCACCATTCTTCATCCTGGCAAGTCTACATTATAGTATGTGGCAAGTGGAGGCATCCATATGCTGTTAACCTTTTCAGACCACTAAAGAACAGATGGTCTCAGATTAGCTGTTGACGAGCTGTTAATGTAACTATCCATCAATGCCTTTAATTAAAGTTTTCCTGTTTTCAAAACAGCCCATATTGGATTTTTGTTTTTTGAAAGCAGAGCATAAAATAAACCGCTCTGCAAACATAGAATAGACCTATAAACACAATCATAGAATCATTAAGTTTGGAAAAGACCTCTAAGATAATCAAGTCCAACCATCAAAGAACCGGGGGACCTTTTGTGTGCGAGGTGAATGTGATAACCACTACATTACATAAAACTAAATAATAACCTAAATAGACCTAGACATTGTTCTTCTTTCTCCCCCCGTGAAAACTCCATGCGAACATTCATCTGTACAAAATTATCATTAAGATATTGTAAATATAGGTGATCTTAATGCACGTCAAAAACTCCTTTGGACCACATCTACTGAGGACATCATCTTAATCACCTGTTGCCAGAACCCATAAATTATGCACTGAATAAAAATTTCTATTACAAAAAATCTTTCTTCTTAGAAAAAGTAATTAAAAAAATGTATCATTTTCTGCTTTGGGAAAGAATAGGCACATTTCCATAAATACCTTATGGATAAAAAATTACCTCTGCCTTCACATAGTTAGGGTATTGCTTTGGTAAACTCTGCTAGGATACCACAGTGAAAGCTATTTCATTTTTATTTTAATTACAGTCAATCACTTGTTAAATGAAAAAAAGTCTTGCATAGATAAGAGTTTCACAGACCAAACCTTCTTCCTTCAGGAACCAGTTGATAGCCAATCCAATTTAATATATTCCAAGCCATTCTATTAGCATGTTATCTGTGCAGGTAATTCTGTCAGTCAGACGTGTACTTCCCAGAGATGAAGTGACATTGTCTCTCCTGTGTTGGATGCTACACTTCTCCCAATTTTTTTGCAGGTAAAAGCAAGTGGAAAGACTAATCATGAAGTTCTGTTTTAATTTTTTACTACATTAATGCCTCAGATCCAGACTTTTAAGATCTTACATGGGATTTTTCTAAAAAAGACAGTCTGGAAGAAGCTATAGGATAAAGCATAAAACAGAATTACTGAAAATGCACACATCTTTGGAAAGATTTAGACACCTGAATAAGCTAACCAAACCTATGACTGTGAAGCACTTTATTACTATCTATAAAGAAAGGTTATGTTTACTGTAATAACATTCTCTAATGTGTGCTAGTTGATTTCTTATGAATAAGTTTCTTTTTTTAGAGAAGAAAAGTCTACAGCAACTCTTTGCCACAAATACACCTATAAACTCCTGAAACATACCTGTATTATAGGAGAAAGACTTACTCTTGCAAGGTGAACAACAACAAAAAATAAGTCATTTTGCGATCCCTACCGTTTTCCTCCACTGTATTACCTGGAATGACAGCAATTTACAGCGAACATTAGGGGTGTACTTCTATGAAGGTAAATACTGGTATATGAAATGATGAAAAATCTGCCATATTGCACCGAGCTCATGGTCAAACACAGACACAACTCTGCTACACATCAGCTGCATTTATCTGCTTAAGACCACATGACACTAACTCAAATCCAAAAGCTAAAAATAATAGTGAAGTAAAAACTACTTTTCGTGTCTGTCTTCCCACCAAGGTCTTCCCTTAAGTTCTTCATTCTAAAAAGGAACTACAATTTTTATCACATATGAAGAATTCAAATAAGAACTTATTTTTCAAGAAGGAAAGTTTGGAAGAAGGAATACAACTCTCAACAGACTTTGGAAGTTTTAATACAGTATTATAGATATCTTACACTTAGATAATTAGAGATATTAAATATTCCTTAACTTTGGATACCTGTAAACTCCCATTCGTCACCACTGGAAAAATGACTCTTAGTTAGTGATGAACGTATTTCTTCCTTCGCACTTCTCCATTAAATTCTAGTAGTAGTGCAATTCATAATGGATTTGACACATGTCCCTCACCACTTGAGAACTAACTAGGCTTTTCCTAAGTCCTTCTTGGCAGAAATTCGTTTGCTACCAATTTAAAACACTTTTTAAATTACAATCAAAAAATTTGGAACTCTGATTCACTCACAGAGAACCATCAGTGTTTTACCTTCTTGCAAATGGCAGCCATTTTCAGATAGGCTAGAAGTATTAATACTCGGGCTGTCATAAACACCTAGGACTGTTTTGAATAACATTAATTTGGCTGTAATAATAGATAAAAGGGTCAGCATCTCAAACTTCTCATTTGTACTCTAGAAAACTTCTTACAGGAAAAGTATAATGTCTCTCTTAACATATCCAGCATAACTCACCTGTTGTGTGCTGATGTAAACACATGACAAGAGACATGTTGTTTAATCCAATATAACATAATTCAGACATATAATAGTACCTGCAGAAAGAGAACAACAATACCATTAACACACTGAATCAAAGTCTCTATAGTATCTTGAAATAGAAGTATTGTGACACATTGCTATGGTATAGACCTTTAGGGGACCGGTGTTACAGTGAATTTTAGTGTGCCAGAGTAACAGCTGAAGTCTGGAATATAAGGTGAAATCTGAGCATGCAGCAAGCGGAGTGTAAGCAATCTTTGATTTAAGGCTGTTTAGCATTGATCTAATTGCCTACTCCCTCGACAGATGAAGGGACATTAGGATTAGAGTAAAAAAGGTAAAAAAAATTGTTTATCATTAACAAAGGCATCAAAACTGCAAGGAAGGAGGAGGGGAAGTAAGGAAACAGAATGGGGGAAACTACTTTATGGTATGCCTCCTAAATTATTTGGAATGTCAAAATCGCAGGCAAACCCGTACATATTTTGCCACAGGGTCTACTCTTAGCAGGGCTCAATGGAAGTACGAGGGGAAAAAAGTCATGCAAACTATGGTGTAACAGCAGAAAAGCAAAAAAAAACCCCATATTCTCTCTCTCTCTATGTATACATATGTATGTTTGTATACATATATATGCACATATGTGTTCACAGATACTAATCATGTGCCAAAAAAATATTGAACAAAACATACAACTCCCTTAAAACATTCCAATCAGTGCGAAGTGTGGCCTGGAACTACAAGAAACAGTAAACGGTTAATAGGTATTCTGAACACTTTGCAAATATATACTGCCAAGGCATGACCTAACAGACTGTATTAATAATGTATCAGCCCATTCCAAGGTCTCCTTCTGTCATGGCCCCTGAACCTTTTTCTTCAATGACTGCTCAAAATCAGTTGTAATTTATTCTGGTGACTATAACTTGCTCCACATTTTTCAGCCACTAAAGCTATTCTTTGATTAGTGACTATGGTGTATCTTCATCAGTTTTAAAATAGTATTTTACATCAGTGTTTACTATGATGGCTCTGACAGGCAATCGTGCCTTGCATGCAAAGGTCATTGGCTCACTTCTGGCCCTAGATAGTAAAGGCTGAAAGTCATTGCTGCCCAGTGGCTATTTTGTACCCTGTATGAAGTGAATTGATGGGTTTGGTCCAGAGCTTTAGTGGATAAATATACACATCACAAACTATCACCACAATTGGCGTTACTAATGTCATTCTCAGTAGAAGGTCAAGGAGTGAGTTGGCACAGAGAACAAATTGTGTTCGCAAGCCTAGAAGCCAAGATAAAAACAAACTAACTAGGGTGGTCTAGAAAAAGAACCACCCCTTTCCTATAGCTGTTTCAGAGCTGTCAGTCCAAGATTCTTAACACACTAAATTCACTTTCAAAACAAATATACCACTGGGAGGATTTCTAAGCCAAACAGCCTTATTTTGCAAGATTTCTCCAGCTGCCTACACAATAGACAAGTTCCAAATATATCATCAATGGTGGCATCTGTGAATGTTTGCTTGTTGTTACAACAGGTTTGCACAGTGATTTTTGCCAGAGAAATGGCAAAGAATCACTACAGGTAGTGCTCCATGTAATTTTGAACCGAGGCTGAAAAATCTGTAGAAGATAATAAGACAGAGAACTTTCAGGAATCACTAAATGGTTTCAGCCCTCTACATCACCGAACTGCTGATAAACTGAGATTTATTAGCAGCTATGAAATTTACAGATCCAAGAAGCATATAATATTTAGACTGTTGCAATCTCCTCAATCAGTCTGTACCTTATGAAGTCAAATTAATTGAAATTAGTAAAGGAAATAGCTATCTGGTCTTTCCATTAGCCAGCCTTCTGCCAGCACAAGTTTAACCTTTGCTATGTAATGTCCAAATAATTGTACACATTCCAATGACAACATTTCCACCAAATTTTTTTTTAGGTATTTCTCTTTAGACTTTGTTTAGATATTTTTGTTTAGAATTAGCAAAATTTGAGCTTATAGGATTTGTTGGGAACCATATGTATCCACTTTTTGAACAGCTGTGAGTTCTCTTCTGCTCCACTTTCTGCCTTTTGAATGCCACCGGGAAAAATGTGTCTATCTCAGACCCTTTTAGAAGTTTTGCTGGTTTCCAAAGGACATTTGTAGTGTTTGTACCGTATTCTTTCAGGAAAGCTTGCCCTTTTTCTGTACACATAGTAGCATTTGTGTAAAATCAACACTGCAGGTTTAAGAAAACATTTGATTCTAGCATTTACTCATTGTGCACAGCTCATCCACAAGGTATGCAATTTCTTCCACATGCATGATTTTGCATTCATTTTTTCTGGACAAAGGTTCATAGAATTACAATTATATATAGTGTTCCTGTCCATTTATACAAACGAATGAATGAGTATCTCGGTTTTTTAGAACCAAACACTGGTGCTAAGTCAGTGGATAACTGAGGGCAGTAAGACTACATGCCCCTGAGAATGACACTCTGCTGATTTTTACATTCTGTCAACTTAGACCCCTTCTTTAGAAGTTAATTCTACAAATGAGACCTCCTCAGTGAACAGCGTATTTGACAGAAGTGGAAGCAAAAAAACCAAGAAAGTTTAACAATGGGTGAATACAGTTTAATACAAACTCTGCCTCTGGTGATATTTCTGCTTATGGGACAACAAGCTATGCCTTCTGCACACGTCTGGGATGGAATTTCTGCTTCAGAATGGTATGGTTGTCCATATTTTCTGCAGAACTGGGATAATCTAACAGCGCCCTACACTAGGAAACATTACTTTCCATTGTGGTAGTGTGGTGCTCTCCTAAACACAGTTATGGATTTGATAAGGGATCCACATAAAACAGCTATTGAACAGAAATCTGTTGGAAAAGCAGGTAGGCAGGAAAAGATATAAATTCCTCTTTATGCCACGTGGCAGAAAAATGATCTAAAACACAAATAGATTATTTTTCAGGAGAAAGCACTGATCTCAAATTGAGGAGTGAATTCCAGGGTAAGAACGACAAAGCTACAGAAGAGGATGGCGCTTACCAGCATGACCCAGGCTCCGTAACCGTTGCCCAGCCGAGGCCATGTCCTCCCCTCCCCTGCTGCCCAGCTGGCACAGAATCTGCGCTGGATTCAGAACTTCCAAGACCAACGGGTGCCTCTGACTGAGCATTTTGGTTGCAGTGCCGACACCTGCCCCGGCCCCAGGCACGGGTCGCCTTCAGGACGGATTCTTTAATAAACTAGATGATACCCCAGTCCTAGAACTTCAGGATTCCCTACTCATTTAGTGCAACAAATCAACTCTGGGATTGTTTCTGGTGATCATAAATATCTTGCCAACCATATGCACTAATATTTAACAGAATTAAATAAAAAATTGCCATGCTCTCCAAGCTCTTCCACTCAAGTCATTACAGTCTATAAAAGAGAGCTATTCAGGTTGTTTACTGACTCTGACAGAAATACAAAGATAAATAGACATATTAAAATGTATAAACAAGCTTTCCTTTGTAGGCCCTAAGTTTATTTTAACAGTGTCAATAAATGTCTGCTTATATGGGTTCAGCAGTAACTAATGTTCACCAGGAGGTACATTTTAGAAAGAAGAACCAGGAAAAACCTCTATAAACGCAAATGGGAAGATTAAATGTAAAGTGAAAATTAAATCTGTTAGGAATTTCCCTTGAATTTCTATAATTGAGCAATTGGGAGAAGCACTAGTTTCAGTTTTGTCATAGGACACAAATCCAGTTTGAAAAAAGATCAGAAAGGTAGCCTATTTACTTATTAAAAATACGGGAAACATGAATGACAGCATTAAAGTATTATTAAAATTTAATTTAAAAATACTATTGATAGGATGAAAACAGCTCGCTCTTAACCATGCTCACTGCGATGCAACAGCTTTAGTAAAGTGTATTATTATCTAATTTTCCTTTCCCGTTACGAAATTAATTCTGAGTATTACGAACTGCTTGCAATATTATATATAAATCTAATTTTTTATATATGCACATTTATATATATAAAAATAATACTTTTCATAAATATCTTTTTTTCCTTTTCAGACACTGGCCAAAGACTTTATATGGAGAGACAATAGAACAGAGTGATCTTCACAGCCTGTTTGCATTTCCATTTCACAAACACATTTCTCATTCACATTTCTCATTTCTCTGCTTTATTCTAGTGGCTGCCTTTGACACTATCTTCCTGCTGGAACTGAAAGTTCTCCAGGCTGCCACCTATCTAACACTTCCTTGGTTTTCAGAAAGCATCCAGTGTCCCTCCATTTTCCACAAAGGCAGTTCCCTTCTCATCACCAAGGAGGGCTTAGGGCAGCATGAATAAAACGTGCCAACTTAGTGGTAGGCAAAAGAGAAAATGAAAAGGAAATATGGAAATTAAGCTATCTTTTCATCGGTATCCTAAAATTCCATCGTTTGTTGATACTGACCTTTGATAGGATGAGACTGGGTTAAATCTAAACTCATAGTCATATAGCTCAATTAAGGTGAAGATGAATAAACCAGACCTCATTACTGTGATCATTCCTTCTTAACAGGAATATTGTTCCTTTGGTCTCAATGAAAATCTAGGTTTAACACAGATGCTTAATTTATTGTCAAATTAAGCAGGCAGGATTTTCAAATCAAAAAAAGGACGAAAGGCATGTAATTTCAATCCAGCAGTTCTGTTATTAAGATTGGTCTCTCTGCGCTTTAAAATCAAAGTCAGGGCATAGTCAGACCTGACAATGAACATTATCTGACCTGTGTATTTGTTTATGAACGTATGACAGATTTCTTTTAAAGAGATAGGCCAAGATGATTCAGATAAGTCGTCCCAAATCAACCCCACACCACGATTAAATTTTACTGATAAGTGTCAACTATTAGAGTGACCCCACTAAGGAAAGGCAAAAATAAATTTCTCCCTCTGAAGGGCAGTAGTTTGGCTTTTTTAAAAGTCTCATGTACAAGAACAGAGGACCAGTATTTGAGAAATATGGATGTCACAGGACTCTTACAATATAATTCTGCTATCTGCTTAATTGTTATGGAAAATGCAGTGAGATTAACATTGATATAAGCATTACTAAAATTCTCAGGAAAGATGTTAATTTTACATGCTAACGAATAGATAAAGAGAATTAAGATCCCTGAGGGGAAAAAAAGAAGTTGACTGAGGCATGAAATGCCCCTAAGAGTGCAGTCAAATATGATTGTGGATGTGCTCTGTTTCAGTAAGCTGCCAGACACACTGACTTGCTTCCTGCTTGGGCTAGAGCAATATTATTTTCTTGTTATTGTTAGGGGGCTTATATGTAGAACGAAGACCAGCGGGAAGAGTTGTTCTTATGAATGTAAAGCTTTATTAATATAAATAGCACTTTCAGTAGGGTATTATGGTAAGGTGGGATAATTATAGCTGTGATAATTGACATGGAACATGCAAATCTTTACTTTCAGGGAATGCTTCATATAGGACCCAAGGAGTATTGCTTGAGTACAGTAATACCTTGGTGCTGTCTTTTAATCCTCATCACTGAAAAAGGGGTTTATTCCTTCTGATATTTCAAATCAAACTACAAATACTGCAGTGAAAAAAAACCCGACAAATAAATAGGGGAAAAATGAAACAACAATAAAAGCCAACTGGCAATCTATCTTGTTCCCTGAGCAGAAAAGAAAAATAAAGACCAGTACTATTTTTCTCTTTAATAAATGAAGTCTACTGATAAATTTATTGATAGACATATTCTGGCAACTGATTGTCAAAACGTGTCACCAGACCCCACAAGTAACCCACACTCACTTGCAAGCTGTCTGCAAAGTTATACTAAGAACCTGTAAAACATCCCAGGTTTGGAGTATAAATATCCTAGTGATGAAGTATATTCAGAATGCTTTAAAAGTTATTACTTGCATTTTAAAACACACAAGACTGTTAAATATGCAAAGACTTAAATTCAACTTCAGTATTAAGACCTGTCTCTAATACAAGAAAATCTGTATTCACAGCTTCCCCTCCAGACAGTTACATATATAATAGCAAGTGCAACTTTGCATGCTGCTCTTGGAGCAGTAACGGACACCTGCCTCCTCCCATGCTAAGTGTTGCAATGCTTGGTGTTAGTTTAAGGGTTGAACTCCAGCTGGGGTTTTTCAGGGGAAAATTTTGCACTGGTTACTTATTCCCAGACTAAAGATTTACCTAAATATTTTCTGAGAGCTTGTTCCATCACCAGCTTCCACATTGCATGGTCACTACATGAGAAAAAGTTAAAAGCCCATAAGCATTTAAGAGTCCAGTTCTGTTCCTTGTGTTCCTCTAAGATCCTTCCTCTGTTCCAGCAATCATTAGCAAAAGAGGAAGGCCCTTGTTACGCAAAGCACGTACTGCTACACCACTAATTCCTTGTTGGTTATAGCAGCAGTTCAATCATGTTACAGCAGCAAGAAGAGACATCTTCTTAAGGATTCTGTGGAGATACTCAAAACCTGACTGGACATAATCCTGGGCATCCTGCTCTATCTAACCCTGCTTGAGCAGTGTTTTGGACTCAGTGATCTCAAGAGGTCCCTCCCAGCCTCAGCGATTCTGTAACTCTGTCATTCTCACACTTGAGAATGTGGTTTGCTTTGCAGGTATTTTACTTCCATTTAGGTTTATTACTAGGAAGTCTGAGATGTAAAATGAAAGTTGCATATAAGTAAAAATATCTCTTTCTCCACCCTCGTTTCCAGATGGCTGAGCACTAGACCAAGTGGAAAAGAGAGTATGCAGTCACTGTGGAAAAGAACCAGCTAGACTATTCCCTGTATCTCTAGATGGTATTTCTCTAGTTGGCTAGCTACTCTTAATCCCTGTTGGTATTCCCCATATGAAGTTGCTGCTTTATGTAAGAGGATACTGTCTCCTCAAAACTAGCACAAAGGCTCCATTTGAGAAATAGCTGCGTTAAAAAAGACTATCTGGCAGAAAAAGCAGGAAGAAGATATTTTGCTTAGAAGAGTTTGGCCTCAAAAGAGAGGCAGGGAAACATTTGTAAGAGGTACTGGTAGGAGATGGGTATAAGATACAAGCAGGGCAGATGACAGGACAGAGGTAAAAAAAGGGATGCATACATAGCCACTGCAGGATCCACATATTACATCAAGAAACACACAGGGCAATCTCCCACTTCTAAAATTCCAAGAGTTAATATAAATGGACAAATATGTAACAGAATAAGACATAAAACGTCCTAAGCAATGCATTTGCTCTATATTGAATTGAAATATGTTGATGTACAGGCTTACATACCCCTTAGGCCACAGACGCTTTCAAACAGAATTTTTGGTGGCTAAAGCCGCATTTGCCTAAAGCACCTGTCAAGAACTGAAGAGAACCATTGAGAACTGAATCATGTGATTTCTAAGTATATATCATCTGGGGCTGCTGTCAAGATCTGGTGGTGACCTGATGTTGAACATTGCAGCAAAAGTATATTCCAATTTTGTTCGGGAAAAGCAGGAAAAAGATGCTTTTCTTGGAAGACCTTGGCTGTGACTAAAGGAAAAGCAAAGCCAAACCCTAACTGAGAAGGAGCAGATAGCCCTTCCACACAGCGTTTATGGCCCAGGAATTCTAACTTTTCATAGCACCTCCTGGACTGAACAATGTTGTTCCTCCTCCGCTCTATGTCTTCTCACCAGTGTCAGCCAATTTCTCGAGTAAGGCCACAACCTCTGTCTTGGGTGGTTTAATTTTCCCTCTCCAGCCATAATCAAGCAGTGTTTTTCTGTTAGATACAAGTAGTCCAAGCTGCCAGCTGCATTATAGAGAGCCTCTTTTGGCAAGAAAAAATTGTCTTGTTTTCTGTGCTTTCCTTCCCCCCAGCATTCAGGGGCATGTTTGGCACAGAAAAGCCAACAGTGTACTTCACTGTTGAAAAGACGCAAGGCATCAGTGCTTTGAAGACGTTACTGTGATGGGTCTCCCAGCTGCAAACAATGCCACTCACCTTATTAAGCAAAGTGCCCATACAAAGCTATTACTGCTTGGCATCTATGCCACAGTGAGGTGGTCCAGCCAATTAACAGGCACAATTATCAGCCAAGACTCCCTGCATTCTCATACAGCTTTTTTTTTTTTTTAAATCAAAGCCAGATTTCCAACTCAAAAGAGTGAAACTGTCTATGTCTGTCTTAAGTTTACACACCTACTGGTAAGGCACAATAATAATCCCCTATCTATTTTCATTATTTTCTGTGGTATAGAAATTACAGAAATTTAACAGATTTAGCATGTCAGAAAAGAGGTATTATAAATACATATCTGTCTACAGAAATGGATGTTAAAGTCAGCTAAAAGAAGGTAGCTGTGTTTCAGATTAACAGACTGATAAGAAGAACTAAAAACGTGAGGACTCTTGTATGAGATATGGGTAAGGAGTCCTTGGACTGCACTACTGCCGTGTATTTTACTTTCGCATCTGTAAAGGACATCCTTGCAAACTGTGATGATGAACGGCAAGAATTTCCGTGATCTTGTCCAACACTACAGTTGTGTATATCCTAAAACTACTTCCAGTCCAGTGGACTTCCAGAATTAGAGAAATAAAGTACTGAGGAACATGCCCACAAGGATTAGCTAAGCCGAGAAAGGAATCCTTTCTGCATTTTGCCTGATACTACTTTGGTTTAGTTTTCAGATTCCGAATCACAATATTATCTTTAAAACATGCAAATGGAACATTCATTAGAATGGAATCTACACAAAGACACCTTCTAGAATAATTTGAAAAAATCAAGAAAAAAAATTTAAAAAGAGACACTGCACAGAAGTGAAACAATTAAATTATCAAGACTGAGGCAAAGTGCAGTTTTATATCCCAGTCTAAGCGAGACATGCAGTGTGCTATTTCTGCTCTGATACATCAATGTAAGTATAATTTCACTGAAGTCGGTATAAAATCCTGGATTTCCACAGAAAATGTCTATGCATTTTCATAAATGTTTGCTTTTCTTCCGAAGAATTCTTATTATAAACAAACAAACAAAAAATTAGATAGTAGAAATTACTTTGAGTAAAATTAGCTTTAAGAACCAAGAGTAGCCTTAACAGGAACCAATTTTTTCATTTAAGGATGCTTTTATTCCTTCTGGTACCAAAAAAAACCAACAAAAGAAAGTAGAAAGGTGGATATTACAACAGAATCTAAAAATATCTAACAATCATTTGAAAATAATGCTCTCTTTTGATTCGCCCGAAAAAATTATTTTTGAAAAGCAATTCTAAACTATTTCCTCTTAACTGTGCTTGGTTCAGTGATGTTCTACAGAAAATGAAAAAATTTAAGACAAATTTGACACTTCTGTCAAAACGAATGCATTCTATGTTCCTCTTTTATATCTTTTGTCTTTTGCACAGGTGGGAGTTGGGATCTACTGTATGAAGAGGAGAAATGTTCAGCTGTAGATTTATAAGATGTATTTCAAAAAAATCTCCAGTGAATCCAACACTTCCAACAAAACTAAGTGCTCCACTCTTCAGCAAAGTGGTTTTACTTTTGAATGTCAAGGCCAAACTCACCAGGCCTTTTAAAATAACCTGGAATGTATAAGAAATGTCATCTACATACATATATATGGCAGCTACACAATGTAGACTGTGCTTTATAAAGAGTTGTTTTCTCCCCAAATACTGAACTTTTGGATTTCTTTTTTTCCTGACAAACTATTACAGATGTTATTTCGGTGAAGAAGCAGATTACAAAGACCCAACTAAGGAATACTGATTGAAGTTTATATAAAGATTAGGGCTGAGGTCTCTTTTTATCCTGTAAGAAAAGAACGGTGTTCATACAGATAATTCTTATTTTGTGAACGGCTAGAAAAAAGAAGTAATTTTATCCAAACTCCAAATATTCTGGTATGCATAAAGTCTTATCAGATATAACAAGATGAAAAATATCCTGTATTTCCATTAATTGGTTGACTATTGCAACCAAGTCAGACACAGCATCTGAACTGTACCCTCCCAGTTAATGACGGTTGCTCTAGGGCCAGGCTGCGTCCTCAGTGCACGCATTATTGTCAGAACACAGTTGTGCTGCATTTGTGTGTAGAAGATATTTGTATTCTAACAGCAGCTTGGGATCACGGGAACAGGACCTTGGTTATCCTAAATGCTTAAAGACATGTTAAAGGAAAAACCCCACAATTTGTACTTATTGAAGTATTCTCCTTATGAAAAGACACAAAGCAGACAGTGAGAAGACCACAACGAGCATCTATATGCTAACCTGTGTTGATGTGGAGATACCCTGCTTCCCTTTCCACTGTTGGTTGAGTGGGGATGCTGTATCAAAGATTTCCCCTTTCCAGGACAAGATGACACAAATAGAAACTTGTGCTCCATCCTCCAGCCCTCACTGAAAAGCTCTGTAAGGCTGTAATACTTTGGGAGGGGGAAGGGAAGGTTACTGTGCTGAATTGCTGCTAGTAAACAGACACTGAGTGAAAGCCAAACCTGCAATCTTTGCATAAGCAAAATGAACAGGAAGTCACTAACGTCTGAGCAAAACAGCATGAGCTAGAGAAAATGAGATAATCTCCCACTCCAAAATACAAAAATGCTGGTTCTTAGGGAATTGTGCTTGGTTATCTTATAGTTAAGGATTCAGTTCTTAACCCACAGGCTATGAAGGATCTCAGTTCAGGGTCTGCTATAACATGGACATTGGCAACAGCCAGCCAAGCTTTTCCCTGAGTCTTTGTTGAGGTGGGTTGACCCTAGCTGGTAGGTAAGCCCCCACCCAGACATGCTCACTTACCCTGCTGAGATGGGGGAAAGAATCAGAAGGGCAAATGCGAGAAACACTTTTTAAAAAGTCTTTGGGTTTTATATCATTACTTGTTTAGTCGTACTGTAATTTAGTATTTTACTCAAAGAAATTTAGGATATGCCGAAGTCTGCACAAAAACAGTGCAGACATGATATGGTGTCTTTTGGTAACATTTGGGATAAATCTTGTGGTTAAATTAAGTTGACTCTTATGTGGATTAATGCTGCTGTGTGATTTACATGAGTATTGATTAAATAGTCAGCCCTCTAAAACAGGTTCAGTTAGGCATATTTGTTTTCCCTTTCTTCCTTGTCTTGTTTGTCCCCTGGCAACGAGAAGATTATGGGCATCACTAGGAGTGGAGAAGATCTCAACAATGAAATTGTATTCCACAGTTACTTCTACCACTGATCTATTATGGTATATTGAAGAAGATGTTTTATCTCTCTGGACTGTTGGTTTCTTCTCTCATTATTTACCTATGCTGAGTGCCAAGGAGGCCAAATATCACATTGTTCCATTCTTTTCTGAATGCAATACAAATTCCAGCAGCAAGCCACAGATGTATCTGAGAACAGCATGGGCTGTTTTACCATCGTTTACCGACAAAAATTAAAGCAGCTGCTTACCTTGGTTTTCTGACCAGACAATTTTTAGTTGAAGGAAGAGGCATTCAGCTCTTGTCCGGCAACCAGTCCCCATTTTCTCCATATAAACTGCAACTGGCCACTTGCATTTCCCTGTGCGGTTCCAGCAGGTTCACAGTGTGGTGTAAAGTTGAAGGTGAGATCACTGCTGCACAGCAGTTTTCAATCTAAGAAACACCAACCATAACAATCCATTAAACCTAGTACGAATTGTATCTGCTTCTAAGTCTCTGCATCTCTCTGTGGTTGTACGTGTGCTTTTGCAGAATTAACATTATTTCAATGCCATTGAACTCACTACCTGAGTCACATGGGCTCTCCAAAAAAGAAGGTGAAAAAGAGAGACTGTCAGAACAATCTGTATGATCCATCAACTATAATGGATCCAGCCCACTACAGGAGAACAAATAACCTAGTGGATCCCAAATTAAGCGAAACTTTTATGTGCATCAACTATAGTAGAAGAAATCTACAGCTGTATTGGCTGTTGGAAGCCAATGAAAGGTGTAATGGAAGAACTGAGTTGGCCAGTGGAGCAGAGAATTCAATAAAACCAATGAGAGAGAGGAGAACTGCCTCTTCAAATCACTGTTCTATTTCACAGGAGATATGTATTCTCTTCCTAATAGAAATACTTACATGTCACGGGCACATTGAAAATATTTTTTTCCACTAATATTAAGGTGAATATTTTCACCAACTGAAATTTATTTTACTAATAAAATTAATTATTTTACTACAGCAAACTCCACATTAATTTTTTCATATGAGCTGTTATCTACTGCTTTACAGATGTTAATAAATGCAAATTTCTCTTTTTGGACTCTCTCACCCTTGTGCCTACTTGTGCTGTTGAATCTGAGAACATGGCCATAACAAAATGTTATTAGAAATACAATACCAGCGAAACCTTCTTCCATATCACATCTTTAAATATTCACAACACTGGATTGGCAGAAGAAGTAAGTAGCAACAAAATTCTCTGTTTGTGTAGACACTCATGAATAAGCATGCTGAAGGTGTTTTGTGACGAGGCTGCGTCTGTAAGTAAGGATACGCATCCAGCGGCAGCAGACAGCACATCTTCTGCTGGCTGTGCGTAATGAAAAGGTTTTGCCATGCACCTAGGGCAGACAAAATCCTAAAGCCAGCTTTTGGTGGGAGATGTACTACTTCTCCATGCAGGAAAACCTCACCAACCTCACGCAAATCCAGAGGTCAGAACATTCATCCACTCTTTCTAGTACGGTGTGGAAAGGCATTGCTTGCTATTCACCACTGCCAGTGCCTCACTTTTCAAGCCGCATCTCCAGAGACCTGTCTGACAGAAGCATTGCCGCTTCCCCTGCTCCCTATCTGTTCAGCTGGATGGCTTTTCTCCACCCTTGAACTAGAGTGCTCCATCCCCGCTCTTCTGCCATTGACAGGAAAACACGAAATTTTCACCAAAAACATCTCCTCTGATCTGTATTATTTCTATCTTTCTTTACCAAGACTGCTTAAGATAACTTACTTCCATCTTGACACACAGCTCCCTTTAGGCACCAACCTCTCTGTGATACATACTTCTCTCCTGCCTACTTCTCTCATTTCCTCTAATCACTTTTATTTGAATCTCCCTTCCCTCTCAGCATAGGTCTGGTCATCATGCCTTTGCTGCTGTGCTTTGAAACTGAACACTGGATGCCCACTGATTATATGCAACATATAGGTGCCGATGCCTATTCTCAGGCAGCCTTCAGAGTCTATAATCAAGATTTCTAAGGCTAGTTCTAATCTCTCCACGGCATAAAGCTTCCCCGGCTGACTACTGTAGTTTACAGTTGCATCTCCTGAGGCTGTACAGTACTTAAAAAGTAAGTAGAGACTATAAATTCATATTATTATGCATGTCATGTTAATGCAGAAAGCACCTAGACTTACAACTCACAAATAAAAAGCAAACAAGCAAACAAAAATCCTGGAAGTAAACCCCTTCTCTCTGGGACCACTGATGCCCTGTAAGACCTTGAAGTTTTGGACAATTCTTCCACCATATTAAAGCCTCACTGTCCTCCTGATCCACCTGCAAGCCCTCTCAGCAAATTTTCTCTCATCTGTTCAGGACCAGCTCGCTCTCACTTGCTCAGACAGCTCTCTAGCTCAGAGACCATGCACTCTTTTCTCATCTGTTTTCTCACTAGGCAATTTCCATTGTTCTAATTTAGAAGCAGACAACCTGAAACGATCAGTTTCCTTTAGTTTAACCAGTCTATTTAGCATATTCACTGCTCTACTGAGAAAAAATCATATCATGTTATCTCTTCTCAGATTACTCTTGTATCTGTTCTCGCAAAGAGCGTGTGATCTATGACATAGTCCCAGCCAGCAAGTGGCAGATTAAATACAGACTGAGGAATAGAGTGGTACATGAAATTCATAAAATAAGTTTGGATTTATAAATTATACACACATTCCCCAAACTGTCATATCTCCCAATCTTCTCTCTGCTGTTTGCCAGATTTTCTTCCACCAATCACGGTCACATCATAGCTTCTCTGTTCTTTTTTATGTCCTGATTAACAGGACATCTATCGTCTCCCTTGAGCTCTCTTCCTCCCAGCAAGATTGTTTTCCATATCCCTACAGAGAGGGGCCAAAAAAGCATTAGTGAGCCTGAGACGCTTCTTTTTCAAGAGGTATTATGTGATCTAATAAAAGATAATACTTTTTCTTATAAACGTACTCCATGAGCACAATTCAAATGCTTCAATATAGGTTCAGAAAAAATCTATATGAAAATAATTTATTCTTAGATTACTTCTAAAAAATAAATGTAGACCTTTTTTCTGTATGTAAAGGGATTCTATTCATCTTTGGTGGGGAATGTTTGACTCTCTGAGTATTGCTAAAGACCACAGATCTTGCAGTTGGAAAAAGCAACCAAATATGGAGTGGTCAGATTCTCCTGGTAGTACTGACTCATTAGTTATGTTCACGACACTTTTGAAAACCACTGTCTCCATATAAACCATTTGCATCCCATGCTCTATTCCACACCTTAGCCAGCAGAGTCATTAATTTAGCATAAAGAGGTACAGAAGTAAACAGTAGTTCAGAGGGGTTTTTTGGGTTTGGGTTTTGAGGTTTTTTCTCCAAAAATTTACTTAGCTTTATGTCTCTAGCTCCATTACTTGGCTCTCATATACTCAGAAATTGCTTAGAAGATGTGATAGGTTCTGCAGCATGGCTTAGTACAGAGTACCCAGCTGTACAGCACTGACATGCAAATATTTTTATATGCCAAAAAATAAGTACGAAACAAGTTACAAATTTTGGTAACAGAATAATGTGGTACTAGAAAATGGTTCATTAACAATGAATTTCCTTCAATGCTTCAGTAGAATCAATAGTCTCATTTCTACCTCATAGTGAAGCTGGCCATCTGATTTTTCTATCATTCTTTACAACAATTTTCCTGGAATTAAATGAGTGCATATGGAATCATAATATCCAGTGCTTCTGTGTACCTGTTGCAAGTTCTCTTCTTGCCCTGTTCACGATTTTATTCAAAATCAAGGGAAGGTGCACACAGGCCCTTTGTTTTTTCCTCTCCAATGACTTCTCCTATACATTTCCATCTTGAATAAGTGCCACTTTGTTTTCCAAAATGTGTATTTTTATGATGTGTATATTACACACACTAGAGACTTGCAGCAGCTATATAAACATCACTTTATATGATGGGTTGATAGAGTAAGCAACCTGTTGAAAACAGAACTGTCTTGCAGTTTTAGACTCTCTAATTGCAGTGTGTGTTGCTTTTGAATTTTCTTTTTTATAACGAGCTTTTATTATATAAGTTATGGTTTTGGCCCTAAACTGATGAGAAGCATCCAAATACACAATACATAAAACAAATATAAAACACAGGAAACACTAAAATAATGTGATTGGGTTAGGAAAGCCTCACTGATACAGTCTGGAGAGTTTAGGGGTTCAAGGAAAGTAGTTTGTTATGCCTGTCTTACAGTACAATGAAACTTGCAGGTAAAACGGAGCATCTGTGCATAGATTTCACAAGTGCATATCCCACCTTACCCTGGAGTTCAACTTACATTTTCTAGCACAAAACCAATAAACAACACAAAAAGAAAGCAAAGTCCTTGACAGGTGCAGTCTCGGATGTCTTCCCTCTTACCGCTTCATAGTTGCCAGAAGAAGAATGTATCTTATTCTTTAATACCAAGTTTATGTGACAGACACATTTAGTTCATTCCTATGGTCTCCTTGTCAGAAGGCCAGTAAATGTATTAAATCGTCTGCTTAAGATGCATCTGTATTTCTTCCACTGTATAACTTCTTGTGCGTAAGATACACAACAAACCAACCTCTGAATGTCACAATTTATTCAAGAATGTTACTTTCTACTAGATGGTCTAAAAGCATAGTAGTTCTGCAGCTGGGACTGGTAGAAGTTCTTAATTACAAAAGGACATCACATAGTGTTTTTCCATGTTTCAGGTGTAATAGGATCATTTTTTTAAAGCTAATACTAGCTACATGTTGGTTACAATATCATATCCATGCTGAAACTAAATCTAGATTTCATGGTTTGACCTTGAAAAATATTTGGGCTTAGTATCTAGACAACAAAAACAATTAGTGCCAAACAAACCATAATTTTTAAAAAAGGAAAATTATGAGAATAGCAGGACTACCTATAGCTTAAGGTATGCTCTGCTGTTGTAAGAAAAGGCATAGAAAATGCAATAAAAAATGTCAAACAGTAAAAAAAATTGCAAAGGTAAGGACTGACAGAGAAACTACTTCTACTTTATTCTGCATTTTATTACTTATTCAGCTAACTGCTGTTAGATAAAGGACACAAAATACCATCTATCAGTGCTTAACTAGCATACAGTTGCTCAGGTGGGGCTCATTCACCTCCGCTTCAGCCACCGCTGCTCTCAGTGGAGACGAGGGTCGGAACACTGGGGTGCTGTCATCTTCAGCTGTTGCAGTGAGTTTTGCTAGAGAACATCTGTCTAGGACAAATAGTGAAGTGCCATAGTTACGTAACTGAAATGTAGGTGTATGCAGCAAAATTACTATTGCTTTATTGATAAGATCAGCAAAGAACCCATAAGTATCATAAGCTTTCTTTTGGGGATTTATTAAATAATACAGAGTAAAATTTAACTAACATGAACGTTGAATTTAAGAGTAGAAAATAGTTTACAATGAAAAATTTAGCTTTTGAAAACAGCTTCATTTATACTGGCTAAAGGGTATACAACGAAAGATTAAAATGAAACTTATTCTGAGAGAAACATGCTGGGGAAGTTGCAGTACGGGCATCTTCTGGATATACATAGCATGGCTGAACTGTAGATTAAGAGCAGTGTAAGCGTGCACAGTTTTCCTTACGATATCCTACAAAATTCTATTAGGCTAAACAAATGTGTATATGTTTTGGTAATTCCAAAAGGAACAACATACACTTCAAACTGCTTTGTAATCTAGACATGAATACAGAATTTAAAAAATTGCCATTTAGATTAATAAGGGCTTGAATACCTACAGAAGAAGAGCTGCTATGCATACGAAAGATGCGAGCATGTATAATATATAGCACTAACAACTGGCAAATGAGAACACAGTTAAAGTTTTTAGTTTGCAGAAGTCTGTGAAATACTGGTGACACAACTTCTGAGGGATCTCACTCGTATGTGATGTTAATAAATGGCATATTTACCACTTGACTACCTAAGAAAACTAGTGTTACTTGAAATCTTTAGACTATAAATTTTAAAGAGAAAGGACGTAGTTCTGTAAGAGTTTAGAGAATGTTTTTAACCATTAAAGATCATTTTTAATACCTGTGACAATTAAGTTTCAACTTGTTTTGGACTTCGGACATTTAATGATTTTCAGTCATTAAGTGTTGCTCTTCTAAAAGCTGTTCACCTTGGAATGGCTTTTAGATTTATGAGTCTTAGGAAAGTAGACCTTACCATTTCCATGGTTCATCTGTTTCCCTGCACTACTCTCAAGCTAAATCAATCTTCAGATTCATAAAACAAGTCTGTAAATATTAATGCCTATCAGAAACAGTCTCACCTCGGATAACTACCATAGCAGAAGAATATTGGGGAAGCAACATCTTTTTGAAAGTCCTTTCCAGGAAAATTAAATTTTCTACTCTAGAGTAAGAAAAGAGAAGAAAACACTTATGAGAAAAGATGTAAAATAATATGGAAAAAGGATGGAGGCCATAAGCTGACTGAAGAAAAATGAGAAAGGGGGAAGGTCAGAAGTAAGGAAAAAGTGCAATGTGCCAGAAAGATATGAAAGCAAAGAACAGAAGCAAGGAAGAGAGCCAGAGCAGAGAAGAAAGTGTACAGCAGTTATAGAAGAGAGAATGAATAACAGAAAGCTGTGGGAAAGGAGAATGAATACAAATGCCATTATACTTGGTTTTTTACAGATTCTGGAATAGCCTCAATGAAAAAGTATGTAGTTAAATGAATGAATGAGTATATCCAATGGATAAGATATATCAGTAGAGGTCAGAGGCACATAGAATCACCAAGGGGAACAGAATGTGTAGGGCAGGTTCTTAATACCATCACACTGACACAGCATATATTGCCCTGGATTCCTCCTTGAAAAAAAAAAAAAAAAAAAGAAATTTAGCACCAATCCTTTAATTTTAATCTTTAACATGTACCATCCCATAAAATGATGATGACTGGCATCAAGTTTCTCTGGTTTCTTATGCACTGGTTTATTTTGATTCCTTTTTATATCTCATTTTAAGTTTTCCATTTACTTTAAATAATCTTGCCTCAGGTGGTCATGTCTCACAAGTGGTTTTTGTGCTTGGCTTTTTTCCCCCCCTTTTTTTTTCTTTCAGCAAATTTACTCACCTGGTAGGTTTTCTTGTGCTTTCACTGCTTTCTTGCTTTTTCTCAAAGAAGAGAAAGATTAAAGGGGCATTGAGTACAGGCACGAGAACTGGGCACTTGTCTGTGCAGTGATTTTTTTTTTTTTTTAAAGTTGGCAATCCAGGGGAATTAAAATAAGAGTGGAAAACAACAACTTCTGCCAAGACAGAGTGAACATGAGCATGTATTCTTTCTTCCAGTTTCTGACATGATGTGCTCAAATACCTTTCAGATACAGTATGTCAAGCTTGTGTTTCACCATATGATATGACATAATGCAACATGACACACCAATTGTTTTGTGACAGAAATGTAAAGAAAAAGAGTGTCTCCGCTCTGCTGGTAAAGAAATCTTTTTAAGCAGAGAAATAGCCAGATTTCTCCTGAACATTAATGCATCAAAGTGTAACGGCCTTGAGAGCTTCCCCCTTCCTGGAGTTGCTACTGCCAGGGCTTGGGGACAGCTCAGCCGTAGCTCGGCTGCGGGCTGTCCCCTTCCCCAGACAGCACTGCTGGGGGGCCTGAGCCAGGGCTGACCCCCTGCTTCCTGTGGGAACTGCTTTTAAGTTGACACTCCCCTGCTTGGCTCCAGCGTGAACTACGGCACCAGCTGTGTCGCAGCCAGGGCTGTGCCTGGCCATGGGCCCCACTGATCCAGACCCAGACCAAGACACGGATTGACCTCCCAGCTTCACCTCAGACCTGCCTCATCACTACGGGCTTGGCTGGCGGTCACTGAGATACACCTGACCTTGGCTGACATCGCCGGACCTGATCCCGTCCCTGATTCACTGCGTCATGTGTCCAGCTTGACCCCATGGGCTGCTGGTGAGACCTGACGCCCATCCCTGGGCATGCCCACGCACCCCGCTTGGGGACCGCAGAGTGGGGCCTGGACCATGTCACCACGCTCGGCTCCTCTCCCTTAGGGAGCAGCTGGCTGTGCTGTGCCCCAGTACAAAATCAAAAGTATTAATTGGACCAGAAACAGCACTGCTCCGTTTAACCCATAGGCCCTGCTGGTGCTCTCCAATCCTGGTATATTTTAACTGTAAACCTTTTAATGTCAAAGCACATTTGTAGGGCCCTGGGTGAGTGGGTGACCTTTAATTTTAGACATGTATTATGTGTCCAGGGTGATTAAAGGAGGAATCAAGTTCAGCTTTTAACAGCTGGAAATTTCATGCAATCAGGCGGAATATTATAATCTTGAAGCTTTCAGCAACATTTCCAAAGACCTGGAGGTTTTTGTTTTGTTTTTCACTTTTATCAACTATTCTCTCTTGACTAGGTCTACCTGATCCCAGCAGACTGCACCTGCCTTCTCAGAGGCACAAACTCTGGCTGAAGAAATGACCATTGTAATAATCCAACAACTGGAAGATGTCATCACCTTCAATTGAATCTATGACTAATTTCCAGATAAAAGAGATACCACCAACAGAAGGGAGGAGTACGCCAAACCAGTGTTACTTCAGTGCACTGAACTGGTAGGCCAGGAATATTTACATGTATAAACCTAGGAGAGACAAATACATAGCAAAACAATACATGTGGCGTATCATAACTTAATGCATTAATTTGAACCAAGACATATACTCTAAAAAGCCCACTAGTTAACTCCAGGCTATGGCAGTGCCAGTATTTATATATTTACAGAAGTTTAAGTGCATTGGCACTTTCAGGTGAGGAAGTAAGAAAAAAAGAAAAAATAAAAGACTGTGTTTTACTAACTTAGGTTGCTTTATCTTGATTTTTCAAGTGTGGTTCAGTAAAACTCCCTTCTAAATAAAGCCCAGGGTACACTAATGCATACCTTCACAGAAGATTCTCCCAAAGAAAAAGAATTAAAATAAATAAAGAGTTGAGGAGGTATAATAAAGGAACCCAGAGCCTCTTATTGTTGGGTACACCAACAAACGCAAAGGAAACAAAACCCTTTTTGAATATTTCAATTAATATTTTTGGGGTATGACTCCTGAATTCTGCTAGTTTAAAGTCAGCGATATTTTCAGCCCCCTTTTTGCAACAGAATTTAGATTGGTTAGTGAATTTGTGGGAAGTATAGGAAAGGAACTCCAAGCAGCGTTTTATTTTGTGCTGCCTCTTTCCTGGTAAGGAGTGAGGGAATGGGAGCAGAGTGGCAATAATTCTATGTGTAGTTACTGAGCCCATTCTGTCCTCTGTGCTCAGGTACAGAACTGTTAAGGAAATTCTATAACGAAAAATAGGTTTTGTCTTAACTGAGTCTCGAAATTCTTTCAACTGGGGAATTACAACAGTGCTGTTAAAAACCAGTTTTATTGACATGGCACGTTTCTTAGGACAGGCCATTAATCATTTTGTGTTATTGTACCAATAGTATACTTAAAATTCGAAATTCAAGTAAAATCCTAATGATACAACTATCAGGAGGAAAAATTTAACACTGAATCTACCTAAGTGGTGATTCTGCTGTGACTGAGTAGCATATTCAGACTAACACCTATCAGCTGGATTTCTGCTGGATAATGTGTATTTTTGTTCCTTAAAGTATTGTTTATAAAAGAGGAAGGAGGTCAGCAATGTCATTCTTGCAACCTGCCAGCCTACTCATAAGAAATGCCTGGATGTAGAATCTTGCTTTGTCCTGTTCTGTGGAATTTTCTCTCAAAATATACACATAAACATATCCTGAATAATAATACTAGGCATCTATTTCAGCCCCAAGCAACACTGATTACTATGGTTCTATACCAAAATCACTTAATGAGACAGAAGCTACAGGTTTTACTACTGTTTTCCAAATAATAACCTGTCCTCATTTACATGTTATTGGGAAGAAGATTCATTTTAACTTTACAATGTACAGAGATTTTAAACCTCTAGAAAAGCAATTTATTAATGTATGATTAGCTTAATTAGTATCTATAATTTTTGTTTGTCCTGGCTGTTCCCCCAAAAGCCTTTTTTGGAAAAATAAACAAATAAATATCATTAGTATTTTAAAGAGCAGAAAGAGAGGAAAGCTATACTGTACATATAAAATGGAGGTTCGGAGCTAAGGAAGTTGTCACTGGTACAGAATAGAGATTAGCACAGCCACAGACCCCAGCCAGCATTCAGCAGAGTGAACCCTAAAGAGAATGAAGAAAAGCCTGATATATATACCTCTCCTTCCCCTGCAAAATCTGACCCAATTGAAGTACTGTCACTCTTGTGATATTCTAGGTAATTGTGTTAAGGCTTGACATAGGCACAAAGAAGCTATGGTTCTGTTTTGCTTACTACATTCTTCCAGATCCATACTGTCTGTACGAGCTTGAGCTTCACTTAATGCACTGAATTTAAAACAGCCCTGCAGAGTTTTGGTCCTCTTGTGCCCCTTGTTTCAGGGTAAAAAGTCCATATCTACCCGGTTCCATCCCCACTGCTCTGCTTGCCTCCCCATCCTGCTGAAAGCAAGCTGCCACTGCCAGACGTGGGATCCATGGTCATGTACATTAGGCTGTCCCTTCGCATCTCAAGGATTTTGCCAGGAAAACAATTTTGTGGCAAGTGTAAGATTGGGGGGTCTGTAGAGAGCAGCTGATAAACACAGGCACCTAAGCCAATTGTGAATCCCGTACCACTACCACCATTGTTTTCACACACTACCTTAATTCAACCTAAAATTGAACAAAGAATGTATCATACACTATAACAGAGCAACGGAAACCAGAAAGTGGCAAAAAAGGTGATAGAAATGAGAACTGAAGTATGTTAGGAAAAAAAGATCAGAAAACACGAACTGCACTAAATTAAGCATGACTATCAATCTGCCGTGGTTTTGCAGGCTTAGTTTACAAATGCATCAGTTCACCATAGTTCTTTCAGGTTTAATAAAAAAAAAAAATTCAAATGAGTAATAGTCAGTTTTGTTGTCTGATAATAGACTGATGGCCTTAAGCTTTCTCAAAGGAAATTCAATTTGAATAAGGATTAAACTCAAATTGTCAGTGAAGTATCCATCCCCAAATAATTATTTCTCACTTTCATTCTAAATTCTGATTGTACTTTGTCTTCCAAAACATCATTTTGATGCTAGCCCCAGCTAAATCACAGAATATCCATATTAATAAAGATGTTTAATGTAAAAGCATTGTTTTTCTCACAATATTTCATGTCCCAAAAAGGTCTTTTGTAGTACCGCAGGAAAAGAAGATATATCTGTGAGAAATATCAGCAGTACTGAAGCAAAAATAAACAGTATTTTTTTCATTTGATATTTCAGCTGAGGTCTCTAAGTTCAAGTAATTAACTTACGGTTTTCTTGTATGCTTCTGCTGTTTCTTGTGTAAATGTGTCCAAATAATTTCATTAAAAGTCTCACAGATGAACATTTTAATGAATTTCTGGTAAGTTAATATAGTCCTTGTAAAGGTGTAGCTACAGTTGAAGTCTGGTTTTGACTCAGGGCCCAATATGTCTACTGTTTACGGAACAGGAAAATTGTCAGGTGTAATGAATGGTGCTAAGCTGGAATAAAATAAATTGAACTTGAATTTTTTGACTTCTGACCTGCTCAGAGAGGTAGTGGAGGCCCCATCCCCGGAAACATTCAAGACCAGGTTGGACAGGGCTCTGAGCAACCTGCTCTAGTTAGCAGTGTCCCTGCTTGCTGCGGGGGGGTCGGACTAGATGACCTCTAGGGGTCCCTTCCGACCCAAAACTTTCTATGATTCTATGATTCTATGTACTGCCTTTTCAGTCAATATTTAAAATAAATAACTATCATTCAAATGAGCATAAATACTTATACCCCAAGATTTAACAAGAAAAATGGCAATCACTGCAACTATGGAGTCCACAGTTGGTTATTAAAAGCAGAAGTTACAGATCCTTCTGAATAGCCACTACAAGTGAAAACAAGCTGATGAGATTTAAAAAAAAAAGAGCATAACTAAAATCAGAGTAGAACATCACTGGAGCAAGCTGAGTCATGAGCAGATTATCTAATTAATTTATGAGTTCTCAATTCCTTATACTTGCTAGCTGCCTAGCGTAGCTTCTTCAAAGATGTCCTAAAATGAATTAATACAGGGGATAATGAGTGGAGAAAAAAATTCTGCTTTTCGTGAAGGGCAGTAAGAACAGGAAGTCAGAAAAAAACTGTGTTTTTACCTTTCCTATGTATGAAGGGAATGGGGGTGGTGCTGCCCTAGAGATACTCATTCAAGAATATTTTCACTAAACAAACTAATTTTGAAATCACCTATAATTGAAAGCGCAGATATTTTTAGCTTTGTATAGTAAGTATAATATTGTAGAAACAGCAAAAAAGAAAATCTTCTGTGATGCATCTGTTGAGCTTAGAAATGGCAAACCAGGAGGAAAAGGATATTATTCTCCAAAAAAGATTCAGCCAGTTAGTGGAAACAGTTACATCCTAAACAAGATAATGAGCAATCATGCTGCTTTAAGCATTACTCTCAACAGATGGAATAAATAGAAATGAAAAACAGACTATGGATGAGGCATTCTTCCTCCAGCACACTCCATTCAAGGTGATGGCTAATTCGGAGTATCTCTAAAATCAACACTGAGTTTTACTTTCTGTAAGCGTAATGGTGGAGATTATATGAATATAAGTCTGTCTTATCAACTGATTCAACTCCTGAAAATGAACTTTTAAGCATATGGTCATATGATCAGAAAAGCCAATACATACGAAGAACAATTCTTGAACAGCATGATAACAGTCTGGAATTACATGCTAGGGCTCACACAAGTGGGTTTCCACAGCCATAATTTCAACAAATAAATTTCATAGCTTGACAGTTAATCACCTAGAAACACAATGAGGATTTCCAGGAAAACTCTAAATTGTTCCAGTCAGTTTTTGAACATTGTGATTCATTTCTAATGGAAGAAGTAGGAATTTTTCTCTTTAAATACATCTGATTTCTTCATTAAATAATATAAAACAGAAACAGAAGAGCTCAAATTTTGACAGGAAACACTGCTTACTACAGGAAAACTACTTACTGTGGAGTGGCTTAGCTGTGACATCTGCCAGCTCCCTCAGCACTCGTGGGTGCACCCATTGGGGCCCATGGATTTGTGGCTGTCCAGTTTGCTTAAATGATCCCTAGTCTGATCGTCCTTGACCAAGAGAAGGTCCTCCTTCCTCCAGGCTTTCTCTCTTACCTCCTTCACTGTGAAAAGAAATACACTGAGTATATGTTGTCTATAGAAGCCTAGCCCCGAGTAACAGCTAATTTGAACGAAGACTGGATATCTTGACCATACTTTTGAACCCTGAAATCAATATGAAACTGCTAAGTGGAGAGGGAGGAAATGGAGCACAGTGGTCTTTGGTTTGCTTATGGATTTGCATGTAACACTGCACTTGTAAGTCACGCACCATACTAAGATGTCTATCATCAGGTGTGTGATCTCCCTTTGCCTCCTATAAAGACATCTGCAGAAGATTAGTTATAGTTTTGGCAGGCTGAATCCCATTCTGGAGCTGTCTGCCTTTCTTTATTGCACCTGCAGGGAATACAGTGCAATCAGGATCCCAGCTTCAGTGCTGGAATTGAGTGTTCGTCTAAACAACGACTGCTTGTGTGTCAGTGCTGCAACCATGCAGTCTTCTACCAAGTTCACTAAGACTCTGTGCAAACACGGGAACCTGCCACCATGAATGAGGCCAGATGAGGATGAAGAACTGTAATAACAGGCTGAAAGTACAATTAGCTGGTTCCTGATGCACTGCAAATACAATCACTTGTGCTACAAATTATCTGTAACTGGAGTTTCATAGCATTAAGAAAATAACAAAAATCAACAATTTGTTCTCACAGGTATTCTCCAACAGGAAAGAAGCATAAAGTGAATGTGTCATCACTGAGAAATATTCCCTGTAGGAACAAAAGAAAACATAATCTAAAATGTGCTATAGAACACCTAAAACACAAAAGGAGAACATTATTGTTTAGAAAACCTTTGCAAGCATTACTGAAACAATATCAAAGTGTAAACACTGGTAGGCTTTTTTACTCATAAATCATTACACTAAATTAGAAATGTCCAATGGCATTAAGTATGTAAATGTCAAAATAATTTGTCACAAAATCATTGTCATCATCACCAGCTGTGGTTTTTAAAGGAAATAAAATGAAAAAAAATCTGACTTTTCTTAATAAAGCACGTCAAACCTCCTTGTTTTTTTTTCATATTTCAGTGAACATCAGGTTTATGATCAACTTGAATGACTTACATAATTGGAATTTCTTAAATCAGCCTTGTTTTATAAATGCTTTATCCACCTAGTTCTACAAAACTGATATTTGGAAGTGAATTCTCACCTGCCTTTTTCTTTCAAAATAGAGCACATATAAAGCTGGTATGATGAGGCAAGTTTTGATCATCTCTGCACAAATCTTTACGTGTCATAGGAAGAATGCATTTCAAAATCATTCCCACAAGTTCAACAATCTTTCCTGGAAAACTGTACTGCAAAAAAAAAAATTGAAAAATACCTTGGATAAGTCTTTTTACACAATCTCCCTTTTGATCTTCTTTTGGTTTTGCTCTTGAGCATGCAGTTGGCTGCATATTTAGCGCTTCCACTGGGAAATGGAATGAATGCTCCAATTTGTATTTATATAGGACCCATACCCTTTTTATCATTTAAGCTGTTTTCATACATCCTTCTCCAGCTAGAGCAACACTGGTGAAATAATTACCACCTTCAGTCTGTTGCAGTAGTCAGAGGTTACTGCCTCCTCTAATCTCCCAGCAGAGCTACTTGTATAAGCAATTGCTAACCCGTTTCAGCTCCAGTCAGTCTGATTAGCAAAATTCTAGTATGTATGCTCTATTTGTTAACTTGGATCATTTAGTTAGGAAGCATACAAATAAGAAAATCCATCAGATTAGAAAAAAGACTACCTTCTACAGGGAATATTGACATGAAGAGGAAGAAGGGCTGGGGGAGCAGCACCTGCTTTGAGCTGGTATGACTCCAGACAGAAAAATATATCTGCATCAGATTAGCCTGAATGCACAATAAAATATATATACTGGTTTATGCTTTAGAACAGAAAAAAATCTGACTTCTATCAGCTGCACGAGAATAGACAACACCTGACCTAGCATTAAATTAGATTTTCACAAACTGATGATGCTTGATGTAGAATAACCTCTTCTGAGACAAAGTAACTCTTTAAAAAATGTTAATAAATATGATCTGGCAGAGAACATTTATATGAGTTCAGCAGAATGTCTTACCTAGACTCAGCATTTCTGGTCTGTGCTCACTGAAAGCACAGTTAATATCCCAGGGAAGTGCGATCCGAGTCCTTCAAAACAGGAAAGAGTACACCACTTCTAAATTACAGAAACAAAATTAAAAAGTCAACTTTTATATCTGAGTGGAAATATAGGAGGGAAAAGAAAGTAAATGATCCATTTCTCAGGCTCTGTAGATGTATACAAATAGTCCTTATCTCAACCCACAAGCCTTTCATTATGTATTCTTTCCCATGTCCAGCTGAGGAGGAGGAGTGATAGAGCAGCTTGGGGGGCACCTGGTGTCCAGCCAGGGTCAACCCACCACAAACATAAAAGAAGAAAAAGGTAGAGAGTAACACGACTGCTTTGACACTATCTCCAAGTTAGATGACAATAGAGCTCTATCTGGACAGAACTATTCTAACTACTTCCATCTGTTATTATGCACAAGCTGTTTCTTTCCTCAACACCAGGTATATGCTATTTCTAATCTATATATGAAATACTACCTGATTTTTCTATTTCTATTTATTGGCATACAGTAACTTACAGTTAGCAATGCAAATTATGGTTTTAATGCTAAGATTGGGAATAATGTAGAAGTGTTTACTGTAGCTAGTGTGACTTTTGCTTCTTCACAGTATTCTGATTTACTCTGTAATTTTTTTCAGAAGATCTGTTAGCATAAGAGTAAGCAATTTTGCACTATACCTATGTCATGTTTTGTTGAATCCCCATCAAGATGCTAGTGCCCTGCAGCACCTGGAAATGCGCACTGATCTTCTGCAACACCAGTTTCATCTCTTCAAGACTAAAACTGATTTTTCTCAAACTGGCATGTGAAAGTACAAAGTGTACCCAGTGATCCATAGCTCAAGTGAGTGTAACAGTACCAGCCTCAGCAGCTGAAGAAGCAGTAACTTTCTAAGTCTTTGCAAGCAACCGTGCAAGAAAAAACAGACAGTAGTGAAGAACTTATCTTGTAAAATGCCAGGCAGTCAAGTTGTTTTACTGCTGCTGGAGGCTATTGTCCAAGTTGCTAAGTAAATGGTAGAAATAGTTTTCTTTAATTGGAAAGAGCTGGGATACCATGGTGACATGTTTTTTATAGCGTACCTAACACAAACAGAGAAAAAAGGATTTCTAAACTCAGATTTTATCACTGCATGATTTGCTCAATTCTATAGTTCACTGTGAGAGGCTCGAACCCTCCCTTTTGAACACTGAAACAGGAGGGAAGGCATTGGAGTCTCGCCTTGCTCTCCCTTAGCCACATAATCCTGTCTCCAAGGCCTGAGTTTACTGAAGGGAAAGCAAGTAGAAGTTAGAATGTGCCGTTAAACACAAAGACCAATGAAGTCTTACACTTGCTCAGTCCTTATTACCAATTCCCTGGCAACTCATGCACTTTCCTAATGTAGCAGAGCAGTACATGTGTCTTGGAGAGGACATGCACAAGAAGCAGTGCCACCAGCTCTCACAGACTCCCTGCTACTCTGTTACGCCATGATGCTTCCTTCGTACACGATCCATTAGAGGATCTGTGGCCTCAAATGTGATTTCACCTGTAGAGTCCCTGAGCTGTTAGTTAAGAAAAAAGTTAAGAAGCTTAAAGATAGAACATCGTTTAACACATCTGTGACTTGTTCTGGCCTTTCACAGTTCCTCTGAAGTGTGTATGAATAACAAAATCTTTACTACTACTGAGTCTCGAAATAAAAACCTGAATATTACAAACAGTTCACATTTCTACCTGTACTGGTTCCTGCAGAGTCCAGGGCTTCAAAAAGCCTCTTTATTTAATTCTCATTACATGTGCATAAATGAAGGAGAATTTTCACTTGCCCAAGGAGAGGTGGCACATAGGCGAATAAAAGACTTTCGACATTATAACAGTGGAAAGCAGAGATCTTTGCAGTAACGAATAAAAAGTGACTTTTGTGGGTTTAGTTGCTATTTTTTCCCATCGAATGTGATCTTTCTCTCTTTTTTCTCCTACTGGAAAATAAGCATTGTAAAAATTTAGGGCCTGACTTTCTAGAATAGCTTTTAGAAGGTCATTCAAAGTGAACAGGTGCTGTAGATGACTGGCATTTTCTAATTTCAAAAGCAAACAAGTAAGCATATCTGAGATGTATCAGGTCCTGAATAAATTTTCAACATGCAGGAAAGGACTTAGGGGTCTTAGTGGTCAAGGAGTTGAACATGAATCCGTAGCATGATTGTAAACCAAAAAAGGCCAAAGGCATCCAGGGCTGCATTAACAAAAGCGTAGCCAAAAACTTAAGAGAAATTATTTTTTTCCCCCTATTTGGCTCCTGCAAGATCACACCAGTACTGTGTCTTCTCTGGGGCTTCCCAGGACAAGACAGACATGGATATACTAGAGATAGTCCAGCAGAAGGCTATCAAGATCATTAGGAGCAGGAGCATGACATACTCTGAGAGAACTGGGTTCTTCAGCCTTAAGAACAGTAGGGCAAGGGGAGGATCTTAATGTTATCTTCAGCTACCTAACAGGAGGATATAGAGAAGATGGAGTCAGACTCTTTTTGGAGATAAATAGTGGTTGGATGACAGGCAACAGACACCAGCTGTAACAAAGGAAACTCCACTCAGATACTGAGAAAAATAAATTTCACAATGAAAGTAGCCAAATTCTGGAACAGGGGCCCAGAGAATCTGTGAAATCTGTGTCCTTGGAGATATTAAAAACTTAGCAAGTCATGGCCCTGCTCTAAGTGTTCCCTGCTTTGGATGGGGCTGGGAGCAGATGAGTTTCTGTGGTGCCTTCAAACCCATATTGCTCTTTAATCCGATGATAACAAGACCTGATATCCCTGGACCTGCTTATTGTAGCAGAAGTGGTAGCACATGTGAGAGCAGCCAGAATTTCCACTGTGGTCATGGAATATCTTGATGCTAGCTGGTTAGCTTGATGTCATTAAACAGAGATAGGTAAAATTAAAATTAATGAAAGTATATAATTACAAATCTTGAGTTAAAGAACCAACAATCTCCTCTTCCCCTCTCACTGCACTGCATAGATCAATATCAAAATGTGTCTTCTTCCTTTTGCATTCATCTGATGAAGTGGTAGATGCTAACGTGTTCTGTGTTCAGTAACAGCGAGAATGGCTTCTCATCAGTCTTGTGTGCTCAAAACTGTGGTTATAGAATTCTGAGAGTGCAAATGGAAAATTTGTACCGAATCTAAGGAAATCAATGTCATTCTTACAGACATATGACAACCATATAAACTTAACACAACTTTGAAGGCTCAAGCTATTCCAACTCCAAGTTCATGCTGTTCTCACAAAATAGTATGGAAAGGAAATGAGCTTTAGTAGAACACGAAGCTTATTTCAGCTAAGATTTTCTTTCTCTAAAACTTTAATGGCATATGTATCTTTTAAAGAACAGATTATGCTAATTACACCTCTTGCTTTCAGTAATTTACCTTTTTAAATGCAGCTTCTGATAATCGCAATTTCAACGCAACTGTTGAAGAAAATAGCTCCAGTGGTGGATATCATTCCCAGAGTGCTTCAGGCTATAATTCCTAACAGTTTTCTAATTCTATTCACAGAAAGCATAAATCAGGATTAGACTTCAGTAATCTGCCCGTACTCCGACAGTGGTTAGCACAGTGTGCAATATGGACCACCATCTTCAAAGAAAGCTCATAGAAGACACAGAGATAGGAACGAATCCTGTCACTGTTCCCTGGTACAGAGCAAAGACTGAATTGTCCCTGTGATGGGGAGCATCCTTTGAAAAAGGACCTATCATGGCAATAACATAACCAGATGTTCCTTTATTTCAGATGCAGAGATATTAATAGACTATTTAATCTTTACTAAAAAGCGAGCCAGTAACACACTTACTTTTAATTTATGGTTCGTTAGGTCTATTTCTTAATGTGATTAATGGCAAATCACTACTTAAAGCACGGGCCATTCATCAGCAGAACTGCATGCCCTTAAAACAGGTGTTGAGGGAATTTGATAATGTTACAATGCAAAGTTTTACTATTTCTATAATAGTCTAAAATGACAAATTGCCAAAAGAACAAAAACGATTGCAATCTCAAAACAGGAATTAATTTTTGTGTATTTATTTTGACATATTTTTCTCTAAAGTTGCAAGGCTTACAGAAATCTGTATGTGGAGGGCATACGACAATAGATGTAAATATGAACATAGGAAAATTAGAGAGTAAGAAAGAATTCAAATTTCCAGTGCAGAATGTGAGACAACAGGAAAATGGAAGCTTTCTTAAAGCTAGAAACTAGCTTTGGTCAAGATTTGTTCTTCTTAATGGAGGAAATATGTTTTGAATCGTGATTATTGGGAGAAAAAATAAGAGATACTGGAAAAAGAAAGAAAACCTAGAATCTAATTATATAGAATTAACGATTATGCAGAGTACTGATCTAGAGCACATTCTACATATAATACAAAAATAACACAACTGACTTCTGAGCATCTCTGGAATTAGACCATGAAAGACAAGTTCTCAAAATTAGGTATTTATTGCACAAACTAACTAATGAAATAACTGTCCACAGAGTACACCACTGATAAAACTGAGAAGTAGACAAGATAACCCAAAGACCCTGAGGACAAAGGCCCTCAAAACACTCAGAGAGATGGAAAACAGCCTGAAAAGTAGATAGAGCAGTGAATCACATTCCCTAAAATATTAAGAATGCTATGAAATTAATTAATTAGAAATAATTGATGTAGATATTATTATGACATCTTCTAACATCTGTGTACCTAAGATCATTTTTGATCAGATATCATATTTTAATATTTCATGTTTGTGTTTCTTGTTTTACCAGGAGTCATCAGTGACTTTTGCTTTTCTGCTCAGTTCTGTTCATATTTTATTTTATCTTCCTCCTCTTCGCAACCATCATTGTCTATCTTGCCCTGCTATTTCATCTTCTCTTTCATGTATATTGTAAATTCTCTGGAGTAAAAACTTGTTATAGGTCTGCAGAGAGCCCTGCATAACCCTGCCATGATATACAAATTGGGGGTTTAAGTGATAGCATACAAATAAATGAATAAAAGGATGTTTACTTCACTTACATCCTAACAGAAATAGATGATTAATGGATATTAAACACCAATTTTATTAATTTATAAAAACAATTAAGGAAAATCCTGTTGGTAAACAAATCTTTTAAAAAAATATTTCAACCCTATCTGTCGAAGTTTTCACTAGAAAAGCCTCCTGGTTCTGTCTTCAAAGGCAGAGCATATTCTGAAAGAACAAAATAGGAAAAAAAAAAAGTAATAAGCTGTACTGTCTGTCAAACGGAGGCCTGTGAATTATGCAGTGCCTTAGTGTCCTGACCACTGTGGGAGATTTAAGACTGACTCTTTGGAATTGAAATTAAAGAGACGTTGCAAAGTTTGACTCCAAATGAACATTTTTATGGGTCCAATTTATTCAGAACTGTCCGTCACAAAAATGCACATTCATATCAGAATACAACTTTTTTTTAAATCATTGAGGGGCTGGTGAAGAAGTGCTAATGTCAAATGTTAATAATTCCAGTCTGAAAATTCTCACCTGAATGATGACTTCCAGCCATTGTGTCAATCCAGGTTGTGCTAGGAGCCAGCACCTCTCTGGACACCAGGCAGATCCAGGACTAGGAATGACGTGCAGAAAGCAGACTCCACAACCTGTAAGACTGTAAAGTAGGTATGTTTATTTAGCGCTGGGCGACACGGGGGGTAGTCCCACCAAAGTCGTGCGTGCCGAGCAGCAACATGTCTCTTCAATTTATACAATCAAATATTACATATACGTTAGATTTCCCAATACACCTAAACATACGCATCTATCCTCATTTCAGATCAAAATCAGTTCCGAGAAATAATTTCCATATTATAATTAGTTCCAAGAAGTAATTTCCATAGACTCCTCCCAGCTGTGCTTGCGCAGTGCCTCCTAGTGGTGGTCGTTGGGAGTCCCAAGGTGAAGGCCCATCCTCTTCATCACGGTGTTCGTTGATTGACCTTTGTTTCTGTGCAAACTCAGTTCTCTTCTGGCTCCCATCTGTACAGCAGGGTCGGTCTTGACCGGTTCTAGGTGACTCCCAGCCCCTATGAGGAACTGACCCGTTTGTATGGAGATGCAAGTCTCTCTGCTTCAGTTAATTTACACAATGGATAGGCACTATCAGTTCTCTTTAAATGCACCGCAACTATTAGGTAATGCTACTTCTACTAAAATCCCTTTTAACCCCTTTCTTCAGGAACACAGGAGTAGCTCAGATCCACCCTCCTTTCAGCTTCATTAGACTGGACTCTTGATCAGCTAAGGGTCTTGATGTCTAGACACAGTCATTCTTACTTGTAAAACAAAGAACATAATTATTAATAAATCTGCAATTTCATTCAATACATCACAAACTGCTTTCAGAACATTGGTGAAAAGCAAAACTTTAGCCAACATATCATAATTGTCCATGTGTTTTTGTCTACCGTTTAAGAACACTTTGGCTTCCTGGATTCCTGACGCAGATCTGTCCCAGGAAAAAATACCTGGAAACGGTGAAATAATGATAAGGGACATCAAAATGAAGACTTTGAACTGCAAGTGTAGGTACATCTCTATTGTCTTGTGGACTATGGCAGGGAGAGACCTCTGACCTCTGAGCTACTTGGTACGGTGAAAATCGTATCAGGGCTAGCTTCTTCCAAATCCCATTAGTGTCACAGACCAACACAGTGGGTGGGTTTTTTTGTAGCATGATGTATGCTGGATGACCTTGACTGCTCCGCAAGAATGTTTGAGAATGACAGATAGTATGCCAAGACAGTATTGGAAAAGCTCTCAAATAGGACATTTTACTTTTCATGTCCATGTTCTTACCTCTGTTTGTTTCTAAACCTGACTTCTAATTCAGCCTCTTAGGTATTTCTAAAATAACGGTATTCCAAAATAATAATTGCTAAAACTTTTCATGGTTTATTTTACCTCCTTAACAACTGCACTGACACAAACAAAATTTCATCATTATTCTCACCTCTGCTTTCAGTATTCTCCTCCTCTTTAAAAATCAACAGCCTGCTAATAATAGATACTTCACACAAGATGTGTTAAGTGGTCTTTTGCAAATGATGTTTTACAGCAATGATAACATGCCAGCTATCTAAATCAGAATATGCTTTAACACAGAAGTGGAAGATTACCTTGTCTGAGTAATTATAAATATAAACTTTGTATTTAGCTCTTTGCATATTTAACTTTATATTTCCATTTTTGGTTATTAGAATCCTTCAGTATGTGTAAAATCAGAATAGCTTTGTACCTGTTTTAGACTGAAAAAAAATAACAATGTAATCAACCAGGAGAAGTCGCATCAGATCCTGTCTGTCAGTGCCTGACCATACCTCTTAATGCAGACTTCTACCCAGGCAAGGCCAAAGCTGAAATTATATCTGTCTCTCAGGGAAGCTGTCCTGTTTGCCCAGTTTTGGCTGGCTGGAACACAATATCTGTTGCTTTTTCAAGCCGTACAACTGGAGGTTGAACATCACTGTGAGCTTTTCAAAAAGATAAGCCCTGCATTCTGTCTGATTGTATTTAAAAAAACCCACAACTTAACAAACCAATGCTTGTCTACTATCGCTCACCATCAGCATGTCTTTTTGGGCAATGTCAATCATAGTACAGCACTGTTTCATTTTGCTTGGAAAATCAGAATTCAGAGCAGATTGACAAAGAAGAAATGACCATTTTTGTTGACTTTAAGTCTATTGCACTGGGAAGAAACTTCTAGCAACAGAATTTGGGTTTACTTTTTTCCTCTCCTGATTAACTGTCTTTAACTGCTTTTAGTAGTCCTCACATTATTTGTCCCAGTCAATTTCTGATCAACTTACTATTTTAGAAGTATTCAGGGATCTTGTTTTTAATTTTTGCTTCCAAGCAATCAAATGTATTTGTCCTCTTTATGTGATTGCTCCTTTGATTACAGACTGTCTGGTCAAGTTTTTCTCCAACACTACTTGAGAAATACTGTAGAGACAGCATTGTTTCTGCTTGCTAAACATCTGTGCTATGAAAAGATACTGCCTGGGAAATGAATTAGGCATGAATCAGTTTTTATATCCCCATATAAAACAAATATGAAATAAATCAAATTATTGTTTAATATACTTAATTATCTTTTAATATGTCTCAAATCACATAGCATATGTCCTGTAAAAATCACTTCGTTTGGTTCTCTGAACATGTCATGTATATGTTAATGATGAGAGATGGCACAACACGTTCTTGCCAGAGTCAGAATCCACTGGAAAAAATGAGTTCCAGAAAAGAGTCCTACTCTAAAAGCTGTGTTAGTACAGGCATATTTGATTTTCAAAAGGATACATTAATTAAAAATTAATTTCTCCGAATGCAGTGGATAATCCATTTTACTGATTAATATTCACCATAGAATCATTGACATTGGAAGGGACCTCCTGAGCTCAGCTACTCCAATCCCCGTGCCCAAAGCAGGGTCAGCTAGAGCAGGTTGCCAAGGGCCTTGGTCCAGTCTCATTTTGATTATCTGCAAGAATGCATGTTTCACAGCCCATCGGGGCAAACCTACTTGACCACTTTTTAACTTGGATTTCCCACATCATGATTTGTACCTGTTACCTCTCATCCTGTCACTGGGCACCACTGACATCTGGCTGAAATTTAAAAAGGGATTTAATTCTAAGAGTAGTTTATACAGAAAAAAACCTGTAAATAAGCTTAAAAAAATTGTATTCTCTGTGCTGGAAAAATGCAAAAGGTGCCACTTCATCCAAAGTGTGCCTTCTCCACAGCTGAATTCTTGTTTGTGATGAACACTGGACTCTCAGAATGTGATTAAGCACCTTTCAGTAATAAATTAATTAAAGGACTTTGAAAACTAAAAGAAATAGCAGTTTATTTGTAAATAATTTAATAGTATTTGCTTGGCTCTCAACAACAGTGTGGCATAATCCAAATTATTTTGTGGCCTAATAACACTGAGATCAGCAAATTTCTGTTACAGGAGTACACACTTAGTCATTAAAATCTAGATTATGGGTATCACTACCTATATATACTTTTAGTTTGCCTACATATATTCTTACACTCACAAACTGATATATCTACACGTGTAACACCATGTATTCAGCTGGGCAACATTTGCATTTACTAAGCTCTCCGTTTTTAACAAGCCTGATACAAGGAACCTGTTAAATGTCTGCAATATGTTCACCTTTCACAGTGCATAATGAAGTCAAACACACTCTTACAGCTACTTCATTGCAAACATACTGGCAAAGAAATGAAATCTTTAAAGGAGTGAACTCATCTGAAGGTGGTGATTGAAAGCATTTGTACATCGCAGGAAAGGAGCATTTTAACATTGCTCATCACAGACATCCTGTCAGGCCTTCGTGTGTTCCAGATAACACCTTTGGTACAGCGTCTTCAAGCATCAGAGTGAACTTTTGCCATTGTTTCTACCGTAAACTTAGATTAATGCATTGTACTCATGAGTTGTTGCATTCAAAAGATAATTTTTGCTTGCTTCTTGCTATTCACTAGGAAATAACCAGCTCCGCATGAATCATCATGTTGTGGGAGTTCAATGCCAAGCCTGCTTGCACACAAAAGAAAATTACATAATTATACTAAATTTTGCAAATCAAAAAATTCTTTGTAATTGCCTTAAGATTATATTATATTCCATTTTCAGAAGATGCTTCCCTGTGTAGCTATTTAGAAAGAACATTTATTACCAAAGTTAATTATAGTTTCTTACAGAATTAAACAGAGTCTTTGAGTTCTTCGGGGTTTTTTTAACTAAAGAATATCTCTGTTATAGACATTTCTGAATTTTGGGGTTATGCTTTGGGTTTGCTCACATTCTTGATAATCTGATTAAGAAAATAACATTTATTTTTACTGTACGTGTATGTGATCTGTACTTCTATTCTATTGTAAAGATACATTATTGGGCAAAAAAAACCAAACAAATGAGCACTGCCGTTCTTAACAGTCTCTGAACTAATTTTAACTTAAGGAAAATATTTTAAAATTAACAAGGAATGGAAAAACTACTGAAACATTTTAAATAACATGTTATTTCAACCTACAGATGAAAACAGACAGGACTTTCAAAACATGACTTCACTGGAGGAAAGCACGGCCAGGGAGAAGCTTGATTAAAAATAAAGCTTTTCCACTTTGTTACATTTATTTTTTGTGGGTCTTCTTGGAGTCCAACACTACCAATCCAGCAATCAGCAGCTATTGCTGACATGTTGCTTCCTAACTTAACTACAGACTGTCACTTTAATCTCTAGAGAATGTTATTGCCTAGGAAGACTGAACTGGTAAGGGGAAGAAAGAAACCAAGACGATCACTTCTAATTACTGTAATGTCAATTTGTAGACTGACTGGAAGCACCACAAATCTATCCTTAATTCTTGCAATAGAGTAGAACCAAAAAAAAGTCTCAACTACTTGATCCACGGCTCTGGTTCCTGAAAATGCCAGCTTCACTAAAGAGGATTTCTGGACTGCATGCACGTGGGGAGAGGTAATAAAGGACTTCTCATAATTTAATGATAACCGGTAACAGAGGTCTGTTTAGCCAGTTCTAATGCTTCAGAAAATTGGATTTTGATGAGGTTTCTGCACCTTAATTTCCTCTCCCTATGCATTTCCTACAAAGGACTATATATAAAATACTGACTGAAAGCTAGCCCATACTCTGCATACTTCAAGATGTCTTACTGCCTTTGTGAACACTAGACAACCTGCTTGCACTTACCACCTCCTAACAGGACGGGACAGAAAAAAACATACATGCTGTGAAACTCACTGATATTTTCTCCCTGCTTTGGCACTTTTCTCTGCCTTACTTTGAATGTTCTGCAAAGCAGCTCTCTTTATTTGTCACTTTTCCCCTTTACCTCCATACCTTGAAAGCAGAGAAATGGAACAGAATTCTTAGCCTAATATTGTGTAGGTGACAAAACATTTCTTTTCCCTCTGCCTTGGGGACAACTTCGAGACACGTTTCATAGCTGCTTGACAGATCCACAACTCCTCCCGCCCAAATCCTGGCTGAATTCCAGTCTCATAATTACATTCCACCTACCTAAAATTCTCCCTTTAGTTCAAGTGGGATAGTGTGCCATTTTCTGAGCTCTGTTACTTTGCTTATAAACTCCCACTAAAACTAAAGAGAAAGGCAGGCAGGATTTGGTTCACTGGTTTAAAAACCTTATATATAACGTATCAACCGCTCAGTAAAGCTAATGAAACTATTTCCATCGACCTAGACTGGAGTACTGAACCAAGAGCTGTTGCTGACCAATTAACATACTGGTCTGTGACAGCATTTAAGCTCCTGTTCTGCATCATTCAAAGTGGTGCGGAATGAAAATCCTTTGATATGGAATCTGGAACTCATAAGTAATGCCCAACATAAACTTTGTAATGGTGTTCCCCCTCGCTGAAAACAATTAAGTAGCTCCATTTTTATTTTGGTGGGGAATCAAAAGTTTCCAATACTTTGTTTTCCAGGAAAAAGGAATGTCAGTCGCTAGTGGAATTTGCTTTTCATGTCCTAATGTAAATCTAACCCTTGGATTAGAGGAGTGACTGAGATCTTCTAGACGTTCTAGGCTTTCCTTTCTTTACTAACGGCTTCCAGTAATGTAAATTTTCATTTGTACTTGAAAAATATTACTAAACATTTGCCGTGCTCTAACTGCTGATGACTAAATACTCATGAAACCTGAAGGAAGATCAACCAGTTTAGACAGAAGAAGGATTGACATTTGCAAGATAAAAGCAGTTTAACACGAGTTCAATATGAACTATTAAGTAGTAGGATTTTCAGAACTTCCAAGACCTTTTGGTCTTTAAAAATTAAAGCCAGAACAGAGAAGAACAATTAGTCAGAGGAACAAAGGTGGCACCTTGATGGATATGAGAAGAGTGGCTATAACTATGGATACAAAAATATGATCTTGGAGAAAAAAAAATCATCAGAAGATTAATAAAATGAGAAAAATTACGTGAGGTGGAGTTAAGACAGAAGAAAGTTAAAAATGAGAACAGTAGAAGAGAAAGTAAATTGACATCATCTCTTGCTTAGAGTTTTAATTAATTCTTTTTCTTTAGCTTATGGCAGAATCACGTATTCAGCATTTTCTTTTCTCTATTCTGTTCATCATAGTAAAGTTTGCGGTGTTTAGATTTGTTACTAAATTGACAGAGGGATTTTGTCAGAAATTTGCTTTGGTTGCTCAGTGATTGCCAGTCTGTTGTGATAGATATTCACACAGAACATATTTGTTTGCCTGCTGAGTAGGAGGAGTGGAAAGAGGAGAAAAATTGGTGTGGACACGGTGACCTCCACTGTGAATTTTACTAAGTGACTTAATAGTTGCTGTGAATTTGTGCGACTCTCATGCTCTTTTAGAAACAGCGTGATAGACCTGGTGGCTGTACACAGCACACACCCAAATGACACATTTTCCCCTTTGTATCTGTGGTATCCTCCCAACAAAGCACTTTGAAACATGCTCAGTGCTGAGCACAGAACTGGCTTGATCAGATGGCTAATAACATGAAATTGGGAGCCAGAAGAGCCTGTCTTAATTCTTCTTTTCCTCCACCTTAGGAAAAGTCACATAACTTTGCTAAGAACCTTCTGTACCTCCAAGAAAACAAAAACAAAAACAAAAGGCTTTCCAAGACAGATTCAGTCTCAGGAACTTTCCAAGATGAAGACAAGATTTTGTCTACTGCCTTGAAAATCTAAAAGCTAACACAGCTGGATATCTGGGGTTTTATGTACTTTGTCAAATGAACAAAATGCATATTACAGTCATTTTTGTGTGCATGCAAACAGTTATTTTTCTACTGCAAAAGCATAGAGTGCCAAATTCTGATCTTAGGAATATGTTCTCAGTACAAGGCCAATGACACAAGGACAAGTACAATATTTATCAATGTCCACTAAGTGTATACCATACAAAATTGCATCTACGCTCAGTACTTAGTAAATAAATTATGTTAGAAATCAGAAAAACCAAACATTTTCCATCAAGGTGGAAATGAGAATTGTCATTAGACTTTCTCCTGTAGACTTTTTTGCAGCTCCTCCAACAGCTGTTCTGTGTGGCAGGAAAAGCGAAATCTCCTATTTTTCCCAGACACTACTGAGCCTCCTAAAGCAGTCTAGCTCACTTTCTTTTCAGCTATTAATATCATTTGCATCTGCTATACCTGATCTTCTCTGATCATTTTGTCTAATGCTAATGTTTTACCTTTTCCTTTTGAATTATTGCAGACATTTGCTGACTATATGCAAACTGCAGCTGCCTTTTAAACAAGTTACAAAATTTATCAGAAAACGCACTGGACATCAGAAGAAAATTTCACTAGCAGCAGGTTTGCCCAATGATGAAGATACAGAATGCTAAGAAAACTGAATTTGCTTTTCATATGAAGTAGAAGGGTTATATTCCTCTGGGCCTTTATTCCTGTGCTTGCCACTTTGCAAATGAAACACACCACATGAGTGCTGTGTGAAGAAAAACATCATGAATACTAAGTTAGTCTTGAGTTGCACAGGAATATAAAATGCATTGGTTCTAGTTAAAATCAATTTTGCCTTGGAAATAAGCATTGGATTCGCTCGCTCTCTCTCCCCAAAACAGTGACACAGATGGAAAATACCACTGTAGCTGCTGTATATTGAAGTGGTAAATATACGGTCAAGCAATGCAGAAATCTTGTTGGTAGTTTCAGCAAAACCCATTTTCATTGTTTCACTGCAAAGTGGTACAAAAGGGGTACAGCCTCTAGAATGAACACACAGAGTTAATCTGTGTTGATTCAATAAATAAGCAATTCTCCCCCACCCCCCAGTACTAACAAGATATAATCGGAGCAGAGTAGTTTCCAGAAGTTCGGAGTCACTGGTTACTATGGAATTATGAAAAGAAAGAAGGAGAAACAATGGAACAAGAGCCACTCATGGAATCTATACCACTTATGTTCTGAGTAGAATTTGTTTAAAAATTTTTCATTCTTCCTTTTCAAAAAAAGTTCAGGAAGGAAATGGGCTACACGGAATTATACAAACAATATTTTGTGTACTGCTGTAACAAATACAGCAGCTGCTGGATTCTTCAAGTTTCCCTTTATATTAAGTTAAAATAAATTACTGATCTAAAACTTTTTAGCAATTACTGACATTAAGTAAAGATTCTGATGAGTATTGATGAGAGTAGGTACACTAATAGAAACCAACTTTCACAGTCTTTTGGAGGCCCAAATGACTCTGAATATCTTAACCCTGTAAAATTAATTCAAATCTTTTTCACAATATGAAAGTCGAGCAACTACAGTACTTGACAAAGATTTTCAAGGTTTTCATATGGACTTCTTCACAGTCTGTATGTAACCGAAATGTACAACGAATTTCTGCTATATTGTAAAATACTCAATAGTATTTACAGAAGGGTTATTGATGGTATTGATTATTGTCACCTAAAAAAAAGCAGAGTTCTCCAGTCTGGGGCGGTAAAACGGATTTTTATATGCATTTCTTCAGTACTTCTTAGGCGGCATCAATTGTACCACATATCAACCTATTTTCACAAAATAAAAGTACATGAGATATCGTTAGATTGATTAAGATTGATACTATTGCTCTATTATGACTTGAACAATTGAGAAGGATAAGCACATCATACCTTCCTTTGCTCCACTTTCATTACATTCTAATGATATACACATACTCGAGGTACAGACTGAACATACTGGCTAGGCATTTTGCTTCATCATCAAGTAACTCTCCACCTGACTTGACAATAAAGTTAATCTGGCTTTTCAGTGCCAGGTTACAGACCAAAAATATTGTGGAAGGTTGATACCATCTCACTCCGCTGATTCAGTATTGCTCTAAAGATTTGACTAATTGCTTTGCACTGGCCATTTTTTTTTGTTGTTTGCTTGTGCCTGTAGAGGGTAGTCTGATAGATATACAAGCATGTCAACTGGTACTGCTGGACATTCCAATAATTAATAGACCTGGTAACCTTACTGTGGAAACACAGCCTGAATCAGAGAAAAAAAGTGCTGCTGCTAGGTGCTTCTTTCTAACAGTTACATTTCTTTAACTTTCAGACTCTGGGGCAGGCAAAATAGCCTTGAAATTTAACACAAATAACAACCTACAGAGATGTGCCCTGAACTGCAACGACTTTTTGCCCAGGCTACTTCAAGTGGATAAGTAGCCACCAGAGTTCATCAACAGAGCTCATCAGAGGTCTGAGATATATCTGTGTGATCACAGAGGCCTTTGACAGGCACAAAGGAGATGCATGCTCTAGTATTTTAGGCCTGGACTATATACTGTTAATGAAATATTTGGTGAAAATTTTCTGTGAAGCTACTTAGTGAGTTGTGAAATACGTGTAAAGAACTAAAAGAAAACTGCAAGGCATTGGAAGTGAGGAAAAAATGAACATACAAGATTCAAATTGAAACAGAGTTGTGTATGAAACTAGGACACCAAACTTGGAAAGAACATTCTCCAGCCCAAGAAACCTCCTGCCTACTGCCAAATACTGCAGCTAGGAAACACCCACTGTGTTGGTGAGCACAGTGTACTACAGCACCGGTACACTGATGACACTGGTGTGCATTAACACAGCGGGTGCTGTGCAGTGCTGGAATGAGATACTGTAAGAGCCTTCACTCTGCAGAATCTGTTGCTTCTCCACCTCCCAGCTCTTATTCTCTTTCACTGTGGATGTTGGAGGACTGCACAATCTGGTTTAAAGTATGGCAAAAGTCGTTATCTTTCTATTGTAATTTGTATTTTCTTTTGTATTCTCTGTGAGGCTTCTGCAAATCCATCCACTATTTCTCTGCTGCATTGTGTAACTTTATAATTCTGTACTAGTACAGGCATTTTTGTATGATGTCACACCACACTTTTACAATAATCCCCATTTACCTTATTAACTAATCAAACTGAAGCTAATAACTATAACAAAATACTTATTCATTTCTATATCGTTTTGGTGTACTTTTGATTCTTTATGTGAAATGCCACATTTTGCATATCTGTACCAAATTCTTCCATAGTTGAATTCTGAGCTTCAGAGCTTTACACTGTATGAAATGTCATTCTTCAGGGTTGAATACATTCTGATAAAATACAGAGATTTCTTTTCCCAACTCGCCAAAGCTTTCTGTAAATTATTCACTTTGCGATTATACATACCCTTTCAACATATGAAAAGCACTTCTTCAAACTAAGTATTAGCTGTCTGTTATCATTCTTTTCTCCCCCTTGATCTCAGACATATACACACAGACCCATAGACTCCTCTACACTGTTTAAAATGAAACCAATTTGTCTGCTATTCTGATGCAAGATATAGCAGGAGAATAAGGTTTCCAAGAAATCTGGGTGAAAATCCTTGAGCCATCTACAAGTGTCCTGGTTTCAGCTGGGATAGAGTTAATTTTCTTCCCAGTAGCTGCTGTGTTTTATCTGTACGAAAAGAATGTTGATAACACTGATATTTTTAGTTGTTGCTGTGAAATCAAGGACTTTCTCCAGTCTCCCATATTCAAGTGTGCAGGAGCTGGGAGGGAGCACACCCAGGCAGCTGGCCCAAGCTCGCCAGTGGAACTACTCAATGCCACAGAGCTGATGCTCACTATATAAATGGGGGTTGGCCAGGGAGTAGGGATCCACGAGTTTCATGACTTCTGCATGTTCCACAATCATTGCTCAGGGACAGGCTGCGCAGTCAGTCTTCAGGAGGTGACAATAATTGTATTATATATTGCTTGCTTTGCATATTCTTTATTATTATTTCTTCCTTTGTTGTCGTATTAAACTGCCTTTTATCTCAGCCCACAAGGTTTACTCTTGGTCCATTCTCCTCCCCGTGCCACTCAGGGAGGTGTGAGCAAGCGGCTGTCTAGTGCTTAGTTGTCAGCCGTCGGGTTAAACCACGACAACAAGATTTGCTTGTTCAAGACTGAATTTTCTGTTCGGTGGATTTATATTTTTCCAAAATGACCTGGCACAGAAAGGATCACTTTGCTTTGCCTAGTAGAGCGTGGTGAATAGCGTCTCTTATATAATTCTCCAGGGGAAAGATACTGAGATAATGACACATATTCATATACATAAAGTATATCCAGTTAATATGGATTCACTATTACAAGAAATTAAATTCTAAATGCTCCTGTATAAAAAAAAAAAATTATGAAAGTTTCATCAAGGGTAGAGAGAGACCTCATAAAGGATAAGACAGTCTTCTAATAACGGGAAGCAGAGATATTGGGGGTGGGAATTGGGATGATCATAAACAAATAGTGGTAAGTTCTGTCTTAGTCCTTACATGCACTGAGCTTATTGTGTCTACCATCACAGCACCTGAGTGCCTTCAAACATCCTCTGGGACATTTTTAGAGCCTACTAAATTCCCATGTAAAAAAAGTGATTAAACTACAGTTAAGTCGAAAGGTTAAAGTATAGTCTTTAAAGCAACTGAAAACTAATAAAAATCATAGAATCATTGAATGTTTTGGGTTGGAAGGGAAATGATAGGTCACCGAGTTCCACTCCCCCTGCCACGGGCAGGGACACCTTCCACCAGACCAGGCTGCTCAAAGCCCTGTCCAACCTAGCCTTGAACACTGCCAGCCCAGCGCTCTCAGCCTTTCCTCACAGGAGAGGGGTTCCAGCCCTCGGATCATTTTTGTGGCCTCCTCTGGACCCACTCCAGCAGGTCCATGTCTGTCCTGTGCTGGGGGCTCCAGAGCTGGATGCAGGACTCCAGGTGGGGTCTCACTAGAGGGGAGCAGAGGGGCAGAATTCCCTCCCTCGACCTGCTGGCCACACTGTTCAGTGCTTTCTCAGCCTAGGAATTTACTTAGTTACCAGTTTTTGACTTATTTCTTATATAGAGTTGCAAATACTTTAAAAATATTCTTCCTTTGCAGAATAAGGTCTAAAATCTGCCCTCCACAGTTCACTTTTGAGTTGAAGAATTCCCAAGCCTAGGAAAACAGATGTCTTGATTTTGGGAATCCATTAATGTGCTCGTCCCACTTACATTTAGAATGTCTTAAATCTAAACCAGAGAACACTGATTTTTACCCTTTGTAATTTTCTGATGCAAAGCCTAATTACCAATCTTTACACTAACTTTTGCTTTTATTCTGCAAGTTGAATAATTTAAGCATATTGGACCTGAAGGTTTGGGTCTACACATGCATTAACTTTGTACCTTTTGGGAAGCGTGTAGAATCCCTTTTCTTAGCATGCTTATTTCACGCAAAAGAATGCAGAGTATGTCTTCCTCTGCGGATTTTGCCTGCCTAAAACGTATCAGGCAGAACTCGTGATAGTTTCTGTTTGTTGAAAATACGAGTGCAGTTTGGCTCAATAATATTATTGAAGTAATGTAAAATAGAGATTATAACATAAGATATTCATTTTAATCCTCACTGACTTCACAAAGAGAACATATTATTAGGGAAAAGTAGAGTTGCATTTTGTGCATTGAATTGCAGTCCAAATATCATAAATCTTTACCTGTTTAATTAGTAACAGTCTTGTACCATAATGATATCAGGAACAGCCTATAACAGGGACCCCAATACATTACCCTCCTTTCAGTTATTAAACAAAGGCTGGCTTGGATTTGAATCCATTTTGCACGAGTTTCACTCTATGAACATGATTCAGAGCTAGCTTCTTGCAAGAACTAAGTTGCACCGATAACTACATACCTTATCAGAAGGCAGAGTTAATTGTTACCCCTTCTTGGCATCGACTGTTTGAAGCAGCTGTGGTACATAGGAAGAGACAGAAATGTGTCTTAGAAACATTACACTTGAAAGAAAAGCACATGGGATTAAATATCAGATCGATCACTGTGCTTTAAGAAACAACCCAGAGAAGACAGATAACCGAAAAGCTCCACTTTTCACTCATCTTCTTCCACCCTGTTTTTACTCTTTGTCACTTGTTAATGTTCCTTATAGTTATGGAAAGTTGGAGATCGTACCATATTCATAACATAAAAGGAAAGCACTGAAATTAATGTTTCTCCTTGAAAGTTCACTGTGTTACCACTGGGTCTTCTGCTTAACTACTAAAGGACGTACTTCAGGATATTTTTTCAGATAGGTGTTAATAAAAGCCAAGCAGTACACATGTTCACTTAATCTAGAACATTTGAAAAAATATTTAGAGAGCTTTTTAACTGAGGTTTCCCGTACTATCCTCTCCTGGCTGAGCTAAAAATCTAAAAGCAATTATCATAATCATAATGTGAAACTTTTACCCTTTATTAATTCTAAAAGAACAAAGGTTGAGAAAAAAGCCTCACACCTTTTTCATGTGTCCATGTGTGTTTATTTCTTAATATGTAAAAACTAACTTCCTCCTTACAAGACTGTGTACTGAGTACATCTGTTTGAGCTTGACTTCAATCAAGCTATAATTGGGGCAAAACATCCATTTCAAAGTCACTTACTTTGTCCTAAAAGTGATAAATTATAGAACGATAGAAAAGCAGAACAAAGAAAGGAAGTCTTCAGAAGAAATTGCCAGACACCAATTCCTATACATTTACATAAGAGCAGCTCATGTAGTACTAATATGGAATTCATAGCTAAATCAGATTTAAAAGAGGTCACATACCACATGACTGACTTCTTGTAGAACAATCTTGATAATTTATTCATCAAGATGGTATCAACTAGGATATGAGAGTGGGGAAGGGAAGCAGAAACAGAAAGAGCGGGATGGGGAAAGATGTGGTAGAATTGTAATATACTGCACAGTTTTTAGAACAGGAGGAGAACATTATTAGTAGGAGCCAAAATTAAAAATGAGAACTAAAAGCGGGTAAAATAATACAATAAAGGAAGCTAGTATCATGTCTGTATAATAATTACAGTGACAAAAAACAGGAGTGGTAGCAAAAAGCACTACAGCTGGAAACTATAATACAAAAGATAAAGAATAAAGTGAACTATAAAACTGATTGAAGGGCACAGCAATAAGCACAAAAATGTGGAGAGAGCATAACACATTCAGGACAAAATATCAGCACAGAAGCACGAGGAACTCTTCAGTAGTTCAGATGCAGGAAAAAGAGAGATGTTATGTCACTGACATAAGATTGTTGAATGAAATATAAAAGGAGAGGAACGTGCAGTAAAAAAAATCAGATATTTGCAGGAGCTAATCAAAGACGAAAAATGAAGATAAACAATGTACTCTGTATAAACAAGTGAAAAATTAATAGAGAGTTACATTACAAAACAGGAAACTAAACAATGACTTGCAGAAATAAACAGAAATAAATTACAGTATGTCATGGAATCATAGAATAGTTTGGGCTGGAAGGAACCTTATTGATTATCTAGTTCCAACCCCCTTGCCATGGGCAGGGACACCAGCCTGGCCTTGAACACTTCCAGGGAGTGGGCATTCACAATTTCTCTGGGCAACCTGTTCCAGTCATCACCCTCATGGTAAAGAATTTCTTCCTTATATCTAATCTAACTCTACCCTCTCTCAGTTTAAAGCCACTGCCCGTTGTCCTATCTCTCCACACCCTTGTAAAAAGTCCCTCTCATACTGACACTATGGACAGAAATTCTTTGGGTCACAAGCAATTCCAGAGTTACTAAAAATTAGATATGGTAACATCGTCTGTGGAAATGACAAATTAATTATTGACTGAGAAAAATGATGACATTGTAATCTTGTTGTACTTCATCTCACCAATTAGTAAAATTATTATCTGTAATAGAAATTCTTAGGAATTCTAGTTTTGAAAAAGGCAACACAGAAGCATACAGAATTTGCTACTTATATTGCTCAGAGGATTTCTCTAAAAGCCTTTAAAAAATGAGGAAAATATGCACTGAAAATCTTGTTTGAGTTCACTGAAGCTTACAGAAATATCTTCTGACTTTAGTGGAAACCAGGCTAGACGATCAGTAGACGCACTTTTCCCCGTGGGAGTACTGACTGAGAGATGGAGCACAGCTGTATTTTGCCCCCTCCAATAAGAAAAGTCCAATTCTACTGGCTCTCAAACTTGCTCACTTGCTTATCCTTCAGTTGCTCATGACAATAACTTCAGCTAGCAGTTGGCTTGCACGATGAGTTAGGGGAGCCAGAATGACATAGCTTTACTTCCTAGAGAAACTGTTGCAAATCTGTTAAGTGTAACTGTTACATGCTCAAGTTCTGAATAAGATTTTTAAATACAGATTGAAAACACCTGAACGGTGTTTGTTTTACAGAAGAAATAAATAAAAAAAAACCAACAAACAACCTAAGTTTGATAAAAATCTTGCGGGTTTTTATCTTTTTTTCAGAAATGGGCTGCTTTCAACAAAGACCTAAACATTTCTAAGTCCCAGAATGGAAATCCATTCTGCTTCTGCAGATAGAAACTAATTCAGTACTAGTTCTTCATGCTTCGCTTGTGGGTCTGTTCTTTTTGTGCTATGTGTTTGAGCATATAACACAACTTGACTGGACAGTCTGGAAAGCAACAAGTGATTAACTTAAGTTCTGGCATAAACATGTTGGAAGCAGTTGTTCTATTATCTACCGACCTGAAGCAATGCCAATTCAGACACTGCATCAAGGATACACTTTGGCACCAAAAGATTCTTGAAAACAGAAATATATTAACAGTTATCATCTCAGAACTAACCCTTTTTTTCCCCCTCCATAAGGTATCTTGTCAGGTTTTTCTATCGCAGCGCAGAAGGCCAGCCGTGCCCTGGGCTGCATCCCCAGCAGCGTGGCCACAGGGCAAGGGAGGGGATTCTGCCGCTCTGCTCAGCTCCTGTGAGACCCCACCTGGAGTCCTGCATCAGCTCTGGAGCCCTCAGTGCAGGACAGACATGGACCTGTTGGAGTGGGGCCAGAGGAGGCCACAGAAATGATCCAAGGGCTGGAACACCTCTCCTGTGAGGAAAGGCTGGGAGAGTTCGGCTTGTTCAGCCTGGAATAGAGAAAGCTCTGGGGAGACCTTATTGTGGCCTTTCGGTAATTAGAGGGGGCTTATAAGAAAGATGGGGACAAACGTTTTAGCAGGGCCTGTTGTGATAGGGACAAGGGGTAATGGTTTTAAACTAAAACAGGGTAGGTTTAGGCTGGATGGAAGGAAAAATTCTTTTACAGTGAGGGCAGTGAAACACTGGCACAGGTTGCCCAGAGAGGTGGCAGATGCCCCATCCCTGGAAACATTCAAGGTCAGGCTGGATGGGGCTCTGAGCAACCTGATCCAGTTGACAATGTCCCTGCTCACTGCAGGGGGGCTGGACTAGATGATCTTTAAAGGTCCCTTCCAAGCCAAACCATTCTATGATTCTATCAATCAGCAGCAGCAACAGCCTAGAGAAGCACATTTAACACAAATAACAAAGGGGAAAAAATGCTGACTGTTCATAAAACATCAAGGCTTCAGTCAGCCATTCAGATGTTTCCTGGAGTAGAGCACAGACAGAGAAGTATCACAGCAGGAAGCCAAAATCTGCAAAGTGATGACATAAGTTTATCAGACAAACGATTGTGATAACTCACCAGCACAGAGTTTATCTCCCAGGAGAACAGAACCAACAAGATGAAGAACCTGTTCTCAGTCATGGCCCTTATGCCTTCCAGGAATTTTGTGTCCACCACCACCTAGGTAAGGTCAGAGAAAAAAAAAATTACACTGGAATCACAGAAATTCTGAGTTCTCCAAATTATATTTTTCATGTGCTGCTGCAAAACATCTTTTCTAGTGAGTATTACAAAAAAAGTAGTCAGAGAAGACTTCCAGCTAAACACATTTTTAGATCCATGTAGAATTTAGCATGTGGAGAGACATCCACAGAGTCCCTTAGCTGCAATGGGACATCACAAATTAAAAATTGATAGGTGCTCAACTATTAGGGTACGTTTCCAACTTCTTGCCTTTTCCAATGGGGGACTAATGCAGGAAATTAAACATCCTCCATACATAGTCTTCAGTTAATCTGAGCAGAAACTGTAAACAAAATGTAAGACCAAAGTATGCCTAACTCCAAAAAATAGTATTGGCCTGGGCAGAAAGCTATTGTAACAGCTAAACTGATACTTTCACAGTTTAAAATACGGCTTTGGTTAAAAAAAAAAAGGTAAATTAAAAAAATTTTAAAAACCCACATGGAACACAAGTATTTTCAGACTGGACTGTAAGAACTCTCTCCCTTCCATTGTGGGCACGCTTTAATTAGAAAGGTGCTTTGTTGAGTTAGCAGACAAAAACAAAGGCTAAGGGAAGAAGGAAAGGTCACCAGTTTCTGAGAGTCTCAATAGTGTCCCACGTTGCCAGCTGACATGGTAGCGTATACTACAAGCATCACCTCTCCTACTGTAAGTGAATAAAAAATGTTGGTGTTAAAATTACATAAGAAATAACGGATACCAAGACATTGAACTAACTTCAAATAACCTTAGAAAAAGATAATAGATTCAAATGAAGACCTGTTGAGAAGGGACTAATTGGCAAACCTTTCCTTAGTACATACAAGCAAGCTACTTATTAGTAAGAGTGTGGTATCATGTAGTTCTTTCTTCCTAAAAATAGCATGCTCCTTACAACCACCTCAGAAAGGTAAAACTTTGTGATGTGTGTATAGAGATGTAAATGAAAGAAAGGAAACAAGATTCTATGTGGGAAACATGTCTGCGTCAGCAGAGTATACCAGCATGGAAACCCCTTATTATATAGAAGTGCAAGGAGGATTTTAAGAACCTCTGTAGGAAGAAATTCCTTCCTGTATCTGTCCTGCCATGGTTGTCCATGCCTGCTGACGTGACAAGTCCTTTCCATAATCCCAAATGCCCTGGGTAAGGAGGATTAGATTGCAAGTCACAAAGGGTAAAGGTCGCACAATTATCAGAACTCCTCCTTTGATCAATTTGTACAGGATAAATTACCTTTGGCAGGAGGTATAATCTAAAGCAGTATGTCCTCATATTGCCTGATTATATTTTGCATTAGTATTAGAAGAAAACATGAAAGAATCAAAGAAACATTTCACTTAGCTGCTGGGATTAGGTCAGTGTAATTGCTCAGTATCGGTTCCTCTGAGACTGGTGGTATCAGTGACTCAAGCGGTGCGTTCATCAACTCCTATCTAAATTACTGCTAGCACATTTGATATTCCTGGGGAATTCCAGTCCAGGTGCTTCCATGCTTTTTATTATTTGAAGGTTTGTACTGATAGCAGGAAGACACTGTAAAGTTGGAGATGAGAGATCAAATCAAAACTTCTACGTTTAAGCCCTGCCCCTCTAAAAAACGCAGCTGAGTATTCTCAAATACAATTAAACACATAACAAGCCGCAATCAAATCCTCTGGACAATAATGTCAGGGACAAGACGGGCAGCTCTTTTTAGCTAACAGAGTCTGAAATACATGAATTTGATTAATAGTGCACAAATTGTCAATAAGTATTTTGTGATCATGACAGCCGTGGCCAGCTCATTCTGCTGCCTGCTAACACGTGAACGGTTCCTGTGCTGCAGAGGCAGGGGGATCAGAAATCAACTTCAGGCAGCTGGTGCCAAGGACTGTGTGGGCAGGCAAAACGAGCGCTTCCCCGGAGAAATGTGTGAGCTTGGACTCCTGCTAGAAGTTTCCAATCCATGTTCTACTTCTCCCACTGAATCCAGGCCAGCTTTTACACAGAAGTGCTGGCCAAGCACATAACACAAATACAAACAAGGCATAGAACAGGGCTGCTGGATGGCTACGTTTCCATTCAATTAAAACTTCTGGATTCTTGCACAGGAATTTCCAGTGAAGTGGAAGAACATATCTGAATTTGGTTGGTCAACTGACTGGGCAATCCTCGAGTCCACCTGGCAGCTGACAAATCGCAAGCTAGTCAGCATCCTGCCTTCCCAGCCCTCAACAGTTCCCTGTCTTCCTGGTAAAAGCATGGAAGCATATCAGGGCAATCAGCTACTTGATTTCTACTGAAATTATTGACAATCATGCATTCTCAAAACACAAACCAACCCACTGATTCTGTGAAATCTGCATTTTCAGCTAGGAAATTCCTTCCCTGGAAACAACTCCAGAAACCCAAAACGGATTCTGTGAAATCTGCATTTTCTGTTAGAAAATTGCTTCCCTAGAAACAACTTCAGCGTAAGTCTCTCTTCCCATTCCAATTCTATTTCACAGGCTGTGGCACAGTAAGAAGTTAAGACAGAGGACCACTGCACACATGTATTAATGTGGATATTTTGTTCCCATAAAGGAACTAAAATACATCTGGATTGATTTTTTTCTAAAATTACAAAATATTTCATTTGCCCCGAAACCAACCATCCTAAATAGCAGTGCAAAATGAGCTTATTTACTAGTATAGTAGGCAACAATTTTGCTCCCTGTTGGGCAGGACTCTGGTTTTATTTTCTCCTCTGACAGGTTGAAATTATTTTCTTAGTTGATAGACAAGAACTCATGAGAACCCCTGTAATTTAATTAATCTTTTTGGTTCTCCATTAAATATCCAAAAATACATGTGCTGGTACAACCTTGCAATAACTCACAACAACTCCAGCTGTAACGGGTCTCCTATATTCTCCAAAAATTATAATAAAGTCAAACCCCATGATCAGTAGGAAGCAAATAAGCTCATACCTTGGCTTCATAATCCAAAAGGCTTTAAGATTCTTGAAAGAGTCTAAGATTCTCCAGACTTCTCAGCACAAAGCCCACCTGAAATCTTTTTCCTAGGTTTTCTAAATAATCGAACTGTGCAAGTAAAGGTAGTGACATTCTCTCTACCTTTTAGCCATTTTAATCTATAGTTTTAAAACAGCTTTTCTGCTTCTTCATTGTAACTATTAATAGATCTGTGCAAAAGATCACTTGTAGTTTGCTCATACAGAAAGATTTTTTTATTGATTAATGAGATTATGGTTCTTTGGTTTGGAATACTTGTAGTAATTAGACTTAATATAAGAGTTCCCACAGCTGATCAGAGGTGTGAAAGGCATCTTATAATTAAGACCTATATAACACCACATTGTCTGTACTTTTCAGCTGCTCAGTCATACATCAACAGATTATACAGGCTACTTAATACTTTGTGTTGTGAATACCTTATTGCAAGAAAATAAAAAGACAGAAATACCTTCCATTCCTTATCAAGAAAATGCTATTTCCAAGCATATTTTCTTATGATCCTCTACCATCAAATTTAGCAAACAAGGAAAATTGATCCAGAGATAATATCTCTGCTACTACCACCAAATAGAATCTTTATCAGTAAATCCGAAGGACAGCTGACATTTAATCGCTGACAAATTCTTGCTGCGCTTTAAATGTAATCTGTATGAACCTTCTAAAATTGTACATATTGATAAGCCGATCTTTGACTTAGCAAAATGTCCAGCAGCTTTGTATTCTGAAGGTTTCAAAATGCAGCACACCATGAAATGTGCAGCAATGAGTTGTCATTTCATAGTGATATCAATTGTCTAAAAAGCAGTTATTTATTGTATCCATGTAATGCTTAGTCATGTAGGAACTGCAGGACTAGTATCCCTCCCTCTGCAGATTAATATTTTAGCTTTGGGAGGAAACTCGGGGTACATTCTATCAATGTTCAATTACATGAAAAGAGGTAGAGATGAATGCATTTCAGGAATCCATAATCATTAATTTATGTGCCATCAGTCACTTCTACACTAATTTCTGATACTGCATGGACTAGCTTGAGCAGTGTGGAACCAAATATTTAACTATTTCACTAATATTTATAGACAAAATGTCATTTTTCATAAATATTGATTCAGTTTCACCTATTTTTACAGGTAGCATAAGTACCCAAAATGCATAAAATTCCCAGAGCTATGATCTACTGTGCAGGTATCAAAATAGAAATGCTTTTCTTAGATCCTCAGTTGCTACTGACTGTGAATACTTTAAACTACAGGGAAGGATACAGACATAAGTTCCAAAATAAGCTTTGAGTTTCTTCCTTCCAAAAATCTGTGACTTTTATAACACAGGTGAGAGTTCCACTCCTCAGTAGAGTAATTCTGCCTTGCGATATACAAAGACACAAGCTGCATTATGAAGCATCTGGTTAACAACAAGCGCAGCTCTAGATACCATCAGTATCTTAAAAGATTACTCAGAAATAGTAAACCACACTGATTTATGCTAGAATGGATCGATAAATATCCCCAAAATTTTCAGTTTCTTTTAATAATGAAACAAATATTTGGGAACAAAAAAACCCCAACCCAAACCAAAAAAACCCTGAAAGCCAAACAGTATCCTTGGTTTTCTTTAGAACGCAATAATAGCTATTTCTTCACAAAGGTACAGTGTTTACTAAGAAATCTGCTCCTAGGGTAAGCTATTATTACTTCAGCAGTCTCCAGGCTCCAAAAGAATGAAAATAGTTTCACAAATGCAGGATGTTCATGAAATGGAGAAACGGATGATGAATTTGTGCTACTTACTGCGCCTTGTCAATTGTTTGCTTTTCATCACAAACTGCAAACACCGCGCAGACCAGCCACTTGGAAGCAGGGCCAGTCTGAGGACTAGGCAAAAGAGGCAGCTGCCTAACCCAGCAGGAAATAAAGAACAGCAAAAGAAGGAAACCTGGTAGCATGCAACATCTATTATTCACCTGCAGTAATTTGTTGCCTGGCAAGAGCTGATGAATCCAATTTTGAGAGTATTTTGCAGTGAGTTAAGAAGTTTACAAAGGAAAATCAGTTAAAAATATTCTTTCCTGCTCTAGAAATAAGCTAAAGTCATCACGGAAATCTGTTGTCTTTGGTAACCCCACCAGAGTTAACTCAATGGTCAGCATCACACTAACAGCTGGAGACGGGAACTTTGAAATTTCTCATGGCAAAGGCCTGCTTTGCTCTCAGGTTGTACAGGAGAAGCAGCAGAAGAAATGAAAGGGAGAGGGTCTGGTTCACTGCACACTGGGGGTGTGGGGAAAGGTCTTCCTCACTCACCGAGATGGTGGGGAATGGCACAGCTAAGGTCTGAAATTACCACCAGAGAATCCATCCACCACACCGAAATTTCTTACGGCAGAGACTGAGAATAGTAACACACAGGCTGGTTTGATCATCAGCATTTTGCAATGACCTAAATTTGTTTTAACAGAAATTAATCTCGTGTGATCATGGGTAGGACAGTTACAGGTGGATTTTTTTTTTTTAGCTGATCACATATAGAAAAATAATGTGCAACTTGTTCCATTAACAACACAAATATAGGAAAAATGTCCATACATTCACTGGATCTATACCTAGTTTTGTGCCAGCTTTCTAAAAATTTGGCCACGAAAGGAAGATTCTCCCTAACCAATGGAAATGATGTGCTGGTTAATATACAGGGGAACAGACAGAATTTCTACTTCATCCAGCGAAGCAGAAAGCAGCAAACCAATCTCAATTTTCTTTTTTCTTTTTCTGTGCCGTAGGACTATAATCAGCAGAAATGTTGTTCATAATAAAAGCCTAAGTTTATTGATTTTGAGAGTGACATGATGGTAACTAAATTGAAATTTTTGTTTGTAAACAGTGGCTTGTGAAGTAAAGAAACAAGTCTTTTTAAATAAGAAATTAATCACTCAGAATTGTAATGTCTAATAAAATAAAAACTCATTTCACTATTACTTTGACTTTTTATTATGAGCTGCAATTTATACTCTATTACAAATCCTCCTAAAGGTAATAAATTTGACATAGAAAAAAATTAATACAAAATCTAATTACATTTAATTTGATTAAATTAGATTGGACTTTTTCTGTAATCTCATTTAATTCTAGACATTTGTAAAACAGCAAAATTACTAACACTGCCTAAAACTCCCCCACATATAAAGTTCTAGACTTTATCAACTGTCTACCTTCCTCTCCACTACAGGAGAGATGAGAATGGCAACCTCATGCTCTGGGCCAGATTCTGCCATAGGCAGCCACTTTCTACGCTCCGCTGCCCTGCATCTGTGTTACTTAGATGTATAGTTTTAAAGGCAGAGAAGAAACAGGGCACAGGCAGGGCAGAATATTTCTACAACTCGCTATTTCTCTGAAAACATATGGGAATCTCACTGCAATTTCTCTGAAAATGAAAAAGAATCTCACTGCTTGTCTCATCACATTTACCCTAAAAGAAATCCCAATTCACACTCGTAAAATCTTCTCCTTTTCAGCACAAGCCTGGGTCAGATGTTCTGTTCATTGCTGATATTGCTGATCTTAGTTCATGTGGGATGGGATGGCCATGCTCTATATTGCCCAGCTAAGGGGTTAAGTCTTCAGTCTAATGGAGGACCACAGCAGAAAATCTACTGAGCTCCTCTTGTGTGTTTTTCATAAGGCACAATTTAACCTAGCCAAAACCCCCGGGTACTCAAACGCGATGCTTTCAACAGGAAGAACTTTTCAGAATGCTGTTTCTCTCTTTTTGACAACAAAGCTGACTTTGTAAGTTTTCTGATGATTATTCTTAAAACAGATTCCTCTGAAGATTTGATGCTTCCTTCTTGAAGCGTTTTTCTAATCACGCCTTTTAACTTTGTTCACTGCAGACACTTCGCCAGTCAAAGAAACTTACCTTGTGTCAAAAACTTTTTTCATGGGTACCTTAGTAGGGTGAAATGGTAATTAGTTTCCATTGTCGACCACCAAGCAGCCTTTTCAACTACCAAGTCCTCAGCCATCTGGCGGCCTGAGGTTTTTTATTTTGTACGAGAAGCTGAGTTCAGCATCTTGCATATCTACAGAACAATCTGAGCAAAGCTCTCCTCCCTTTACGTGCCTTTCTTCCGATCTTTGTGTGCTACAGAACTGGCTTTTAAAATACCATCACGAACCAGCCATTAAAGGAAAACCAAATCTAGTTTTGAGAAAGAATAGCCACCACTTTTTATACAGTACATAGAAAAATGTGTTCAACACAGAAAAGGTTTAGGCAGATTTTTTAAATTAACAGCAGTGTTAAGGCTTTCTTAAAGATTTATTCACTTCAATGACTCAATATCTCATGTTTTTGTCTAATTTTTTTCTGTGCCACAATAAATCAGGCTGTGAAATAAGCTTGGTTTAAGTAGCAAAAACATTAGGATTTCACATTTAGCAGCATAAAAATTGCCTTATGTTCAAATTCATGCTTCTCAGTAAGGTTCCCAGACACCTTCCACAGAGTGGCAGCTTATTATCAGAAAGAAAAACGCTTCCTACGGGCAAAAGAAGGCTTGCCATCACAAGCTGTGATGAGTACGTATTTGCAAGACATCAGAAGCTGAAGAAATTTTGGGGTTGCATTTGGTATTTACTAAATTAAGTTTGTGGCAATCAGCTGAGATTATATGTAAATTAACTTACACTGTTTTCTTTGGTGATTATTAGAACTTTTCAGCTTGAGTTTAGAAGTAAGCAACCTCCAGCAAACTAAAGTCTTCATATACTTGCACAAAAAAAGTCAATACCATTGCTCAAGATAGCGAGTTTATTGTGTACACAAAATTAAATTCTGAATCTGTTAATGACATTGTATCAGATGTTAGTAAAGTTTGATGGCAAAGTGGAAAAATTCCACTTAATATTTACTTTGGGTTAGAATGGAATTCAATGGCAGTTTTGTATTTTTAAAAACTGGCTGTAAGTCTGAGAAAAGTCTGAATATCTTAATAATGTTGAGCTATTAAAAGGTTCCCATACTAATATTAATATTCAAATAGATAACAGAGAAAAATGAGATCAGAAAACTGCAGCAAACAAAGCTAGATGAAACAAAAATACCTTCTGAAAATTAAATATTTCAACATTATCAACATGAAACCTGTCAATAATTTGAAATAAAAATATAAATATCTGCAACACTTATTTTAGCTTTCTTTGGTTACTTACCAGAATGAACATCTCCATTTTCAAGGAAATGCTTTTTCATAAAGGACATTTTTTTTAGAAAAAGATTTTAACAGTTCTGTGTATAAGATTACAACTGCGATACATGTATATAAAATTGTGAATTGTATCATACTTGAGTCAATGAGTGAATTTTAACAAACCGATGTAATTAAACGTCTAATTCCATCTCAAGGTGGCCTTCTCTGGATATCATTCCTATGGTTACTATTTAATATGATTTCAGTCTTGATATGTCATAACTGGTTTATAAGGATGGCCTCAAAATATTCTACTTCACTGTTATAGCTTCATAAATGAAAAGAAACCTAAACCACATCAATTAATGAATGCTGAAGAGAAAGCTTGTTCTTTGTGATCCTGAAGACAAAAGCAAAAACTCAAAAGGCATATTCCAGTAACACGTATCCACTCCAGACTTAGGAAATCTTACCAGAAAACATGGATTGTGACTTCATGCCCATTAAAAATAACATCCTATTTCCACAGGTCTCAGGAGCAGTAAAATAATTTATTGATGAGGGAAGCTAAATATAAAGCTTATGTTAAAATATATTAATTAAAATTTGCATTCTGGAAGTAAAGCCTTCAAAACCTGCAACTGTGCTTGGGAAACGTAGCAGTGAATGAGGAATACAAACATTTTAGAAATATCACTGCTCTGGAAGTCTGAAGATATCAGAGTGAGCATTCATAAGACATTTGTTCCTTTACTTCGAGACACGATGATGAGCATTTCTTTTAACACCTTCCTACATGGATATTTGAGCATCCAGGCATTTAAAAACAGATGGGAAGGGGGAGAGGCAAAAGTCTTCATATATTCAAAACAGTAATTTTTCTTCAGTTTCAAGAGTTCTGAACAACCACACTTCAGGTCTGACCTAATGGGCTTGAAATGATACCCAGCACTAAGCTGGGAAGTAAACATGTTTTGGCCTACATGTTGTAATACACAGAAAGTAGCTGGGATGCTCTAAGGAGAAAAATTACTGTCAGAATGAGTTTTCTTATTAGATTTTATTTATTTTTAATGTAACCTTTATATATTACAAACCCTTCTGTAGGTGGCAAGCAGCACACTTAGACTTTTCTTGAAGGAAAAAATGTTAAACTACATGCTACTGAAGTAAATTCTTTGATCTATTGGTAATAATGCTCTAGCAGTAAAGAATGCGTGTGAAGAATGCACCACTTTTCACATCTCTTAATCTTTCACAATACTTACATATTGTTTAAAGACAAGCAAATAGAAGGAACATTTAATATGAAAACAATTACTGAACTGATAAACGTAATTCAGTAACTGAAGAACATTCTAGCTGTTCTTTCTATTTGTCCGTTATACCAGCTACGTCAAGATGGCGTATGAGCACCTTCAGTAGGGTGGGAGTGGGAAAATGCAGCATTTTCAAATGTGGGAAATTGCACTTTCAAACACAGGAGTGAAAGTAATTAGCCTGCACAGGCTATCTCTGCCTCCTGTACTGCAACTGCTATATACATTATATACCTTTACGCTGCATTTAACGCTGTATATCAAATGCAAAAGTGATCACTGCTAAAATTAATCCTCTGGTACATCCAAACTCATTGATGCTGATGACAGAAGAAAGGTAGCAAGAAGAATTAGGGAAGGACAGTATCTAGCTCAAAGACAGTATCCAGCTTTATATCACGCTTCCATCAGAAAGAGAAATTAGGATAAAATCAGAAAGCTGTTTCTTAGATTAAAGCCACAGTGTGCCAGGCACTCTTTTCTGTGTATAAGAAGTAGTATCAGCCTAGATGGTTGACCATACGGTCAATACATGAACAACAAGGTAACTGTCAACTATTCTCCAACACAATCGGAGACAGAAGCTGCAACAGGCTCACGGCTGCCAAGCCTCATTACAGTGAGGACAAGTTTTTACAAGTCAGGGAGACAGAGATGCTATCTGAATGCTTTGCAAACTTTTCTTCTAGATCTTGTGGAACTGCACACAACTGAACTGTCTCTCTCCAGCTCTTCTGAAAACTGCCTTTCAACCATGCCACAGAGTGATGCTCTTCTGAAAAGAAGCAAAGAATATCCAGGTACATTATTGTTATACTATATTGTTGCTGAACCATCCCTAGAAGGAAGGTCCCATCCACATACAGAAATTGCACTTGATGTGCTTCAAACACCTTCTTTAATCAGACTGACCTTAAGGGCAAACATTCTTACTGAATTTTCAGTGAGAATAACATTTTCCTACCTAACAAATATTGTTTATTCAGGAATGTAAAACACCCCAGCATCCTCAGATAACTGCAAAACAGATGCCAAAATCACTGTTGTAACCAGTTTCTGTACAAATAGTAATGAACTATTTGGCTCATAGAAAAACATGTATTAGCTAGTACATGAAATAGCAACTTCAATGTTATCTCCATGAAGCCCTTACCTAAAGGGAAAACATATGTATATTTTATTTTTAAACATTAAATATTCACAGAATGTTTATTAAGACAAATACACAGCCTCCTCAAGATGAAAGACTTGAGAAGACTTCTGAATTTTTAAAATTAAAAATAAGACCATAATGTTAATCAGACTTAATGGCATAGTTAAATATTTAAAATCTCTCTGTGAAAAACTCTTTTACTATCTAAATAGTTTTTTTTTCTGTGAAACAACATCAGCTACCAAAATTTTGTTGTACCTCAGCTGACTTAATCAAAATGGACTTTTTTTATGCTCTCTTACAGTTTCTGTCTTCTTCATACATAAATAACACATATTTCTTCTGAATCAGCTGGCTAAGCCAGATAAAGGTTACGGAAACAGATATTGCACCACATTTTGGATCTATTCGGGGTCATAGCTCTCCGAAGAGAGATATGAAACATACTGTTGTCTATGCAAACCTTTTTGCAATGTTTATGTTATGCTACTTGAAATCCATGCCAAATGGAAAATGAAGCAGGAAAATTATTTCATATTTCCTAATGGTGTATAGTTATTCATAAGATGGGCCCTACAAAAGGACTACGGCTACTTTTTTCCAGATGGAGGCACAGATAAAAATCAGTAAGGGCAGGATTAACTGCCATGGCGAAATCCAGCTATCAGCTTTGTCTGCTTCTTTATGGCTAGATCAATGACAAGATTTGCGACCATTCTTTAAAATATTCCTAGATGCTTAAATTTGCCTTCTCAGCTGTTACTACAATTAGATCTTACAGGGATTGTGATCATCAGTCACTTCAGGTTCATTACAGAAATATTCATTCACAGACGTGTCTTCAGACAAAACACAAAGGCATGTAGAAAGAGAAGCTAAGGTCTGTAACTCTTGATGTCTTTATTCAGGAAGATTTCATAAAATTACTTTATAATATATAAATCAAATGCTAAATAAATCAGTTCTATCATACTTTGGCCTCTGTTTGATGTTTAGATGAAAATAGATGAGTAAACAGTAAAAAACTTTGCTAGAAGTGCCTGAAATGCTGATGAGAATTTTAAATGACTCGATCCATTCAACCCAAGGATGACTACCAGATTCAGGTTTCTCATGCTTCTTTTGGAAACAGCTCTGATGGCCAATGCTTCTGAAATAAACCCCTTCCTGAAGCTGGAAAGAAAGAGCTTTGTCTTCACCGATCATTACAAGGAGGGAGAAATGAGCACGGGTTCTACAATAAGAGCATCAGCAGGATCCAGCCCACCAAGCTATACGCTCTTACTGGCACTTTTTCTCACTTGGAATGTGACAGACACATTATACTAACCAGATATTTTTATTTAGCTCTGACTTTACTGATTGACAAAGTGATAAGCACAATAGCTTGACATATCCCCCAAAACTGCTCAAGCAGTCTATTCAGCAATGTCTGGACATACTTTCAACATCACTTACACAGCTTTTGCAAAAAGAGAAGAGAACCACAACAACAGAGCGTCTCTTACTGTTTCCTCTCAATTGTCTTACTAGTAAGAAAATGACATCAGTGTCCATCTTTGAAGTATCAGTCCCTGGCTTGATCTTTAATTTGATTAGTTTTAAATCCCAAAAGTTTAAACTGAATCCTGTACTTCTGCAAAAACAAAGTGATGCTGGATTGCTGTATTAAACGCAGGTGTCGCTGATCCGCACAGCGATCCTGAAGTCATGTTTTTCATCTCTTGTACAAAAGCTAGTGTGATCCCTAAACAGCTGCTTTGCTGAGTCCCGCAGGTAGCTCCACTTTATTTTGAGAGAAATAATTCCTATATATAGTGTCCATATGTTCCTTTTCTTTCAAAGCTTAGTGGAAATTAGGTAAACAAACAAAAAATCCCACTTCAAGCTGCAATTTATAGGCTATGCTATGCTTCTCACACAGATGCTAGAAAGCCTCCTGTGAAGACCATGAAGTAGAATCCCATAGTGGTACAAAGGTGGCAACTGGAGTCAAAAAGCTCTCAATTTACTGCTGACTTCTAGTGTTAAAGTCGATAGTGCTTATCTGTGTTTAAAGCCTGGCATATGAGTAAATACCCTGCAATATTGGGGCCTTCATGTGAGAGTTCAGATTTTCAACATGCTTTCAGACGAGCAGTGAAAAAGTAGTAATGCATTGAAGTCAGATTTTTACCTCATTCACATACATATTAAAAAAAAAATAACAACAGCTCCGAGACTCTGAATAACAAACATTTGATGAAACGGGGTCAGGAATCTTATCATTCTCAGCTAAACATGACCTTTATTTTTCTCCAGTACACTGCCGCACAAATTGCAAGATAGTATTTGTTTCACTGTTAGACAAGTATGAAAGAGGCTCCTATCAATGGCCCCAGTTCAAGTGTCAGCTCCTACAGTATTTGATTTTATTTCCTGTATTATTTTTTTACAATGTTTGCTGGATTTGATTCTTATATTTGTGCCTTGTCAGATACCATAAAAAATCTGTTCAATTTATGATGTGGGCAAAAAAACTTTGATGCGTCTGACATTCAATCCCAGCTTAGTTTGTAAGTGATACGTTGGGAGGTTTAATCTCCGTGCCCATATGTCACGTCTCAAAACGAGATCACACTTTGGCACGAATGGCAGGCTCTGCTTCGCAAAGCTCTAGATTGACATATTGGAAAGAGGTTGGGAGATGCTCCTGGGGAAAGCTTATTCATCTTTTATCACTGGTGGAAATATTCATACTTCAGATATCTCACATGGAAAAATGCATTTTCAAATCAAAGGATTCTTCTGGACAACTATAAAATCAGCTTTTTCTTAAGAGTCAGTGATCTATGTGTAAGGATCGTTTTTACCTGAGCCAGTGTTCTAAATTATAGGGACAGCTTCCATCTAGCAGTTTCTGGTCCCTTAGGTATGAAAACAGAATACAGACAGGCAAGAACAGTGCAGGGTGCAGACTTCTATGTAATTATTAGTTTAATAAAATCTTTTTTTCCTATTCAATATGTTCCTGTCTATACTTCAGACTTCTGTAAAGCGGTAAAACACTATGTACAGCACACACCTACTCAAATGCCACGTTTGAGTATGTTTAGTCACTGTTCCAAAACTAGTTGTAAAAATTATCTCAAAAAATTAGAGATAGAGAAAACTAGCCCCTAAACCATATAATCCAGTTCCTAACAATGTAAGAGTAATCAAAAGACCAGTGTTTTTTTTTAATTTAGGGGATGCATGTTACTACTGAATAAAATTAACCTGCGCCTATATAGTCTATTTTAATTTTTGTGTATCATGGTGTTTGCTCTTAATAGTACCTATTGCAGGGAATAGTATTCCAGAAGTACAGATCCCTTTGTTCAGTGCCATTTACTTGTTGAATCATGCTGAAACCTCCCGATGTGACTCAATGCTATTCTTGTTTCCTCATCACATACAGTTTTAGACGAAATCCCATGTTTTCCTTTCACAAACAAATTGTAGGTATTGCAGCGCATCCTAAATCCCAAAGTTTCCACCACAATCTTCTGCCGCTTCAAAAGCAAAGTACGGCCAGCTAGCTACCACAGCTTCAACTCAATGTCAGACAATTAAAACAGCCATTTGCCAAGGTTAGGGCCACAACAGCCAGTTTGTTTGCTGTTCTCTAAACACCATCTTATGCCAGAATGGAAAGATTTAGCGCCCAGAAATGCCATCTTAAATAAAGTTTTGTGGCCACTCTAAATTCACTATTTGCAATCACATTATTAAGAAATGGATTCCAATTGCTAGAAGTGGATAGAGAGAACCTTTCTTCAGGGTTCTTTCCACCAAAGTGCATCCTAACAACTTTACGAGGTATGGAAAAGCCGTTATGAGTAAATTACTATGAAATATTATGGCCACAGCATTAGTAATCTGATACACAACTGCATGATTAGGAAGGCGATAACATTAGTCCATTTCACTGCAGAAAAACTTGCCAGTGGCATTCGTTTCCTTCATTAGGTGGTTGAAAGAACAGAAGTTCTTTAATTCTAGCTTTTCTGAAAGGAGGGTTTAAAGGCAGGATAGCTGGAAAGGGAGACATTACAAGACCTGATACGATGAATCAAGATAAACTAGGATGAGACAATATAAAATACCTTTAAAGTTTAAGAGAAATTTATTTTAACAGAAACTTCTTCTGTCTTTTCTACAAATAATGAAGCAATGTAGTAGAAAAATTATGAAAATTAAAAAAGCCCCACATCCTAGCTCATATGATTACTGGGTCAGAGTCTGCTATGCCGTTGCCCGGTGGTTCGGTGGTTTGCTGACTCATGCACCACTCCTGTACGCTATGCAGCCCTGCTAGGCAGAACTAAGTGCAAAAAAGCAGAGGTCTTCATGCTGTATTGTGTATGACTGCCACCATTTAAATTATAGCAGCTCTGATATGCACTGGGATTGAAACTGGGGCTAAGATTTGTACAATAGTGTAGATTCCAATTTTAACCTTTGCTCTAGTCCCGTGCCAGCATTTCACATTGCACTGCAGAGACTGAATCTTATTCGCTTGTTTTTATCGTACCCTTTCCTGTTACAAACTTCCCTTTGAATGAAATCCGATGTTGCCTTCTCGATTCCTTAAACCTCACACGACACTGTGTCCAACCAATGCAGCGCGTTCAGGAATTCTGTCCTGCCAGCTGCTCAGCGCCATTACCAAAGCATTTTCAGATGTAATTTTTCACCGCTTCTCTCCTGAGCTCAGCTGTATGGAAGGAGATGGGGAAGAGTTCTTCCCATGGAACATGAAGCAGAGATTGGCTGGAAGAAGCTGACTATGTGGATAATGATCATCTCTGATCTTTCTTCATCATTCCTGGAGAGCGCAGCTATCAATCCGTGCCTAATCTAGGCAATATATTTTTAACATAAAGTCCCCATACAGCAGGAAATGACTACTGCAAAAGCTGATTTATCCAAGCTGCTCTGCTAGTTCCAATTCCATGACAGAATAGCTAATATGCTGACAGACAGACAGCTTAAGGCTGAGCTGCTACTTGATCTCATCATGTGCCAACTGATGCAAGTTTCCAACCATAGTAAATTGTCATGTAGACAAACAAAACTTTCGCAACAGCTAGTAGAAACATTTTCAAGCTGAAGTCAATAAACTTTCACTCTTTTGTTCTTGAAAAGTAGCTTAGAAGTTAACCAGTGACACTATAGCTTCTCTTGGAATAATTTAAATCAAAGCTGCTATACCAGAGAAATATTTTGAAGCACAGCATTTTACTAGTTTTCACATATGTTTAAATTCACAATTATTATTGATTGAGTAGACTCGGTTATATCTAGGTCAAAATGTTAAATACAGATGTAGCTATTTGCCTGAGAAGTGCTTGGAATGATGTTTATTCCTGATTCTTCTGCAAAAACCCAACAGGGTCTGACTCCGCTCCCTTCTCGACAAAGCAAAGCAGAACTGGATCTTTGTGGTGAAGCATCAGCAGTACCATTATAAGCTGTCAAAGTCTGTGCGACGATTTCACAGAAGGAGTGCTGTCCTAGTTCATCCATAAGATAGTCAGTTCTGTCTGAAACTTGTAATCTCACAGAAGCAGGAAGAGTAGAAGAGCTCTCTATTTGAATCATACAGGGGGTGCCTGTACTTTAAAGCCTTCTGAAGATGCTACAATTTTCAACAATAATGTTTGGTTTTAGATAGAGCCTATTCTGCAGTACTGAAATAACAGCAGCAACTAACAAACAAGAAAGCATATTAGTGTTGATCCCGGAAAACAAATAAAATATTTACCATTTTGTTTTTCCCTGTACATTTCATTGACTTTGAAAGTCAATCCTTTTTCCTGGCTTCATTTTGACACTTCATTAGCCAGTGGGTCATCACCTTTTGCTCTGCTGAGTAGTGGTTATTTTTCATGCCAAGGTAGATAGAGGATTCAGACCTGATTTGTATTGAAGGTAATAAATGGTAATTATCTGCACCTTTTTTTTCTGATGTGAATCACTATCTCTGAATTGGAGGAACTAAATCTTTGTAACTTTGATGACAGTGGATTAGAGGATAACCAGCCTTTCTCTGCTATACTTACTGGGGCAAAGACTTAGAGGTCATGCATTCAATTTTGTGTAATTACTGTCAGTTTAATGATGAAGATGAAAGAAGATAGTGTATACTTAATCAAGCAGATAAGCACATGAAGCTTTTGCATTAAAGATTTAATGGAACAATAGACTGGAAAATGGACAGTGGGCAAAACATGTCCCTTCTGTGACTGCTCATGCTTTACTCAGAATGGTGAGGAGAAACAGTACATGCTTTCTTCTTTTTCCTCCATCCTTCTCCTTAAAGATACTGTAATGAAAATCAGGGAACTAGGAGGCCAAGAACAACTTCAAGAAATGTAGTTAAATGTCACCTTTTTTCCTACAGAAGACTATTGTGAAAGGTGCCAGAGAAGATGCACTAGAATCTGAAATTATCCATGGAACAGAGACAACACTGACACAATGGCATAAAGCTTTGTTTTCCCTCACTGTGACGGTATCGCAAGTAGAAATGAAGTCAATTGCAGTTCATATATTTAAAATGCAATACTTTTGTTCTATTTATCTTCGTAACACTGGTGATCACTGTGGTGTCTACAGAAGATAAAATTCTCCATTCCCTCATACCTGAGAGGACCACACACTTTGGACTGCCTCTGACTGGACTGAGAGCCTCCGTACAGGTGTCACACCTAAACCCGTTCAGGCTCTGTCCCTTCTGTGTAACGCATCCCAGCGGGTTTTTCCTGGCCATACTTTACATGCGTTGTCATGCTCTGCGGGAAACACAGCAAGCATAACAGCTTGCCAGAGGAAAAGCCAGTGGTTAGGCCTTCTTGTAATACAGTGGTTCAACAGCTGAAACAATTGTCTGTACATTTTACAGAGAAAAAAAAAAAAAGTGTTGAATAAACATATTCCATGCAGTAGGAAACATGAACATGAGCCTAGAGTACTACAGAGGAATGCTAATGCAAAGCTAGTATAGAATACAAAGCTAGTATAATGCTACCACCTGCTTCTGGGAAGATGATTTTCACCACCCAAGAAAATGATAAGGCCACAAAGTTATTATATGAAAGGAGATAGCAGCAAGCAGAAATACCTCTTTCTCTAGATGTGTATTAAGAGGAAACAGTGATTATTTTTGAGACATATGACATAATTATTCAACTCTAGCTAAGATTCTGACCTAAGATATAGAACCTCAAACCAGGATTAGACTCCTAAACTGACAAGGAATTTAAGTTTCTATATACATCCTCCTCTTCATAATTTCCTATTGGTTAGTGTGGATGATGTCCCTTTTTTGTGCTAACTGTGGTAAATTCCACTTCCTAATTCCTTTCAGTGCACAGGAGCATAGGTACTTACCTCAGAGCTGTTGATCTCGCACCATCAGGTTATAACATACCGAAACAGTCTGTGTATCCAGCTCTTGGGCACATCAGCAAACTGGTTCCAGGTGTCTTGAATCTCAGGCTGTGTCCCACTTGCTGGCCTAATTATTCTCCAGAAAGCAGCAGCGGTAAAGAGCAATGAGTCTGAATCTAACTGAATCCTGAAGATGATTATATTTTCTAGTTTGTACAGATTAGTGCACTAAAATTCTGATGTCAATTCTGAACTATATTTGAATAGATGAACTGGAAATGTAAAGTTCTGTCACTCATTTTACAAGCTCATGAAATTTCAAGGGGATACAATTCTAATTACCTCTCATATCCAATTTGCCAAGATAAGTAATAATTTCTACTCTTCTATTAAATGCAGATGTAAGGAGCATGTCAAACAGCTCAAGAGTACAGTGCTCCCCAGATGCTACACCTGTTTCTCATATATCTTTTTCCTCTGTTTGATCATTTGTGTTTACCAGAAGGTTATGAATAGCTAAGCTCTGCCACCAGGGAAGGTCATCTCTGAATGATCCTTATTACTTATTACTACTATTACATTTTATTAATGGTCCACAGGCTCTACTCGGGATCTAGCTTGGCTAAATGTTATAGAAACATATGGTGAACATCCCCTGCTGAACGTTATAAGCAGAGGGATAGATAATCATCTGGAAAATACTATGTTGGAATGATTATGAAAACTGGTTGACATATTAGTTCTATTCTCTCCGCATAGCCTTACTTCTAAATATTTGTCCACAAAACTGAATTTTAGGCATCACTTTTGTTGGCATTTAAGCTATAATGATGTTAAAAAAAAAGAAAAAAAATATAGAGACTAGGATGATAAAAGAGAAGTTTGGTGAACCAGTGACAATGTCAAGCGGAGATGAAGTGCTTTGGACTTCTTGCATCCTTTGCGAAGGAGCTCCTACCACTGTTTTTTTATGAAGTTACACAAAAGTGCGTTGACACATTTATTTATACAGAAACAGTGCGTCTCTTGTCTTATTATTAGAAACAATTTCAGCTGCAAATTCTCCCTGGATTTTGGATTCATTGGCTTCCCCACAGATTTAGGGGTCTTCGGGTCTGATGTCAATATTTGGAGTCATCTTCTACAAAAGAGACTTAGTCGGATAAAGTCTGTATTAGACCAAAAATCCAGGGCTTTGTAGTCGCCATTATTTTGTTCAGACTGATGAACAGAACCTGATACACAATTCTGTGAAAGAAGAGTGTTACTGTAGAATACAGTATTTAGAGCAATATTAGTTATTTGCTGCATCTGGTCTGAGTCTCTAAAAGCAGTGGGACTGAAATCCCAGAGATAACTGAAGATAAACAATGGAGAGGTACACTGTAGTTTTTCTAAACATCAAATAATTGTAAGATAAGCCTCAGTAAAATAACTTACTGTGTCATTTCTATTACTGAATGCAATTCTTCACCTTCTGCCACAATGGCTCTGTTTACCAGTACAGCACTAGTGGTTAAATGTCTCTTGTCTGCAACATCTGTTAGGAACTGGAGGGGGTTCAGACTGTGAACTGTAAAACTCTGATAACAAGGCAGTAAGCCTGGCCCAGTGACCCAAAACAAAGGAAGCAATGGATGTAAAAGGGTAATGCTGGGAGAAAGCAGGAAAGTTCTGAATTAACCTGGGATGATTATGTGTTCTGACAGAATGAAGTAATTCCTACTCACCATACTAAAGCTAAATGGCAGCAGAATGGAACAAAAACAGATGTAGACTTTGCAGGCAGTAGATAATAGAGTATCTTCTCTCATACAGGAGTAAGTAGAGCTGCTGGAATAGATTCTGTCACAGCCACTAAAAATACAAGTAATGGACATATATTTAATATACACAATTTAATACATATCCTTATGGAAAAGTCCATAAAAGTATAGCATAAGATCACAAAGGACCATGCATACTTTCCACAAGATGTTTTGTTATGTTTATCTATAGAATATGTTATTATTATTAACCATGTTACAGCAGCTCCTGGCGCAGCTTTGCACCATCCACATATCATTTCTATTAAAAGCTATGGAATAGCTGTATAAAGAAGGGTTTCCTCTGTTTTAATCTTCCACTGACCCCACTGGCTTTTCCAGTTCATACTCCTGATAGTTAGAGGAATCGACAGAAACAGCAACCCACATATTGCTGGGTTCCACTGGACAAGGATCTCTTTCTTCTCCCAGAAGGATGATTACTTGTCTACCTTAGATCTCTCACTTTCACTGGAGTCTCCTGCGCTGTTGAACAAATTTATGTTACCTACGTAGTACTAACAGTAACACCACACTGTGCAAACAGCACTCAGCTGTGCTTTCCGGCTCATGCACTTCCCTGGCCTCTGACCAACTTCACCATGGTGAAATGGAGTGCAAACAAAAAACTATGCAAGCAACATAAACATATCTCTACCAACTGACCACAGAACCCTTAATGCTCTTACAGCAGGCATCCATGTTGTCACTGCTACGGAGACACTAGCCTTGCCTGAAAGCAAGACTTAGGCATGACATGGTTTAGTATCTGTGCATTGACAGACTTCTCTATACTCTTAAAAGCATACTATAATCATCTTAAATGGCCTGTGTGTTGCTTGGCCAAACACTCTCTGCAAAGAAAAGGTCAGTAGGATCCAAAGAAACAGATCCTTTTTTCACTGGTCACTTAGGGAGTTCAAGAATTTTAAGGCAGATCTGGTCAAGACGTATTGGCAACAGTTTTCAATGCAGTGAAGTGCTCCAAGAACAGCGCAGTCAATAGTGCCGTGTCCTCAAGCAAACTTTGACTATTCACACCATTTTCCTGACACCCAGTAAGGTTTATAGCACCCTCTGCTTAATGATATCTGTCATTAAAGTCAGGACACTGTTGCCCATTTTTCAGCCTCAGAGTCAGCAACAAAGTACTAACAGGCATGAAGATGGGTAAGGCTCATGCAAGCAAACCTGAAAGCCCTGGCAGTGAAATCCCAGACTCCCATGTACATGTCTCTCACACAATCAAACACAGCCACTATGTTTGTGTACAACCGATGTGAATATGCACACCTTCATGTCCTTACACTTGGCTTCCTGGCTAAAGGCTCCCTCCTGGCTTTGAGGATGAAACTTCACTGAAAGGCCTATGCAAACTCCAAGCACTTTAAGTTCTTGCTAGTATCCCACTTTTGAGGATAGACAAAAGGAGCAGCAATACATTTGAAAGGCAATCTTCATACGGAGAAGAATTAAAGCCAGATGCAGTTACTGTTTTTAAAGAACAGTGTGGGAGCCTGTGGAAAAGGAGATAAACAGCCAAAGGAAACTAATCTTTTGGGGTGTCTACTATCCTCCCAGATCCTCCATCTTCCATTCATCCTGTCAATTTTCTTGTGTTATTTTTAGATGTTAGGGACTGTTAGCCCCAGTTAAACATGGAAGCTATGGTTGTACCTTTTAATGGAGAGGAAAAAAAAAGCACTGTATCTTGTAAGACTCTTTTTCTTCTACTCAGGAATTTATTAAAACTAATTTTGAACTACAAGACCATTTCTGGGTTCTAATTTGAACCGAGTCTCTTAAAAGACCAGTCTGTTTATTAGAGCTCCATAGTTTGGTTTGCACATTTGAGAAAAGGGAAGTGATGTTTGACCTGATATAACTGTTTGTCAACATTCCAAGAGGATGATGGTTGAAATGCTGGTCATCACTGGATCTCAGAGAAATGATGTCTAAGAATGCTACGTTATTGGCTGAAAATGCAGATAGCAGCATCAAGTTCTGAAAGACACAATAAGTGAAAACAAAAATAATAATTCCCCAAATGCCACTGTAATAAGAAATATTACAGGAGACATTTGAAGGGATTTGAATCTATCCTCTAAACATTTCCTTTTGTGACATTCCCTTCAAGACATAGGAAGGGCTTTGTCTGGAATTACTTTTGCAAATACTTTTAAATAAGTATTCTTCATATATAATAGCTGCCTTCTCTCACATCCCTTAGAGTCAAAATGTGTGCTATCATTCTGCTCCAGAACACTTTCTGTTACCAAGGAATTCTGAAGGTTGCTGGCATACCATGATGGAAATGGTACACAGGTTTGTGCCTGAAAGGGATCCCAAGAAAGCTGTCATGCAGATGAAAATTTGACAGTTGTCCCATTATCGGTGTACTTACACTAATGTGTCAACGTCAGAAGGAAAACTGTGTTTATTTGTTCGAGGAGTTTCTTTGGTTCGGCAGCTGTCCTCTCCTGACATAACTGCATACCACTGATATCAAATGGACTATCTGAGCCTTGTTTTTGAATAGGGGTGCACTGTAGCAAGGTAAAACGTTAACTTAGACATGCATAAATGTTTCTTACATGAGTCGAGTGGAGGATGTCTGACTGACAGGCAGAGAGAGAAAAGTCTATTTGTATAAAAACAGGCAGTGTTGATTGAGGCTTCCTCCTCTTCTGCTGTTTCTTCCCCAATGCCTTGCCAACATATCTTCTGCTTAATTTGCTTGGCCTACGATGGCAGGCAAAAGAGCAGTTCAGTCTCAAGTCCATTCAGCCTTTAACCTCTCTTCCAAAACTGCAAACAAGCTTGCACATGTCCCTTCAAACCATTGGGATTCTCTAATTCTTCACTGAATATTTTCCCATAAGTTACCAAAGGTATATCTGACTGTCGGTGATTTGACCCACTACCAGATAGGCAGACAACAACTCTGCATGCCGGTTAGGAGAAGATAAAGATCAAGCCAAACATCATCTGTCCAGAATCCTCTTCCTGCACCTTTACTCCTGGATGCAGCAGGTCACTTGCAAATGCCTCTCAGCCTAAGGACTGAGACTATTGTACAAATGTTGCACTCCCAGCACCGTTCTCCAGTCGACACAATGAATTCAGCATAGAAGCTACTGAATCCATACAGTGCAGGAGAGCTGCTCCACTGTGGGGACAGATCTTGGGATCCCAAAGCCTTACAAGACCAATTCAGAAGCCAGTTATGAACAGAGGGACTAACATTAAAAATATTACTTGAAATTTTATTTTCCCAATTTTCTAGACAAAGAAGGTGGAATGACAAATGAGTTACATGTTAAAAATGGATGTTCTTATGTGGAAAAGTTGTAACAATAATATTACTGTCCAACAAACCAGGAAAATATGAATGTAGGTGGCAGAGTTTAAATCTCTGTATTCTCCTAAAATGTCTCTTAATATTGTCATAACAAATATAACTGAAGCACTGCAAAAATTAGAAAGCTGTTTTCTTCCATTTTACACATTCTTAGAGGTCCCTTCTGCCATTAGCCTTAACGTCTGTTGTGATTATGTGGTGTTGCTATATCTTGTACAAAATGTCTGGCTTGAAGCAAAAATATTGTAGTATGTCAAATAAAACAAATTTAATACCAATCAGCTGCACTAATTGGAATGACAGTGACACTCTACACTACACTTAAGATTGGAAATACCTTGCAGATAAGAAGCCTGACATTTGACTGAGATTCCCTGTCTAGACTTATGATACTATTTAGAAATGCAACCACTAAAATTGCAAGCATGCGATTTAAAATATATTATCACAGTTACAGTATTTGTAAAGTGTCTTAAACCTTTCACGCAAGAAATTCTGCTTATAGAAAGACCCTGACAAAGTAGCTCTCCCTTACCCTGTGAAAGAAGGCTGTCCTTTTATTTTAACAATGTTAATGCAAACAAGAAAAAAACAATACTGACTTAAAAATAAATGTGTCCTCTGATTCTACCTATAAATTCGCTTTTATTTTATAATGTCAACTTAGAAAACTGGGATTGCTTTCTCTTTTTTTCTTTTACTTTCTTTTTTGGAGATCAAGCAAGAAATTCTGTCTGTCGGCCAGCAGAGAACTCCCCTCTCTCAGGGAAACGAGATTGAGACTCGGTACAAAACTGCTGTTTAGTCTGCATGGCCTAGTCAGGCTTCTGGTAAGACTGAATGTCAGGTCTGGTGGAATTTCTGTAGTGTAGCCACTTGTCCACTAAAAATAAATCAATACTAGCCCAGAGAATTGTGTAAGAAGGAAATTATAAATCCAAAAGAAGGAACAGTTGATAACAACTATTAACTGGATTAAAAGCTGCTTTGGGAGATCACTCCCTTTTCCAGGTAGCATCCATCTCAGCAGACCAACTTCTGGCGACTCACAAATGCTAGAAGACAGAGCCCATTCTGGATAAAAGAACATTTTCAAAAGTCAGAATTCTGGGAACAAAATCCCGGAATTCTTAGTCAGCTCTGGACAGCAATCATAGACCACATTTCTGAAGAAATCTCTAGACCAGACACCTGAACTGTGACACAAACAAGGGACTTACACACAGAGCTGCAACACCTTTGCCTTTCAGTAGGAATCCTGCGTGCTGAATTTCGCCCAGCATAAATCCCTAAGTATCTAAAACTAAGAACAAAAATCAACATGCCTAAAATGATGATGTTTAAAATTCAGATCTCAATCTTTCTGCACTTTTCCTTTTCCTAGCAATTAAATAAATGTTTAATTAAGAAATGTTAAAAAAAGCATACTCCACAGAGCTAAGGACATTAAATCCCCACAATGATAAAAAAGATCAGAGTATTTCTGCCATGTTAGTTCACCGATGATTAAATTGGTTTAAATATTAGCTATAGTTAGAGCTGTGCAAAATAGACTTTGTTTTTCAGAAATTACACAGAACTTCTCAATTTCATAGAATTCTGCACTGCCTCAGTTATGGGTTTCATTTGCAGTGCTGATTAAGTAGATTTTTGCATCAAGAATGCAAATGTATACATATTTTTGATGCAAAACACTCTTTGCTTGAATGCCGTTATGTCTGCTGTGATACTGGCCTGTTTGTGCTCAACAAATTTTTCTGTGTTACTGAAACTTCACAGTAGATTATGGGCTGAAAACAGACCCACTTGGGGATAAAGAAAACATCCTTAAAGTTATGCAAAATATTCATAACAAAATGCAAATACTGTGTTTACAGTTTTCAGCATCTCAGTATAGCAACTCATATTCTAAATTGCACGCAGCTAGAAGCTATATTGAAAACTTTTTAATCAGTCTCTGTTCTGGGTACTTACATCTTTGTCTTGTACAACAAATGTTGCAAAAAGGCTGAGTCCAGCATTAGGTATAAAAATACTGGTTCTAGAGTAGGATAATTTAGATACGTTTAACACTAACATATTCAGAATGAGATTCATTTTTACCGAGAAGGTTTTCCAAGAAGGGCATTCAGCCAGACAGGGGACTGTTTCCTCTGGGGGAGAGAAAACCTGTAGCTAAAGGATTGGATTTTAATTCCACCAATGTTAAATTGCACCAAAAATAATTTGGGACCAAAATAATTATTCACATCACACACTGCTGGGCAGTTATAGATGGATGTATTTACATTTTGCTACAATAAGCAATGCCTTCTGAGAAATATAAATCTCTGTTTCTTCTACCCTTGCATCGCTGATGAATACAATTCTTGTCACTGCTTACTGACGGAGCGAACATACATCCTCTCATTCCTCCACGGATATTCACCTCGCTGCCTCCCTTGCACTAAGTAAAAAGTCCTTCACGTTCAGGACACAATGTTCTGTTTCCCAGCATGCGGCATCAATAAACTAATGCCACTTCTGTCAGTCTCTCTTGTGGTCAATTCTGCCTCCTCAAGAGACGGCCATAAAACTGGCTATTTCTCTCCACTGTACCTAACTCAAACTCACTGGTTCACAAAATTATTTTGGAGAGTGAGAAGGAGAAAATAGTTACACTGCAAAAGACTGTCAGCTCGTAGAAAAAGAAACACAGGCAGCTATATGGATGAGAACTCCACCAGGCTAACATCCCTGTTCAGTTCTGCGCCTCAGGTAATAGCCGTTTTTCAGAGTAGAGATAAGCGAAATATGTTTTAGAAGTATATACTACCATGCAGCGCTTCATCGGGGTGAAGTCTACCCATACGAGTGAACATGACTGTTTCCATGAAAATTATGAGGACCCAGCCTCACTCTTTCAGTTTACTGAATTTTATTTCTTTAGAAAATTCTCCCACACACTCTCTTGGATACGTCTTGCTTTTCCAGTCTGAAAATGTGTGGTGCAGATGTCCACTGATAACTTCAATTTTCTGCTCTGCAAAGGGCAGCCACCACAGTGACAACTGAAATTATGTGGAGAGAGACAAACTAACTACAAGAATGGTAGATGAAACACACAGTGAAAGCAAAAGATTTCGGAATTTGCTCCACAGGTGAAAAAAATTTGAAGTTCAACAGAAACCTTTTGGTCTAAATCAGGCATCAGATCCTACCTGATCTTCCCCATTTGCTCCTTTTCAGACTCAGGTACCTGCAACTGATCCTCCATGAAAAAAATCTGTTTAAAATCAAAATGAAAGAAATTTATGACTGTGTTGGTACCGGATTGTACCAAAATTGCAGGCTATACCTTCATTAGGAGCAAATGCGTTATTAATGTAGGAAAACTACTATACTTTGTAAGGAAAACAACTTCATGAGGAACAGATGTATGTTTCAGGTAATGTGGTTTCTTGGTTATACAATATACTAGAGTAAAAATATAGTTTGGGTGACACAGCAGAATTGCCATTAAAGGCTTCCCCTGCCTAAGTATGTCAGTAGGGACTGATGTCTCTTACCTGCCTTGACCAATGACACAGCAGCTGAAACTGGCGGGGTACACCTCTCCTCAAATGTAACAGTGCTCATCAATCTGGCTCAAACTGAAAACCAATAATGGTGAAATTCGTGAGCAGCAACAAAAACCTGGTTAGGTGAATAATCCTAGTAGTAAGCAATAGCTAAGGCTAAACACAGCGCAGCTCTTCTACCTGGTATTTTAATAATATGCATAAACAGATTTTATCCAAAGGCCAGAATTTTCTAACAATCCAACCAAACCAAAGACATCACAGATAGAATTCAACAGATGCATATTTAGTACACTCCAAGTTCTGTTTACTTCACTTGTAGTGTTATAAACTTTGCTTCAAAAGAAATCGTGCTTGACCCTCTGATTTGAGCCTGTGTAGCTCACAGATAAGTAGCTGCGAGTCTGAATCACTTCTTGGACAACACAAGGGAACAGCTCAAGAGACCTTTTATCTACTGTGTCACCTCTTTGCCAAACGCAGCAATCAAGAGCACTCCAGATTTTACTGGGTGAAACACATTGTGAGCTCAAGGCAAACACAGCAACTAAATGAGTGGGGAAAGGCAACACTTCCCTGATACAGTCCACTGAAACCCATAAAAATGAGGTTTATCCTTTTTAAATTGTTCCTTTGTGTAAAAGGGATTATACCGCGTATGATTTAGTGCTTCTTTAAATGGTTGCTGCTGTAGAAGTAAGATTACAGAAGTGAAATTATTAAGGAAGAAAATACAAGGACAGATGCAAAAAGCCCCCAAAAGCACCTGAAATAGTTTTGGCTGAATTATTTAGCACAGCTGTGTTCTGGTCCCCTTTTGTAATTTGTGTCTACTCCAGTTTAAGATTATCATATTCTGGAAAAATTAGTTTAAAAAGGCGCTAAGTCATCTCAATTCTATATTGTTTCCACTTTTTAAGAAGTTAGATATCTACTTTCACTTTAGAGTTAAGAAATATCTTTTAAATTAAATTTAGCTTTATGTAAAGTGGCATCTGAGAAACCTGTTCTCTAAGCTACGCCTGCTTGTTTATGGCCTTTCTGAAGTGATTTCTGAGGAGACTACTCATAGCTGGTATACGGTCCACTTCACAGAGACGTGGGCTGAAGTTTGCTAGTGAAGTGCTGTGGCAGTAACGCTGAAAGATGACCACCAAATCTCTGCAGGCAAGAAAATAATTGTTATTATTTTAAAAATGCAGTTTAGACAGTCAGAACCCAGCTCTGGCTGACTGAGCAAATTAACCCCTGCCCTTTGCCGTTCCCCCACACTGGCACCTTTCACAGGCTGTGCAACAGTACTGACCTCACGGACAAACACACGGGCGCTTTATACGGCAAACTGAAGGATGAGAGCTGAGCAACACCTTGTGTTAGATGATAAAACTAACCGTAAGCTGTGAGTTTGCTCCTTTTCCTCCTTAGTATAGCAGACTTTTTCTCTCTGTGCTACCAATTTCCATGTTTTCTCTTTGAGGAATTTACATATTTTCATTTCTTTCTGAAACACCAGCTTTCATAAATCACTTTATAACACCACGTTATGCGTATTTTGTTCTTGCTCCTTATTTCTTTCCTATCCTTTCTGGCATTATTCATTATACCAAATGTTGCTTTCCAGTGTAAATCATGAAGTTCCTTGAGATATTTTTACCATTATGATTGAGAGCCGAGACTAATGGCTGATTATCACCGTTCCACTTCCTTTGTTTGTCAATCCTTTGCTACTAAAATGTTAGATGCTTGTCTCCCACTCCCCTCAGTTGGAGATACCTCTATTCAACCAATGTACACTTTGAATATCCAGTAGGGTAGGAATGCTATAATAAAGTAATTATTAAGTTATGTTGATGTGAACGGTGGCAGATTATTCATTTTTGTTAAGTGACTTAAGTGTTAAGTATTGTGCAAACATAACGTAGATGATTCAAAAGGCATTTCCATTATGTTTAGTTAAATTCACAGTAACTAGATACTTGGAAATATTTTCTCCAAAATGGAATCCATGCCCAGTTTTGTACTAAAGAATTTGTAAAATGATTTTTAACCCCCTGATACCACAAATAAGCTTACCTTTAAACTTCAGAATATATTTATATGTGAGGAACCACCTACTTTTAGAACTGATGAGATGAAAAAAATTAAGTAATAAAGCAACACATATTCTACCAGCATACAAAGAGAATTAAAGAAAGCAACAAATTTCAATAAATTAATAATACAATTGATATTATCCATTTTTTTTTAACAATTTAGTCATGCTTCAAGAATCAAAACATATAATGTGGGCGCTTGCAGATAGTTAGGGGAAATTTTTTATATGAAGAAACTTTGCTTTTGACGGAGAATTTCTCTTTCATTAAAATTACAGATATGGGTAACTATAATTTGTCATATAGATGGGGAGTGATTCTAAAGTCCACAGAAAAGCTGCCATTTATTTCATTCAGTGTCAGAGTATCAGCCTGAAAACAGCAGAGACAGGCTTAATATGCACCACCTATACACAGCAGCATCCAGACGACGGACTATAGTACACGTAAACATTACAATAATACATTAAGTAACTGCTCTAATAATACTAAACTGAAGAGTACTTTGCATGTCTGGTTTGGCATCTTAACCAGACCTAAAGATCCCAATATGAACTAATTAAGGCTCTCTGAATTATACACACTACATTTTCTACCTTATCGCTACCTAACATAACCTGATGTGCTTCTGTGTCTATTAGCTCTCAAAGTAGGGTTTTGTTTCCCCTAACACCTGCATTTTAGCTTCTGGTACCAGTAGGTAATAAGAGGCTATAAATTACCCTCATCACCTTAATAATCAGAGGATTGCTGAATAAGCTCCAGTCCATCATAACATAATCACATTCCAGCATCTGCGTCAGGCTTTAAGACTTCCTACTGCTTACGAGGAATAGTGGTCTGAGTCAATCAATACAGAAAGCATTAACACTGCGCAACATATTGTGTATGGGATAGAGACACTTGCATATCTTTACAGCAGCAATACCTCAATGATTAACTTCTGTACCAGAAGTGAATCAATACAAATTTTTGTTTCAAATAACACAGGCAGGTCATTACAACAAAATGTGTCTGCTGTATTTCAACTGAGCACGTTACTATTTTCAGTATTTTCTTCTTTCCACTGCGTTTGACTGTTCAGAATTCTACAGGTGTCAGTGCTGAGGCAACGTAAATGGGTTTGCAGACTAACTACAGAAATCTGCCAATGTCTTCATGAGGAGAGGGAAGACAACATGTTTTTGGACTAATTTATCTAGTCAATGCAAGGAATAATTTAAACCTTTCAAAAATCAAGCTGATAACAGCATAACCTTGGGCAAGTTTTGCTAATCTATCTTTACTTTAAAGGTGATGAAATTAAAATCGGAGTCCCAGGTACTCGCTCTAGGTTAGTAGCTGGGCTAAGGACAGAATCAAAGGACCATCACCTCCAGCTTTACGCTGTACCTATACACAGGGCTCTTGTATTGCACTGAATTCCTCCATGTTGTTCAAATGCAACTGAAAATCACCTCTTTCATTTCCTGTAAACTGTTCCTAACCTTTAGAGCGCAGAGAAAGCCGAAACACGTAAACAAACCGCTGCAGTGCTGCCAGCCCGAGCCTGCAGCAGGAAGCCGTGGCTTGGAGGAAGCAGCAGCTCCTTGCTCCTCAGGCAGCACCCAGGTACCAGGGCGCGTTCCCTCCCCTGTCCAGCTGGGAACCCACCTACAGCTGCACCTTGCTTTCTGAAATCCTTTTCCAAGACCTGCCAGACAAAGTGCAATGTGTGCCTCCTGCATGCGGAGAACGGGGCGTCCCAGCAGCGCAGCCTGAGGAGCTCATAGCTCCGTCCGCTCAAGCGGCTCCCGCAGTGGCTGAGGCCAACCCGCCACGCGTGCTTGCGGTTTGGGCCTCCGCTTGGGTAAAATGGTCTGAAAAAGTGAAAACTACAACAGAAGAACAGAAGAGAGTCATGCTGTACTCACGTGTATCTTCTTTCCGCATCCTTCTCATGCACTAGTTGTATGTTTTTTCCCCTGAGTGTTTCTCAGCTATAATAATTCAATGCCAGATTTCTCTGCGTTTCATTTGATGGTGGGATGTTTTATATCAGCAATTCTTTTTTTAAAAAAATTAAAACTAAAAGGACATAGCTCAAAGGATTTCAAATAATCTCTGACTACTTTCTAGAGGAAAAAAGAAAAAAGACAGTATTATCACCACTGTAGAAACTAACCCACCGGTTTACACTTTTCAATTTTATACTTTTCATAAACAAGAAGTAAAATTTTTATTTAGACTTAGTGATACCATGACTACTGAATTCTGTTGCAACACTGCTACTACTACTAAGCTTTACTCCTAACTGGCAACAATATCCTGGAATGAGCTAAAATTCTCTGAGTAAAACAAACAAACAAACAAACCACCAAACCAGCCACAATCTCAATTATCAGTCTATTCTCATGCTTCAGACGTCTTCATAGAAAAGGCTATTCACTGGGCAGACTGCTTGGAACACTCTAAGTTCCTCTCTTCCCCCATAAAAAACACATTGGCAGACGTCTGCAGCTGGGCAGCCTGCAAGCCTGATCTTTATTTCTCAGCACTCAAAAACCTGAGCACAGCTCTGGACAGTGAAATGCAGTGGGGAACAAAATACTCACACAGCCATATGTTCAGTTGAAATATAAGAACCTTCTTTGTTTTAACTTGTTTATGCTATCTGAAATAAAAATGATTTTAATGTTTGCAAGTGCATCTCCTCATAAGAAAAAATGCTACGACTCTTTCTAGACCCATCACCTAGACACAAAATAAGCTATATAAAATACTGTGTTAAGTTATTTTAGGCACTATTTGAAACTCCTTAAATCTTGCTCAAATTATTGTTCACTGGAATCAAAACTATAACTTATTTGAAGAGATTTTCATTAGTTTCAGATAAAATACACATTGCATTCACACATATTTTGCCTATGATTAAATTAGATCTTTCTTGGCTTAAAAGAAATCTGAAATACTTCTGGAAGCACAATTTTCATTTGGCCATTCTATGTTACCCCACAATCTTCATTAAAATATAACAGATCAACTTCAAAATCTATTATGCACAGTGCCAAATCGCACGTTGGCAAATTCACCTCTCGGTTTTTTTGTTTGGTTTTAGCACTGCTCATTACATATAGCGCAAAGGCCTTTTTACAGGTTTGCCATTACTTTTTGCCTTTGTAATTTCATTTCTCTTCATGACAGTGAAATCAGCCATTGAATTATCTTTTTTTTGTCTGTACTTTTTTTTAATCCGTTCTTTAAGTTGACCAATCCTGTACCAATTAAGTAAAAGAACTTTACTTGAATAGGTATGGAATCAAGCTGTGGTTCATTTAAAATGTTATTTCTTTAAATTTACAACCTGATTCATAGTTTATAATATATATACACCTTTGGTTAGCACTTATTTTTCTCTCTTGAAAGTAATCCTCTTCCCTTTTTGCTACTCCGGCAGATAAAGAACGTTTAAGAAAGTGTGGCCATTAACAATTTCCTCCACACATGGAGGAGTCTCCTGAGCCACTTCAGGGTATCTGCACCACCACAATGCTACAGCAACAACAGCCTGGTGCGAGTCTCCAACGCCACGGAATTCCCAGTCTGGTAATTATTTACCAAGTCATCCTTGTACTCTCAAAGACTTAAAACCATACATTTCCGAATGTTGCAGGAGCAACTTCTGCAGGTCAGAGACCTGGGTATGTGTGGGGTCGGTGTAACGTCAGTGGAGAATTAGAATTAATTTACACCAGATGTGAACTTATCGGGACCAGGTCTCATTTTCCCATTTTTTTTTTTTTAAGGACTCAGGCACTTTAAAAAGCAGATAAGCACTCACAGGGCTTTTCAGTCATCTGTGCCTCCGAGATAATTTGCCCCTTAAGACTCGGAGATTGATTATTCCAATGGCAGAAAGTTGGGCACATTGCCCTCGCAGAACCTGGCCCGCAGACCCGGCTTTGCGACTGCCTCGCCGTGAGCACATCTACAGCAGCACGTAGCAGGCTGCCGCGAGCAGGCTGGGGGAGAGCCAGCTGAAATCAAAAAGCTGTGTGGTTTTGTTAGCATGGTGCTGGAGATGATATCCTTTGCCTCTCAGATGGGTTTCCTCGGTTAGCCTTCTTACTACACTAACACAAATAAACAGCTTTCAGTACCCTGTGAATTTAAATGGACTAAATTAGTGTTTGCTCACAGCCTACAAGCAAAACAAAAATCCCTTATTTTTGGATTTTTCTTCTTAGTTTCTCTAACCTATTGAAAAGGATTAATTACGGCCATTAAGTACTCATCAAATACTTTTGAGGAAATCAATTGAGTATTTTTATAATTTTACTACAGCCCAGTAATCTTGACTTCCTTAAAAAAATGTAGAAAGGCTCATTTTGAGATGATGACTGGAAGAAATAGAGGCGTATAGCTCAAATTTACAGAAAGTATCCAAAGGTAAGAAAGAAGTCTGTCTATGTGGCAGAGGGCCATAACTCGCTACCAATCTGAAGTTCACGTACAGGATTTCCTAAGCATGTGAGGAAGCAACAGAAATCATTACCATTGAGAAAAGTATTAAGGTACCTCCTGCTTGTTTCAGGACAAATTCTGCCTGGCAGTCTCCCAAAGGCAAAAATATCTGAGAGGATGATGGGAATCCCAGACCCCTACACTAGAAAGTCAAGAACATTAACCTAAAAATAAGGAAAAAGAATAAGGTATATGCAGGACACCATTATCACATTTTGCTTAATCACGACAATCACAGCATTTCCATTTATAGCTGGCACTTAAAAGTTTTCTTTTTTTTTATGTTAATCCCATAAGAAAATAAACCTCTACTGCTTCACCATGTATCAAATAGCGCATTCTAACTATAGATCAGCTTGTTAAAAAGAAAACGGTGCCTTTGACCATCCCTTGGCTTATCTTTTCCACATATAAAACGTAACTTAAGGAGTGTTATATCAGCATGGCTGATCATATTCATTAGAATCCCATACAAATAGAATCTTTAGTACATATTGCATAAATTCAGTGCTATCTCTCTATACTGTTGTGCAGTTCAGCCTGGTGTGGTGACATCAAGTTGTTTAAGGTGTAATGTACAATTCTGAAGGCAAAAGGCTGTCAAGTTTCTATTCTGTTAAGATCATTTTGTGACCAAGTGAAGTAAATAATTTGGAAAACACCAATAATAACTGACTCACTCTGTGTCTGTCTTAAAAAGTCTGTACTGGATTCCACCCACTTAAAATAAATATGGACTCATGTAATTTGTTTAGTGATTCCCTTTTATTGTTATTTTTGTAAAAATAAAGCGCTATCACCTTGATTTAATATTGGGGTTTTTTAACTATATACTTTTTATATTATGATCTTCAAGTCCTCCTCCATTGGAAAAGGCATCTTCTTCCCCTAATTCAAGGCAAATACACTTAACACCTTAGAGAAAAAATCCCAGAGATCCGTAAAATGCCAGCAAGCCAAAATGGAAAGTAATTTCAGGCGTGATGTTTTTATACAACACAAACAGAGTTTGAGGTGATGGTACTTCATAGGTAATAATCATTATAAACAAGTAAAACATCGGCGCACCTAGCAAAATCATGTTATGTATATCTTTATTACAGTTTTCAGAATACATGGATTAACAATGGCCAGGCTGTGATTTCATCAAATTCCTATTTTAAACATTACATACAAACACGGAGCTGTGTAAAAAATAGAAATGCATGAGTTTTGTCACTTTTTTTTCTTTTTGGCATCAGGAGTCATGTGACTTCCAAAAGGGAAACCAAATGGTGCATGGTAGCAGACTGACTGAACTGTAAGCGATTATTGTTCACATTCTGTGGCATATGTATCACCTCAAACAGTGCTAAAAGAAGCACTACAAGAACAAATCTTTCTCCTTTAACTTTCTTCTGACGACATCAGTGGGTGCTGAGGACTGTAAAATTCACAGGCTTACACAACTCCCTTCCTTGTGCACAAAAGCAATATGTGATCTGGAACAGAGACACCTGAAGCTGAGAGATTTGGCTTTATCTGCTTTGATGTTTTTCTATTTATTTACATTTTGTGTGCATGCGTGGGCACGTGAGTAGATACTGCAGAAGAAAAGATGTAGAGGTTTCTTACAATACTTACTTTAAAATGAATAACTTGCAAATACAGTATGGCACATAAGAGGTGGGCTTTGCAGTGCTTTATCGCTTAGCATTTGTTATGCCTGACCTCTGGGCAATCTGAAGGCAAACGTCAAAGTATAATTCAGCCAAGCCTTTATTTAATGGATAAGAAGCAATTTACATACATAGGTAAGTTTGCTCCCACGTAACTATTACCAGCTTTAAATATTTACTAACTGTATCATTCTCAATGTAGGAAGTACTAAATTCACCCATCAGGGTTTTCCTGAGGGATGCAAAAGCTGAACATTGCAAAGTTTTCTTAATGAAAGCTATAGGAAGATTTCCAGAGTCAAACCTAAAACTCAGCCAGATTCTCAGAGCTTTGCAAACCATTTGTATATTGTGGGAAGAATTTAAAGTAGGTTGCTGATGAATTGTGGTTTGGATAGAAACCATGAAAACTTGATGTTTTTTACAGCATTTGTCTGAGGTAGTACATATACCACACACAAAAACGCAAAAACATACAGATATTCATAACTATTTGCATATTACAAAAGGGAACTATGGGAATGCTTGCATTTGTATCTGAATTTTCAAGAAAGAACAGATAATTTTAGATAACTTTTTTCATATTGACCATGGTTGTCTAAAACTAGAACAAATTATGTAATAGTATTTCTGGGAATACTTCCTGAAGCTGTTTGTCAATGCCCTCTGAGGCACCAATTTTGTTTTGGCTTTAGCATCAGTCCCTAATATGATTAACACTTAAACAAAACATCACTTAGGTGCTGGGAAAGGATATTTGTTGAATCACAAACAAACATACATGACAAACTGTGTTGCACTTTTTTCTCAGCAAACTGCATAAAACTTGAGCAAAAAATGTCTAGTGTCTTTACATTTCTGATCTGTACAGCCAGTAGTTAAGCAACAGAGATGTATATTTGTATATGATTTAAACATTTCATTCCCATGTCAATTGCAAATTTACTTCAAATCATTGCAAAGGTAAGATTATTTTCCTCTTAAATAAACTAAGAAATGTAAACAGTGTAACATCATAAAAAAAACCCCTCTTCAGTACTTGTAACTGGTAAAATGTGAATGCAAACAGATGTGCTGGTATATTGTTAATGTAATGTCTCAGAGGACATATAGTGAAACATAATTAGCAAGAAATTTATGTATGAACCCTCCAGTGATTTTCTTTCTGGGATAACTTTGAATACAAATATAATTTAACTGATATATTTCATTTTTTTAAAATTAGAAAATAAGGCAAGTGCATTTCTGAAAAAGGTGCTACTCTTCTACACTTCTAGATAAACATGTGACACCTCTGAAAATTAGATCAATAATAAAAACATTAAAAATATCTGCAATTTAATATAGACTGAAAAACTATCAAAAGACAAAGTGACCAGCATCAATTTCAGAAAATATTTTAGACTTCATAAATACGAGCACCCTATATTTACATAAATTATCTTCTACACTAGTTTTCCTTTGAAAGACACTTTTGTTCTAACAGATATGTCCATTAAATTATATAAATGTTTCAAATACGAAAAAAATAGTAGTAAAATAGAAGCATCAGATGATGGTATTTTGGATTTGCTTTTTTTTTTCCCCCTAAGATTTGGTTCTTGAAAATCTGTAGTCAGCTTTCACAGAGCTTTAAAAAAAATATAACCCATGAAAATGAAAAACTTGTGCACTAATAATTACTGCTACAGTGTAAAGATTCTGTTGTGAGCTTTTGAGTTTTCACACATACAGATTATACCAATACTTGTAAATCCCAGCAAAATGCTCATTTTAAAATTTGAATTCTAATACACTGTTGATTGTAGTACAAATTTATATAGACATTATGAACCTAATCCTTTTAAACTGGCTTTGTACATTAAGCAAATTTTTATAACTGTAAATTTAGTAGTTCCATTTTAAAAGGTTATGCTTCAAGACAAGGTTGATGTTGACCTTACACGAAACAGGATGTAATTCTTTGCATCCCTTACTGATAAACAGGGAGACAGAATCCTGTCGCATGCATTTTTTTTTTTCCTGAAGTACCATACAACTCTCTAGTTTGCTACTAAAAACACAAAAACCGCCAAACAGTTTAGGAAGAGCATTAGTTGACAGCACACATTTCACTAGGCTTAAGCCATATTCCTATGTTTAGAGATATAGCAATGGGCAAAAGCCCCGTTTCCTTTGAAGACAATTAAAAAAAAAATATTTCAATACTAGATTGAAAAGGAGCTGTATCATTTCTTACAATAATTGGATATCGATCACTGTAGTCTGAAATTGTGAGAATTTATCCCAAACTAGCCAGACAGACTTAAGAGTATCTTACCAGAGAAGCAAAAAGAATCTACAGTACAAAGATGCTTGGCTCAAGCAGTAGTGCAAAGTTACACTGCCCCAGTATCGAATGCTCCTCTAGAGCTAGCAGTTTGTGCACAGCAAACAACGTGACAGCTTACCTTCCAAACATTCTTTATATAACTTCAAAAAAAAAAGTTCTCCATAACACCAGGCAATAAAAGTATTCATCATAATTCATCAACCAGTGAAAAGCAATAATCATTTGAGAACAAGTGCCATCTACTACACTGTATCCCATTTTCTTAAATATCATAGCTGAACAACGTATGAGTAGTTCCACTGGAACTCCCACTTAAAATCCTCCATCCCATCCAGATAAGCAACGAACCTTTAGTAAAAAGGATGGTGAAGACTGACCTGAACACCAAACAGACTGTACATTCAACTAGAGTCTGGGGAGAAAAGGGAACCATCGCTCCCCATTGAGTGGCAGAACGTACACAGTGTCAGCTACGGAACTGACTGCTCACCTGAGGTACTGCAGTGCAGGGGCCTGTATGCAAAGGAGAACGGGAGGAGCTTCCCGAAAAATCAGACTGCTGCAATCATTGATCACTGCTATAGAGTGCTCCAGGTAGAAAATTTGTTCTTAGCTGCTAAACCCTCAGCACTAAAATCCACCAGTAGAGATCCCGCTACATATTTTACCTGAGAAACAGAGGAAAAACTCAAGAGGCAGTTCTGAATAACTTCATTATGTAGCTTGTCTCTAAAAACCTACACAAAGGTATTTTTAGCGTAATTAAAATAGGACAATCGTATTTTTCCCCCAGATATCTTTATAAAGAATATATAAGTGCATAATTAGAAAAATCCCTCCTTAGATACAGTTAAAAACATATCCTGCCCTTGATACCATTTAATTTTGGTAAAATCCTATGCTCTGTTTTATTTAAATTTTTTCAGCAGTGATAACTAACTATACATCATCATATCACCAAAAGTGTAGATATGTGGTATATCCTATGTGCAGCCAAAATAGCTGAATCCACCAGGCCTTACGCTGAGATACGATTCAGCAACCTGACTGGGGCTGTGTGTTGCTTTTTTAGGGTTACAAAAAAAGATTCTGGTAATGTAGATCAGCTCATCTCTGAATTTATTAACATACAATTTTATTATGTTTTTCCTTTCATGTCCAAATCAGAACTGCAAATGGAATCCACAGCTGTATTCTTTCAACAAATTTGTATTTTTTTACTCGTATAAAACATAACCTAGAAATCCCCAACTCCTTTCATGTAAGTTGCCAGCTTTAAAAAAAAAAAAAAAAGGAAAAAATAAAAAAGAAAGAACACAAGAAAATGAGATAGATATCCTACTGTTTAACACTGTTTACAGATCTTGGTAGTTGGGGTAATAAGATACAGTATGTGGATTATTTAGCAATAGCTTTTAAAATACGTAATGTTTATACACCTTCTCATTTAATCAATATCAGTATTCCTTTATGATCATTGCCAATTTGTATGATAAACTCTTTTCAAAGTATATCTGTTTAATTGTAAATAAAACAATTCACTAATTCTTTGGCATCAGAAGAATCATACAGCTGCAATTGCTCCGTTGTGGCGAGAACGAGACCTTTCCAAAGTTACTCGTCTGTTATCTGTAATACAAAGAGAGGAAAAAATAAATCACCATAAGATTTGAAACATGGATAATGCAATGTCAAGAGGTTTTCAAACAGCCCTGAAAATCATTTCAAATGATATGTAAATAAGTAACTAGGAGACTGGATCAGAGAAGTTTCACACTGCAGCTGCCAGACTGAGTTCAAGAGTTCTGCAATCAGCAATAAATTACTTTCTTGATCAGAGAAGCTGGTTGATGAAAGCATTAGGAGAATCCTGAAACACGGTCCCCTTGGAAACAGCACACAATAACTAAAAATCTGAGTACAAATCTTATTTTATAAACAATTTATGCACAGAAGCTCTGGTAGAATACATTCCAAGTTCCACGCGAATGTACTGACCAGTGTGGTGGTGAAAAGCCTACCAGATGCTACAAGTATAAAAGCACGAACACTATTCACCATAATTTGGTCCAGAGTTAAAAACAGAATAGTTAAATCAGCCACTTCCTAAGCATTTCCTGATTGTGCAATGTGAACAACTTTTGGTATAAAATATTACACAGTAATTATTGCAATGAATAATAAATACGTCTCTATCACAGGAAAACAATCATGAAGTACCAGCCACATTCCTAAATGCCTTCAAAATAAAATTTTAAAGTAATGAATATACACATGCACACACACAAAAAGGGGCAGAAAATTAACACCCACTTCGTTTTCTGGAGGTTTTGATCTTTCTTTTTTAAAACATGGTCTTGCTACGCAATGTTTTTATTATTTTTTCTGTGACTGCGTACTTCTGACCTAGCCTCTTCTACTCTCTCCTGTCATACGCAGGTTGCTGCTCTTTGTTTGCAGCAGTACGGTTATCTACGTTGTTACAGCATCAGGGTGTCCTAATACACGGCTGGAACTCCTACGCAGTCCTGGAATATTACAAAACAACAGTCACTTCAGAAGCAAAAAGTCTGACAGATGAACTGCAGGCAAGCAGGTTTTCTCAGCTTTTTCCCAAATGAGCTGATTTAGCTCACTGTTTCCACAATGCAGCAGACTGTGGAAGCTGGTGGTACTGGTACTGCTGTGGAAGAGCACGAAACTACAAAGGTGGACAGTTCGGGCATAAAGCAGGAGACTCCAACAGGAATAGGTTGTCCAGGGAGGCTGTCGAGTCTCCCTTCTTAGAGATACTGAAAGTCTAGACATGGTCCTGGACAACTAGCCTGAGGTGACCCTGCTGAGCAGGGGGCTGGCCAAGATGACCGCCAGAAGTCCTTTCCAATCTCAACCATTTTGTGATACTGTTCTAAGCTAACAAAGCCAAATGGTCCTAGCACATTAAATAACATTCTGGAAAAGACAAAGAAAGTCATCTCAGTGATCTGTTTCTGGACAAAGAACAGAGGACGCCTGTGGAGACTGCACAGGCTCTGCAAAATCAACCTTCCTTATCCCTGTTCAGTGAAAGTGTCTCCAATGCTATAGGGAATTAACGGCTCCTTTAGCAAGATTATTAGTTCTTTTTATAGTTCTGCCTTGCCTCCTTTTCCTAATGAATCTATCCATGCATAAAGTATTCAAATTACCCTAAGTCAATCTGCTTTGCACGGGAATAAATCTCTCCACTGGTTGCAGTGTCACTAGGCACTGGAAATTAAAGAATAAAAATGCTGTCTAAAACCCAAGGAGAAGAGCTATCAACTCAAACGTGCTGATGTTCCTCTGTAAACAGTGAATAGTAAATAGTCTAGTGATACTCGCTCTCAGTGGGGACAAGCGCCTTCACCAGCAGACTAATTCTTGATATAATTTCAAGATTGTCAACTGTACAGGTTAAAAACAGGTTAAGAGAGTCTAAGAAATGTTGATTTCTTCATACTTGTTGTTTTAGATTTTTCTCCTTTCTGTTTTTTGTCATCATGGTAGAGACAAACATTTTCTGCAAATGATGGTTCAAATTCTCCTGTAATTGCACAATTGAGTAGGGACTTAAATAAAACACAAAACTGTAAAAACCAGAAGCATTGTAATTCTCTTCTTCAGCTGATGACAAAGCATTTTCCCAATTAGCAGAAGTAATATATTCTTGTAAATTACTTCCAGTTTTCAAATGGAAGTAATTATAATTTTCTAGAGATAGGAACACAAAATCTGAAAGATTCAAGAGAGACTGGAAAGAACCACAAAGTTTTTCTAATCAAGGAAACTGGGATACAATGATTCAGTTATCACCAGTGAGAAACAATGTCAGCACGTGCAAGAGATTTTTCTGAAAATCTTAGAGCACTTTATAGAAAATCTAACTAAAACAAAGGCAAGTAGGATATAAATCACACTTTGATAAATTTTTCAGCTTATTATAAATAGAGGGGTGAGACGATAAGATTTAGTTACTATCAAGGTGAAAGCTTTAACATATCTGAAAAATCTGGAGGCTAATATAAAAAAAATCATTGCCAAAAGGCTCAGGTATATACTTTAGAAGCATGTAAAAATGACTGGAAAATATGATAATAGTTTCTGTATGTACAGTCATGCCTTCTGGGTAACCCATCTACCTATGCAGATGAAAAATTTGTTTCTTACTTTAACATCAGAAGTCCATCTCTTTTAAAAGTAGGGCATTTAAGAAGCATCCACAATGCTCATATTACAGACATCATAATCTAGCTCAGAAATTAACATATGAACTTAAAAGTGGTTTCTCAATCAGCTGAATGGACCTTTTCTTGTTGCAGTAAAAGGCAGAGCAATGAAGGATTAAAATGGAAGACTTTTTA
>Ga0065711_1000086_pt1 | contig 103565 bp, 55 predicted proteins | sample Hoacrofraction12_FD_59098 | JGI IMG/M metagenome (GOLD analysis project Ga0065711, IMG submission 59098) | Hoatzin crop microbial communities from Cojedes, Venezuela - Epithelial fraction 12 v2 (version 2) | ecosystem: Host-associated > Birds > Digestive system > Esophagus > Crop | place...
TAGCAATTTTGTTATCTTTCCAGACATAGAAAATTTATAGTTTTCTGCTTTCCCCCATGTCTGCCCTTTGGGAACTGGGGACAGTTTGTAAGTGCTGACAAGGCTCAGCAAACTCTTCTCTCCTCTTCTCCAGCTCATCCAGGTGTACTTCATGATATGCTGAGGAAGCTCTGTGTTTCCCTCTGATGGCTGCTATCAGAAAAGTTAAAGAGCCCATAGTTGCTGGCTCTCAAGAAGTGTCTGCAGTTGCTGTAAAAGTTTCCAAGTTGTAGTAATACGGGTTTTGAGGGCATGGGGAAAGCTTTCAAAGGTCTCTCTCCTTCACTTGGAGCATCCTGCCCCGGGGAAATGGAATGGAAGCAAATATGGTTCCTTTTGGGCAGACAGGATCTTTCCACACAGGCCAGCCTTTGTGATGCTGGACCATGCCCAGGGAAAAAACACCTTGTTTTCATTCGAGTCATGCAGTGCATGGTCAGCCATAAAAGTGGTAGCTAATGGGTTTGATGGGGAAAAGAAATAAATCCAAACCACAACCCTTGAAGTCTGCTGCTACTATTTACTGTTTTAAAAACTATCAAGGTATCCGGTTGCTACAGTGGTGCTACTGGATATGCTTAGCCAGTGTTTAAGTATTTAGTTCATCTGAGTTAAGTAGTGTCAGGAAAAACTTTGTACCATTTGTTTTAAAATTTCTGTGCCGTGTCCTTGATTTTGCCAGATTGATGAGTGCCTTTATTTTAAACTGCTGACTCCCAGTTTGGATACTGGCAATTTGAGAGGTATGTGTCCTTCATTTTAAAGAAGCCAGTGTCTTTTATTAGGACCCTGGCAAGCTAAGAAGCATGTATCCCATCTGTTAAAGGGCCAGTGTCATTTACTAAAATGTTGGCAGGCTGCAAGGAATGAACCCTTCTGTCTAGAGATCCAACGTTCCTATTGGACACAAGATAATTGTTCTTAATATTTCTTTAGCGTTGTATGCTTTTCTTAAATTACGGTCACTGATTGACAGTAACTTGGTAAGGCTGCATTAGAAACTGGCAGCTCAATGTCTTCATCATTCTGGTTTCTCTAGTAATGATTTCAGTTCTGACCTGGAAGAGTTTGTGACTGAAATGGAGAACAGCAGGTGTGTTGAGAAGTGGATGAACCAAGATGATATTTTTAACTCACTTACTTGATTCTTCTTCTCTAATGCACAAGAATAGAAATACCACACTTCTTTATCAGGTAATACATCTTATATGTTCAGGGGATTAAAATTAAAAAATCAAAATAAAAAAACAGAAGGGGAGCAAAGAAATTTTCCCTACATTGTCCCCAAAGCAATGCAACACATGCTGTGAAAACAGGCAATCCGCTTCAGCTTGCTAAATGAACTAAGCATGGCTGTATGTGTTTGCCCACAGAAGACTATCTACAGGCTAACTACTGAACCCTTGTTGAGTTGTTCATGAAACAGAATAGCCTTTGTCTTTCATAGAGGGAAATTATGTAAGGAATCTAGTTCTCATATGTGGGTAAGAACTGTTTGGGAAATTGATTAAAATCAGTGGAAGAAAACATTACCTGACTTGAAGGTAATTCAGTCCTTTTGCTTAGTTGTTGACTGTTCACCTAGTGATGATGCTGAGTAAGACAGTAAAGACAAGTTTTATAGCTCTGTCCCAAGATTTAGTAATTCTATAATGTAATTCAAGTCGAAGATTTTAATGCACATATTGGCAGAGAAAACCTCGTGGCACATCCACACCATAGATCATCTGCTTCTATGACTTCACTAGCTGCAATCCTGCATACTTGGGCTCATATTATAAAATCAAGTTTCACTGAAACTTACTAGAGCATAGGCATATTTTCAGTTATGTTCTTGTTGAGAGTGAAATATGTTAAAACTACTAGGGATGTAATAGTATAACAGACTGCAGAACTGTTGATAGAAATGTAGCATGTTATGTCCTCTGATACCTGTGAACAAATGCTGTGTTTAACAGCTTGAACAAAATACAAATTGCTTTTCTATCATTTAACCTTTTTAGAATTAACTTTAACGTGAACCTGATTTTATCTTTCCAAGATTAGCTGTATAAATAATTCTTGTTCAGATCCTCAATCCATTAATGACAATCTTAAAGTCAGTTTTTCTGCTTAGAATTCAGTTTTCTTAAATGCTGACTGCCTAAATATTTTATGATCTGTCGTACTAACTGGTACTATGATTTTTCATCTGACTTTTTTTCCAGAGGCCGAGCTGTCCATTTTGGACGTTAGTGGAAGAGGTCAGAGTAGTTGATTTTTTGGCTGGATGTGACAGCATTAATGATCAAGTGCATTTCAGCATCTTAGGCAGCTGTGGACCTCGTATGGGTTTGGATGTTGGTTTTGCATGCAATATATGCTTGGCAGCTCTCCAAAAAACAGAATACTGTTCCAAGAGCTCAGCTGAGAAGTATTTTTCAGTAGGAAGTGTATTTCCAGTTTACAGGGGTAGGCGGTCTCTCAGACTATTGCAAAGAGTTTTTTGATTACTATTGGATAGGTACTGTAATATCTCACAGAATACCAGGGGATAGGTCTGCTGTGAAGGATGCAGCCTGCTTCCAGAAATTTTGACAACATTTACAGACATGCAGAAATGTCAGATGTGTTCACTGCACAATTATGGGTTGGCTGTGCAGTGCGAACCCAGTGACTTTGGCTCTGAGAGGAAACATCAGGTCTTACGTAGGTGTGCAGCATGAGTGTAAGTCCATCATGCTGAGAATAGGCTGGATTTCCTGATTGTACAGAGAAGGAATTGTACAGTGTATGCGCAACAAGTCTGGCACATCCAGAATGTGTTAGAGCTAGTAGGCGTATGCAGACAGAGTATGCAGCACTCACTCTGTAGTGCAGATGCTTCCCAAAAGGATTGGACTTGCTTGCACATTGGTCCTTAGCATAGATTTGCCTGGCAACCCTTTCTATGGGCTGCCAAGTTTCAGATTTGAGCCTTAAAACGTGAATATAAATTTAGTATTTCTCTAGCCTCGTAATTCCTATTTCCGTTTCACATTGTCCTGTTCTCAGTTTTCAGTACAGCTCTCTCTGCTGCCTTGTAGCTGCGGTTCTCTGAAGCAGCTCCACATCCTGCAATGAAATGCTGACATCATTAGTTTTTTTACTTCTTGTATTCCCTAGCAATCCCCACCAAGATCAAGGTCTCATTGTGCTCATTGCTGTTCGGGAAGCTTTGGCCTGACCCCTAACACTTACAGTTGAGGTAGAAGAGAGAAAATCTGGCAGGAAAAGTAAAAGCATCCTGCGGGTGGGAATCTGACATGCAGGCAGTGCAGCTGCTTGTCCAGGTTCCTAAAAAGTCCCTGTCAGGCTAGGAATTTGTTCCAGACCTCATCCCTAGGCTTCCTTTCTTTTCAAAGCCCAGTACTACATTATATGACTGGTACCTCTGCAGGCTTCAACTGGTTAGCAGGAACTTGGGATGTTAGGCATTCCTTGTTTAGTGATAGCCTTGTCTGGGTCCAGTTGAATATGAAGTCAGCACCTCCTCTGAATTTCTCTATTTTCTGCTTCTCTCTTTACCTGCCTTCGCTTTCTTTGTGCCACAGCAATACAATGTCACTGAAACTTGACTGGAGAAAGTCAGAAGTTTATGACACGGATAGCTGAGGAGAACAGACTTCGCTGGCGTTACCGTTCTCTGAGGTGGTGGTTTGTCCTTCCTGACACAAGTCAAGTGGTTTATTGGACTGAGGCCCTATTTTAAATAAACTCATGACTTTGTTCATACTTCTAAGAGTTTGGCAGTAATAAAGCATGTGGTCCAAAGGTCTAGAATCTACCCATAAAAGGAAAAAACAAATGCTGTTTCTGAGATTTATTTTGATCAAGTGACTCAATTCTGTATTTTTAGTGTGTTCTGTGTAAATTACTCAGAATTTATCATTTTAACAACAAGACGTTCACTACATTATTAAATACTGGAAGAGATCCTCTTTTCTTTCCCTCGAAATAATATCTCTCTTCCTCCTTTCCTCCATCTTTTTCCCACTCGTTTGGGCTTGCTTTTTAATTTTCTAACATTTGAAAATTGTAAACTAAACTATATAAATATATTAGGCATTTGAGTTTTACACATAATAATTTGTTTGCCTTTCAAATGCAAATAAAGTGACTATCAATTGAAAGAAAACTAGTTTTTCCTGTTTGTTTGGGATTATTTTACTGGAATATTCCTACTGAGACCAAAGTTTCTCTTCCAGCAGAGTTGAACATTTCATTGACATTAGAATAAAATTTCACAAGATGAAGCACCTTGTTGAAAACAGGATGATTTTAAAACGTAGCGTATGAGCTGGTGAATAAGGAGGTGCTTTATGTAAAAAATAATACTCTGCACTTAGTAGTCGTAGTTTGTTGTTTTGTTCAAGCAGTCTTGGTTTTGTAGTCTTCATTGGAATTGAGAAATTTTTTTTAATCATACTATGTTTTTGAGCAGAGTGGTTGAGAAGCAGAAGGAACATCTGGCCCTTACTTTCTGAACGTCTGAGCTGAATGCTTTAGTTACAGTGAATCTGAAATTTGGGTAAAATTAAATAGTTTCAGCTTTTGTATTAAAGATTGAATTTCCTTTACTTTTTAGAAACCTTCCAGCGATCGAAGACAGCTTCTCTCTTGTCTTATCAGCTATGATGCTTGTTGCCTGTTCCCATAGTTAAAAAATCAATCCGTATGTTTTTGATATTTGGCAAACAGACCTTTAATTTTGCAGCTGCAAGATCCCTATATGAAGGGAATGCATCTTAAAGAAACAACTTTTAGAGACGACTTACATATGAGAGAATACTTACGAGTGAAACGCCATTCCATTTCTGTCAGCATTTGTTTCATTATATTTAATTACAGACAATTTGTGTGTTACTGGAAATCAAAATGAAAACAAGAATAGCTGCATGCGCAGTATGGTAAAAAGCCAAATTGTTTTGAATCAAAAATTGAAACTCAGACTATTAGAAAAGTGAAAGTGTAGTTTTTGAATGCGTAGTACATCTTAAAGCGCGCTCATACACGCACACGTTGTTACTGACCCCATGTCGCTTTTGTGCCCGAGTTATCCACTTGCCAAGTCTAAAGTGTTGTTACGGCTGTTTATAGTTCATATTGATCTCCGATAAAATGTTGGTAATTGCTCTTCTCACTATTAAGCTCTGTGCTAAACCGCGTGTTTTGGGGACTCCTGAGCCTATGCATCATTATTTATTAAGGGTTAATCCAACATGGTGTATCTGTTCATTGAGTATTCCTGACTTTGCAGCACAGCTACGTCCTGTGGTTTAGACACAATAAAGTGTTGGATGTGATCCCAGTTTTAATACTCCCAATTTATTATAACCATTGAACGCTGATCAGATCATGGATTGGATTGGATCCCAGTTTTTTAAATGTCCCAATTTATTGCTGGCTTGCAACACTGATAAGAATACATATTTGATTAAGGCTTCAGTTTTCAAAAATTCCAGTTAATTACTTTTAGATTCTTATTAGATCATAGCCATGTAGTATGGTATGTTGAAGTTATGAAAAAATTACTGGATGATGTTGCACAGGTCAAGGTCATAGTTTCATTTTGTGCTGACAGTATGAAGTTATCAGATTTCTGTTTATTACTGTGGCAGCATTTGCACTGGACAGGAGGACGGATTAATCCCAACCCATTGATTCTGAATGATTCTCGTTTTGGGTCTGCTGCTCTGCATACCAGAATCTGTAATAAAAGCCTACCACTGAACACTGAGAGATGGGTGTTTGGTTATGAGTAGCTGAGTAGACAGCTCCCACCTGCCTTTCACGCGTTGTGATGTGGCTTTTAGAACGAAATTTTTGAGCTGCTTCATATGGCTAATCCACTTCTGGAGAACATTTTTTAGGACAACATTAGGCTGAGACTTGATCCCAGATTGTCCTAGCTCAAAAATTTTAAGAATTGAGGAGAACAGAATTAGCCCTTTAATTATCACAGTACTATTCCAGGTATTGGAGACTGCTGGCAAGAGCACTTTTCAGGTGTCATAGCTGTGCCCTCTCAGTTTAAGCACCAAAATTCTCATCTAAGCTATTTAGCGTCCTTGGTTTGCGCTTCATTGAGGCACTGGTTTCACTTTGCTCTGGAGACCGGTTTTGAAAAGCTGTGCCACCTGCCCACCTACAAGGTCAGAGCAGCTCGAGGGCAATGGCCTGGCTCTTTCTTGCATAAATGGGCCAATGTGTGGTTCTTTCCTGTATATACAAGAGTTTTATTACTTAATGTTTTGTAAAATGACACTCTAAAACAGAAATACTGCTGTTAGAAACTTTTACAGGCCAAACTAATGCAGTGAAACTAGCCAGGGTGCTAGCCAACCTGGGTAATAGAGTGCTTTCTAGGAAACAGACTAGTCTGGCCTGGGGACTTCTTTGATGCAGTACTGAATGTAGGTCAGCTCTTGCCTAACCCAAAATCAATAAGGGCATAAGAATGACTTGGAAGCTGCATTTCATTCCTTGCCCTTCCATATGTGATTTGTGACAGTCTATCATAAATCTTTGGCATGCACTTTGAAGTAGTGCCACAGCACAGCATTCCTGTTCTCACTCCCTTACCAACGGAGGGAAAAAAGGAGAATACAATTCGTGGGGTTAGACAGACAGACAGGCAGGCAGGAAATTGTATTGCATGTGTAATTCTCCGTAGTGAGCTTAAACCAAAATAACTGAAAGTCTTAAAGCTTTGTCTGTTCAAAGTTGAATTTTCCTTTCTAATCTCGGTCTGTTGATTAGAAACATCCTATCAATCCCAGACTAACAGATGGAGACTGTTCCTGTTCTTGAACAGAGAGATTCTGTTCAATAGGTTCCAGGTTCGATGTCGTATGTGTAGAACAAAGAAATGTGCATGGAATATCATATCACATGGAGCTAGGCTTGCTCTGTCCACTGCTAGGATTTCATTCAAACAAAGGCATAACGTTTATGCAGTTGCAGAGATGGTTGTGTGAACTGGTGAGGTCGCATTTGCTGAGGGGAGCTGCGAGTGTCTATGCGGGAGGGCTTCCAAGAAGACCCACTTAGTGACGCAGGCGGCCCCGGGGACTGAGTAGGTGTCAGTCTTCCCGGGCCTGTTCTGAGCTGTGTTACTGCATGTGGTTGTGGATGCTGGGTTTTCATGAGGTGTTAAATTAATGTGGTGTCTTCCCATGGTCATTACAGTGTCTCTGGTGTTTCTCTTAAGACAGTGTTACAATCCTCAGTGGTTTTGACTGATGTCCACTACAGCGGTTGCTGGAGCTGAGCTAGTCAGTGGCAATGAGTAAGCTCCTAGACTGATATCTCTGTCCCCCATAGTTTTTCTGCAGGTATACTGCAGTTACTTTACAGTTGTTCACTGTTTCTCTGATTAACTTCTCGGGAATAATTTGCTTGATGTTTTGCTTGGAGACGTGAATCTGTGGCTTTGACTGCAGTTGGTGTTATTTCCATTCCTGACGTTAAGTTCTGAATTACTAAAATATAAGCAAAGTAAAATCCTCCTTTCTGGGAGTGTTCTGTTACTTTGATTCTCTTTTTGTGATTATTTGTTCCAGAATGAGTTAATGTTATCAAAAGCAACTCAGATATGATTAGCACAGCACCTTGCTTACCTTATTAACGGGAAAGTACAAATAACAGCAGCCTGAGAATTCCTTTAAATCAGCATTGAGAACTAGGCCTGCAACTTACTTATGGTCTGCAAAGTCCCTGCAGGCTCAGGGCCATTTTGCAGGAGGAGCTTGGAGCTCTTAAAGGCATCAGAACGTCTCAGGTGAAAGATGCCGAAGTAATTTTGACAAACTTGGAATGATTCCACTATCTAATCCACGTTGTCACAAAACAAGGAAGATCCTGTTGACAGGAGGCTGAGCAACCTGATCTGTGCAGTCAGCCTTGCTTTCAGCAGGAGGTTGAGCAGGGTGACCTGCAGAGGGTTCCTTCCAACCCAATTTTTTCTCATATTGTCACTTCAAAAAATAACTCGGGATAGTCGCAAGTAAAGAAAATTACAAATGTAGTAAAAATACAGAATAAAATATACTTGGCTTTCCAGTAGTTGGTTTTCCATAATCTGCTGCATTTCACTTAGTGTACAACTAATGTGGACAAAAGAGAGACAGAAAAACTTCCTCAGATATAACAGCAAGGGTAAAATCCTGTGCTCATTGAAGTTCATGGGGTGGGGGAAAATACACTAACCTCATTAGAGCCAGGATTTTCTTCAGGGGGCAGGATCCTGTGTAAGTTGGTAATGACTCCCTGTCACCTCTGAAACAAATGGACGGACATTAAGACCTCAGTCTTGTCTATCCAAAGCTCACACTCCTCATTTTGTGAAATGAAAAGGCTATGTTTCATCTTCAGTTTGTCAGAATCTTAAATTTTAAGGTCAGTGTAGCTCTGTCTCCTTCTTCCGTTTTTTTTTTTTCCTCTGTTTCTTTACTTACAGCCCTCCGAAGGCAGCTTCTTTGGTCAGTTCAGCTTCATACGGTATGGGGTCGTTATCTAGAACAGGCAATATTGTATGTTTAGCCCTGGTGGTTTTTACTGTTGGGCCAGTTAATGCTGTTACAAGATCTATCTTGTTTCACCCAAGTTACAGTCTCTGACTCCCTTGAATTTGTGACTTGCCTTTTCTATTTCCGAGACTGTTTCTGTTCTTGTTTACAATCACAGATACTAATTATGGGGGAGAAGATGTTCAAGTCCAGCACAATAGAATGAACTGGAATGAAGAAACACTTGCATAGCTTATGGGGAAGATGTTTTCCACAAATATGCCTCCAGTAGAATACCCTGAAAGATAATACTAAATTAGATATTGTTTGAGTCTTGATGAGTCCATATCAGATGTTCTCAATTTACTGGCAAGAGGTGGCTTTTTTTTTTTAAGCTGTGAGACTTGCTGCCTCTAGAGTTTTCCTAGGTGGTGGTTGAAAAAATGCAAATGAGTCTTTTCCTGATAAAAGATGCAGGTTTGAATAAGATTGTTAATGTTGTTATAAACCATGCCTGTCTGAAAAACTATTATGAAATAAAATTAAAAGCACTGTACTGAAATTATCTCCTCAGATATTCAAGTGAAGTATACCCATTCCCATCAGTGATTATGGTTTATGAATATCTGAAGGCAGGATGTATTCAGTCCAGTATTATGTAAATGAATGAAAATACAAGATTTTAGTTACGAAAATATATTTTGCAAGCAGCTAGAAAGGAATTAAAACATTAAACCCAATGGAAATCTAAGTGACCTCCTGCAGAAATAGGCTGCCTTCCTCTAGACAACCCATTATTCAATATATGTATGAATTAGGTAAATGAGAGACAAAAGTAGAAATGTTATGTAAAATCACAGTTGAAGTATTAAGATACTAAATCAGATGTAAATTGAGTAATCATTGCAGTATGTAGATCTTGGGGAGAGTCACATGAGTGGGGAAAAAAGCAGTGCAGCGGCTTTTATTTTGCTGTTCACAAGGAGCAACTGAATGAGTGGAAGAATGTTTAGCATCTCGATGATATCAAAAGACTTAAAGGATCAGGAGTTTACGTATACCTCAAACTGAATGTGCGCACGCTTGCTTACCTGCTCTTACTCTGCTCCTCTTATTGCGAACAGAAAGACCTGTGGTTCTGTTTCTGTTACACATTTTGTCTTTGCTTGTTATTCATTCTTCTGCCCCAGGGAACATCTTTCATTAGCTTAACCAGCATCTTGCTCATTCATATACCTGTTTGTGCTTCCACAAAGTCTATTGCTTTTAATATACCGTCAAGAAATGTTGCTGTATTCATCTGAAGTGTAAAACAAGGTCCCTTTGTGAAATAAGCTGGCTTGGTCAGCAACTGGATTTTCTGTCCTATGTTTGACTATTTAGATAGGCACGTTAGGCTCAAACCACATCATTCTTTGTGCTCTTCTCAGTACTAAGCACACAGTCAGTGCAAGATAAATAAAAAAATGTTGCATCACTTTTACGTGTTCACTGGAAAGTCAGGAGAAAAGAGGATGACCCAGAGCTCATGGGGAGTGCAAGGGAGGAGGAGTTCAAAAGGCTCAGGGAAGGTTGTACTTTTTTGTCATGGCCCTGTTTTGGTCAGTTTTCCCCATCCAAAACTGTTCTGATGTGAAGTGCAGTCTTGCAGCTCCCTGAGTAAGGGAGCCTGTGGTCTTCCATGGGCTGAGCTTTCTCGCCTGCAGTGTTTGCACTGTGGCCGGCTCTAGTAGCTGTTGGTGCCACGGAGTTGCTTCTCCCGTCTCCTGCTGGGCAGCAGGTGCCCTGTCCCTCACCTGAGGGTGGCAGTGCCTGGAGGACAGGCTGCCTCGAGTGTTGTCCTGATCCAAGGTGACGGCTTGTTGCTCCCTGAGCAAAGCTCCTTTGGAGCTAGGGCTGGTGTTGGGCCTCCAGCACTGCAGACTGGGCTGCATCCAGTACCTTGCTGTTTGTTCCCTGTTGAAGGCAGTCTTTGGGTTCCATGGCTTTTAATGTCCTTGGGCTCCTGCGCTGGTAACATTTTAATTTTCACAGAGGCTTGGAGCACTGGCTTTAGAAGCTTCAGCGTTGTCTCGTTCCCTATTCGCAACCCACCCAGCTTCCACCTGGTGGGCCAAGAGATGAGGAGTATCTCTTACAGCTTTTTCTAGCCCTCTTATTCTGTTCCCAAAAGCTTTTCTGGGTCTGCTCCAAAAGTCACTTCTGCTCAGCTCTTCTGGGGTTTTCTTGAGGTGGTCCCTGTCCCTTCCTGCAGCTGCCTCAGTCTCTGCGCGCTGCAGTCTTTTAAGCCAGCTTTCGCCTGTCAGTATCTCTGTCACTGATGTCAGGCTGAAGCGTTTTACATTGTGTTTGTCACAGGCGGCGAATACATATGTGGTCATTGACAGTAGCTCAGCAGAAACACAATAACTTGTTAAGCCACAGTAACTCAATCCTGTGTCTGAGCTGCAGCTGGAAGGAGCGGTTGGGGCTGTTAACCCTTTTATGGCTCCTGCGCTCTAGGTTTATACATCTTTTCATGTGTTAGTACGTAAGAAATCACCATATAGGATTTGTGTGGATATGTCAGATAGGAAGATTGTTTGGAGGATAAATGAGAGCATTTCCTTGATTTATAGCTCTGGGGGTGTGCTACTGAACAGCGTGTAAGGTGCAGAGAAGTATTTTCAAAATACCACATTCCACTGCCAGAAGTACATTAGGTATATGGGATCCTGTCTTCATTTGACGTCTACAAATAGGATGCAACATCTTCAGAAATGTTACCTATAGTTCTACCGAGGTTATATATTTTATCAAACTGTTTTTTTGCTGAGATTATTTCTTATAGAGGAAGGTTCTAGTGATAGCTAGTGGGTCTTGAGAGCAACAGGAAAGATTAGGATAGGATACATGTTTTGATGCTATTGAGAAAAAGATGGGTCACAGGAAAAAAAAAAAGGCATTGCTTGATACGATACTTCTGTTGCCTGTCCTCTGGCTGCTTGTGTGCCAAGGTTGTGTTTTTACAGAAACGCGGCTAAGGGAAGTTGATGTAGTTGTCATGCAGTGATTTAACTGGAGAGCATGGTGTTCAGGTGGCGGAAGAGAGCAAGCAGGATTGATATGGGACACCCAAAAGGAAATATATCTAACTTCCCTTCATTCTATGTGAGTTTTTCTTTTCTCTTTCCCTCTTCCCCTCATCAGGAAGTTTGCAGAAACTTTAGTGCTACACTGAATTGTTCAGATGGTGACCTGTGCCTCTCCTCATCTCTGGTTTCACTGCCACAATCATGGTGCTGAGTGACATTTTATCTTTTGACACAAATTTGCACCAGTTGTTTAACCAGACCCATCCTGTGCTGTGAGTTTGAGGCTCTCTTGTGGTAATTGTTTGTTCATAATAACTTTAAGCTGATTGCTATGACCATTGTGTTGATTTGGAAGATTTTTTGTTGGTTTTTTGTTTGTGATAGGGAGTAAAGATAATGCTGTTTCAGATAGGGAGAAATTCAGAGAGAGGTGCAGAAACGGTAAATGACTAGTGGGATATAGCAGGAGTAGCCTGCTTAGCAGGGTTGGCAGAGCATTGTAGGAGTGATGGAAGGAACAGCACAGTCATTTTTTGTACATCAGTAAAGAACTCCTGGGCACCTACGGGCATGTGCTGTAGGAAAGATTGCTTTAAAATCAGGTGAAAACATGATGCTGAAATACAATGAGGATATTTAAAACTTCACAAAAACGTGAGGAAACTTCAAAGGCGAAAAACATAAGAGAAGGCATGGAAGGGCAGGGTAAATAGAATGAAAGAAAAAACAGCCATCTGATAGTTTGTTTTCCTGTATTAGAATATTTGGATTGAAAGGAGAGAGAGATCACTGAGCAAATCTTACAAATTGGTGTGGAAGAGTAAAAAGGAAACAAGAAATATTAATGCAATTATAGTAGCCATATTGAAAAGATGAAACATTGATCACGCAGAATTTCGCATAGCCTGATATTGACTGGTCCATATAATATAGAATGGAAATAATTGTTCTTGAGCAGGTTGGACTTACAATAGTGGCAGCGATTGAAGATTGCATTCAGAAGGAGCAGTTGAAGAAGCTAGGCTTATTCACAGGAACAAAAGAAAATTGTGGTGACCTAATTCCAGCTTTTGTTGTGCAGAATATACTAGTATTGATAGCAGGACAAATTACTCTCACTGTCAGACATGAAAGCAAGATTCACGTGATGCTGCTGTACTGCACTACTCTTGCTTTCAAATAGGTCCTCAGTACCTAGGGGACGGGTGATGTATTGGTCCAAAGAACATTATGGCTCATCATTTTCTGAGAAACTGCTGTGTTTCTTCTCAGGACAGTGTGCCATGCCTTTGGCACCGGCTTGTGATAAAACCATTCCTTAAAATTTGATGTCCTCCCGTTTTTCTGCCTGTGTCATCCCACATGGACCTGTGTGCGCCGTGAAGCTTGTAACTCATATGATATATTCCTGCACTGAAGTCTTTGTTTAGGCTTTTATGGTCACTAATTGAGGGTGAAGCCCTCCACAGTTTGCGAGGTTTTTAAGAACATTTGGTGCTTTTTTAGGGTTAATCTGGAAGACAGCAACAATCTCAAAGTACTTTATTCATTTTAGTGGAAGAGCAGGATAATCAGAGGCAAGGACTACTACCAAACTGACAGAGTTACTGGGTGCAGGAGCTAACAGTTACTTGTGTGGTTTTTGGTTTGTTTTGGTTTTTTCAAACACAGTGCCTTCGTTTTTACATTTCTGACATAATCCCATGTGGGACATATAAAATATTAATCCTTCCTCAGAGGGTTTGTCTTGAAGTCCCTGTATGTATAAAAGATGGAAATCAGCAGTGGAGGCCTCCCTCCCTGCTGCATTGATGTCTGAGGCCTTGTTTGCAATGGAAATCCATCCCTGTCCTTGTAGTATGATGAGTGCTCTTGGACGATGAGCTACCCGAAAAGACTGATTTTTACATGAATGGACCAAGTGATAACGTTGCCCCAAATTCCTTTTAAGTGAACGATGAATGTGGTGTTTCATTCACAGACACGGGCAGACTGGCTCCCTCCACCACTCCCTGCTCCATAATCTCTTTTATCTTTCCTTGCAAACCCTTAGAGGATAAAGGCTTTGTACACTTTCAGCTGCTCTCTAATTATAACTCATTTGCTAGCAATGGTTTGTGGTTTAGACAGAAATGCATGCTTTTTAGTTTCTGTCTTCATATACAGCTCCTCAGTGTTGACTTTCTCCCCATGCCATTGTGCATTGCTTTATGAATACACAAGCATGACTTTTACCAAGATCTATACCAGTCTCACCAGTAGGTTTACAAAGAAGTTGTGACCCGTTGTTCTGCAAATGCCATTAAACTCTCGCTGTCCCAAGAAGCCATCAGCCAGCTGAGCTAGTGCAATTGGCAGTAAAATGAGAGAATATGTGCCTTAGTAATGGAATTGATCACATGTTGACACCAGGCTATGCCCTCCATAAGATTCTCAAATAAAATCTCCTGTATGGATAGTCAGAATTGTGCAGAATCAAAGGCTCGTTTTGAAGTCTGCAACTACTTCAAGACACTGCCTTATCCTGGGTGAGGTTGCACTTGAACATAGCTGACCTGGGCCACCATGTGAATTTGAAATAGGGAGTGTGTGCGGTGTAAAAACCTGAAGCAAAGAGAAGTGTAGTGAAGGTTGTAGTAGGAGGAGGTGATTGTACAGGGAAAGAAGCTCCAGGAAGAAAAAAGGAGAAATTCTTAGGAATTCTTAGGAAGCCTCAGTGTAGAAACCTGAGAGGTGTTAAGGATGTAGACGGATTGTAGCTTATTTCTTCTCATCATGCTTTCATCTCTGAGAACTACTGTAGTAGTTCCCCTGATGCAGCTTCATGCCTGTGGTGAGTTGACCCTCGCTAGAGGCCAGGTGCCCACCAAAGCCGCTCTATCACTGCCCCTCCTCAGCAGGACAGGGGAGAGAAAATACAACAAAAGGCTCATGGGTCGAGATACAGCAAGGGGGAGATCACTCACCAGTGACACTTACAGACTCGACTTGGGGAAAAAATTTATTACCAATCAGATCAGAGCGGGATAGTGAGAAAACAGAATCTTAAAAACACCTTCCCCCCATCCCTTCCTTGTTCCTGGACTCAGCTTCACTCCTGATTTTCTCTGCCTCGTCCCCACGAGTGACACAGAGGAACAGGGTATGGGGGTTGCAGTCGGTTCATCACACACTGTCTCTGCTGATCCTTCCTCCTCAGGGGGAGGACTCCTCACACTCTGCCCCTGCTCCAGCATAGGGTCCCTCCCACGGGAGACAGTCCTTCACGAACTGGTCCAGCGTGAGCCCTTCCGATGGAGTGCAGTTCTTCATGAACTACCCCAGCTTGGGTCCCTTCCACGGGGCATAGTCCTTCAGGAAGAGACTGCTCCAGTGTGGGTCTCCCATGGGGTCACAAGTCCTGCCCACAAACCTGCTCCAGCAGGGGCTCCTCTCCCCACGGAGCCACAGGTCCTAGCAGGAGCCTGCTCCGGCCCGGGCTCTCCATGGGGTCACAGCCTTCTTTGGGCATCCCCGTGCTCTGANGTGGGGTCCTCCCTGGGCTACAGGTGGATGTCTACTCCACCATGGACCTCCATAGGCTGCAGGGGCATGACCTGCCTCACCATGGTCTGCTCCACGGACTGCAGGGGAGTCTGCTCCGGCACTTGGAGCACCTCCTCCTCCTTCTTCTTCACTGACTTTGGTGTCTGCAGTTGGTTCTCTCACATAGTCTCACTCCTCTCTCCAGCTGCGCAGGTTTTTTTTCTTTCCCCCTTCTCAAATATGCTGTTCCAGAGGCGTTATCACCATCGCTGATGGGCTCAGCCTTGGCCAGCAGCGGGTCTGTCTTGGAGCCGGCTGGCATTGGCTCCATCAGACATGGGGGAGGCTTCTTGCAGCTTCTCACAGAAGCCACCCCTGTAGCCCCTGTCCTGCTACCAAAACCGTGCCAGGCAAACCCAATACAATGCCATTTCCTCGTGTCCTATCGCTGGTTAGCAGAGAGGGGAGATCAGCGCTTCCCCCTCCGCTGCCCCCCGTGAGGAAGGTGTGGGCTCCGATGAGGTCCCCCCTCACCCTTCTCCAAGCTGAACAAGCCAAGTGACCTCAGCCGCTCCTCGTAAGTCTTGCTCTTGAGGCCTTTGCCCATCTTTGTTGCACTCCTCTGGGCACACTCAGCAGTCTAGTGTCTTCCTTACACTGAGGCACCCAAAACTGCACAGTACTCGAGTACTAGAGAGGAGGAGGGTCATCTGATTCCGGGCGTGGGGGGTGGGGCAGGGCAGAGTGGAGAGTGGGCACCTCCTGGCTGTCAAGGACTGTGTCATGTGCATCCCTCTGTGTTAAAGTGGGTTTTAAGTGCTAACAACTGGTATTGCCTCTTGGTATGTCCTAGCACAGTTAATGGAGAGGTGTAACTGGAAAGCATGCATGATACACATTAGTGTACTCAAGCATATACGTAGAAAAGCATGCTGTTCTCATTAGAATTATTTGTGAACCTTTTTAGCTACAAATTATTTGAAAAGTATGAGCATTTACTTTCATGATACAATTCTAATGAAGCAAAATAAATGGTATGAATCCCATTCTGCACTTAATAGCTCCTGTCTGTCAGACTGGAAGCTCCTGATGTGCTCATCTATTTCTTTAGGGAACCACTTTCTCCCAAACATCTTCATTTTTCACTATGCAGAATGTTGAGGCTATTATGCTTTACTGGGGTAACAAGTCTGCTAGACCCTTTTTACTTACTCTTCTGTGGTATAAATGCTGCTGTTCTTTCCACGTTGCTGCTGTACTTCAGATATAGCCAACAGCAACTGTCAGGCACTACATCTCTGTATCTGTCTTCCTTCCTTTGTTTTTCCCTCCATGCTCCTTTATTTTCTGTAAATGCTATTATGTGGTCAATATTCTGCCAGATCCACCTCACTGCATTTAGTTATGCGGTGTTGAAGAGTAGCTGAGCAGTTAACAGAAGTTGCATGCTCGTAGAGCCTTGCTATAGGGTTTTTTCTCCAGCGTGAATGTTGAATCATTGAATATCAGCTGAGTTTGAAATTTACCTGAATATGTTTTACTATTCCAAAGAGATTACGCAATGGCCCTGATTAGCAGCAGCATTTTGTAATACCACTTAAGGCCTTATCACAGTGGAGTACTGCCAGTAATAGTCTTTAATTCACTTATATGTACCAATTCATCTGTGTCAGGTTTCCATTAATTTCTTTGCTGTTTTACTTTGTCCCTGTCACCTATATAATAAGGCATGATTTCCACATTTATGTAGTCAAAATAAAATTTAAAAAGTTAAATCTTCAGCAAATTAACTGTGGTCCTTTGATTTGAGACAACTGTGCCATCTCTCCATTTATCTACACATTTAATCCGCTTTTCACAAGTTAATGTATTTAGGAGAATCTAGGTGGGTCAAGTGACCAAGGAGCAATAACAGTTTTACTGGCTAATTTAGATTAAAAGTTTCAGGATTGGGTTAGGTATATTAACTGCAAAGTGGTGGGTGGGTGTGTAATTAAATCTGTATGTGTTTGTGCGTACATACACATGCATACACACTTAAGAAAAGCCACACTATATTCAGCATTAATTATTTTCATCAGAATGATGACTAACCTTGGTTACAAAAGTGATTGCCAGAGATAAAGAACAAAATTGCTGCATGCACCGTTTTGTTTTATCTGGCACTGGTTTCGCAGTGTACTGGAAGATACAAACAGTTGTGTTTGGGGTTGGTTCTCCAAATTTGTGTGATGAATCAGTGTCTGTGGTTGCTGTTGAAACAGATCCAACTGTATATTTGTTCTTTCTTTTTCATTGTTAGGATTGGTGCGAAGCATCAGGAGTTACGGCAAAAGCAACTGAGAGGCCTGAGTGATTATTCTACTGGTCCTGGAGGACCTGACATTGATGATGATGAGATGGATCCAAATTATGCCAGAGTAAACCACTTCCGAGAGGCTTATCCAGCAGCAAGCATCTACAGGCCATCATCACCAGCAGCAGCAGAAACCTTTGTATATCCACGTGATTCTCCTTCAGCACCAATGGAGAGGGAGCACTTGGAAGGACTGTATGCGAAGATAAACAAGCAGCACTACCCCCAGGCTCCTGGTGACAGGTAGTATTGCCACCTGGCATTACAAACAATGAGAGCTTGGTGGAGAGGGAACCTGGGGCTAGCTGGGGGGGGCGGCTGTTCAGATACCCCAAACCTATTTACTGACTAGAAAGGCATGGATTTCCTCTTAACCAAAACCATGATTTGCTGCAGCAGTACCTTCAGAGCATCTGAGCAGGGAAGCAGTCAAACAGAAATCATTAAAGTCCATATTTCACAAACAGAATGAATGAACTGACTCCAGTCCAATTCCTGCACTGCTGAGAGAGTGTTTTCCACTCTTTCAATCGGGAAAAATTCTTACCGTGCAGCAAAAATAGTCTCTGTTTTCAAATCCCTTTCGATCCTGCTGATCATCAAGTGCCTATTAGTAACAGGTTTTGTGTGATAGCATGATATATTGCATATGTTTATGGTTTAGTTTTCCCCAGCTGTGTGGTATTACACACTTTCAATTAGGTTGCGGAGAGGGCTAGGAATCATGGCTTTCTTATGCAGACTGTGAAGTGTGGCTTCACAAGACTGATTGCCTTTCACAGCCTTTCCAATAACCAAGAGGGAAGGAAAGAGCAATTTTTAATCCTTACTGTCAAGCTTCCAGGTTGATAGCATTAAAGAAAATGGTCAAGTTTTTCCCTGGGTTAAAAAGAAAACAGAAATTCCTCGGAGTTGGTGATGCACCCACCATTATGATGATTTTAAAAGTGGTTGCTTCTGGAATGTGGGGCTAAAAAAACATAAGACTTCATTATTATCATCACATTAATATATTGGTGCTAGGTTTTTCAAACCAACATGTGAGTGCATAGGTGAGGTATAAAAGTCTATGTGAAAAGAAGAGCTGACAGAGTAAGACATGGAGGACTTGGAAGAATTGTTCACAAATTGAGTTCATGTTACAGTCTGTAGTGTCTCCCCATTGCCTGAATCTGTGCTGTGTGATACCACACTTGTTAATTTTAGAGAAATATGTGGGCACAGATATACGAGTGTTTTCAGTTTGTGGCGTCATAGTACTTTAAAGAAGTCTACTGAGTCATGGTTATAAATAGTAATAAAACACTTCTGATATAAATCTCAGTTTGTAGCAAGGAATGGGCCAAGTATCTCTCTTTTTTACCTAAATACAGTATGGTGGAGATCTTTCCAAACATAATGACATTGCTAATTTTTTTTTCCATATTATTAACTCTTCATCTGCTGCACGGTGGTGAAGAGGTACTGATTGCAGCTTTTTGCCATCTAAGGGGTTTTGCTTTACTGGAAATTCTTGAGGTGATTATCGCTGAAGTCGCACAAATGTTTCTATATGGCGAAGGGATCAGAAACTGAGTTCGTACTAACTCAGTAAACCAAGACCTGAGAATTCCCAGCGGGAGGGAATCTAAATTCAGGTTCATGTATTTTTCAAATATAAATATATAGAGATATAATTCAATTGGAGTAAGACATTGTCATAAATATTGCATCATAATTTCAGTTTTAATGGGACTTCATAGCTTTACGTTTTAAAAATACCAGTTTTGAAGGGTGGTCTATACATTGTTTTTCCATGCAGCAAAAAGAAATGCCAAAGTCTTTTCCTCTGGCCTCTTTTATTTGATTGCTTGTATTGTGGTTGTAACTACACTGAATGAACTCTTGGATTGCTATGTGGACAAAACTGAAGTCCCAACGAGGTTTGGATTCAGTGTTGGGATCCTGGATTTTAGTATGGATTTTGTTGTAATTGCATGATAGCATGATAACTTGGTAAAAAACCAAAACCAAAACATCTAACAGGCAAGAAAAGTTACCTCATATCTGAGCCTGTGATCAGAAGTCACGCTGAGAGGCTGTTCTTTCTGTGTTGATTCTGTACTGAAAGACAAACAGTTCACAACAACTTCGCTTTGTTGAATTTCTCAGGCTTGTAGAGGCTGTTCAAGCAGATTGGGGAAATGTGGGATTCCTATTAGGCTGCCTTTGTTATTTTTTAAAATCTTTCTTTTCTTTGTCTCAGAGACAATAAGGTTGTTGTTATTTGCCAGCAGAAGTGTGTCAAACGTGAATAATTTTAAGTGAGTTTATGCAGTTGCTTGTGAGGTCTCAGCCAGCAGTTGTTGAATAGAGCGGCAACTTCAGGCGAGCAAATCTTTCTGTGCTAGAGGGGAGACTATTGAAAGGAGAAAGAGATGTGGAAAGGAAAATCCCTGGATAACACGTTAATTACAAAAACAAATCTGCTTTCAAGGGTCAAGTATGAAAACTACCTTGTCTGCCTCAAAATGATGGGAAAGGGCTATAAGGAATGCTTGTTAGCCAAACCAAAGTAGTTTTGTGTTTGCAGGGCTGAACATTTCGCAACACATTTGTCATGTAATAGCTCGTGCTTTGGTCGTGCTAACACATGCATGCTTGCTCTCAAAGTTTTGCTGTTAATTTTAGTTTAGATGGATGGCTTTTTCTCCCACCTCTGACTCTCAACTTGTAATATAGTGTGTGGAGACTTGATCTCTGAAGTATGTAAACAAGGTTTGGGGTAGAAGGGGCATTTGAACACAGAGAGAATAGATTATTTCATTTCAGTCTGGGAATTCCAGTTATGTGTCATTATGAGAGAGAACAAGAAGTTCATTTTTATTATATTTTTGCAAAAGAATGTATTAACATAATCAATGCCTTGTAAAATTTGGAAGTCATTTGTACAGAAAGAAGCTTAGTGGTCAGGTAAGTGCTGTTTACAACATTTACTCACCTTCCTTTTTCTTGTCACCTGAAGACGCTGAGTGTTCCTAGTTCATTCTTCTCCGTAGATTCCCAGTTTAAACTGAGAATCTCCCTCAGTGTATAGAAAAATAATGGGCTGCATGTGTAAAAAGACTGTTGTTTTAATCATTATGAAGTATGTTTTGCTGCCTCCAAGCACTGCTCCTCAGGGCACACACACAGACCTGCTTCACATTGCTGTTTGCATACTAACATCCCCTTTACCTACACTTGCATCTGGCATCTCAGGGGGGTTTTTGGGGGTTTGCTTCGTGTCTTATTTGCGACTGTTGTGTAACGTTCTTCTGCACTGCTTCACAATTGTGGATTTTCATTCCAACGATGACTGTATTCAGTGAAATAGATGTAATTTTTTGTGTATATTTTGCTGAAGGCTTTGGGATTCTTAACTAGGAGAGGTGCTATATAAATGTAAATTGTTCTTATTAGTGAGTATAGCGAAAGCATTAGCATGATCAGTGTATTCTGTGAATGTTAAGTTAAAAAGAGTGAAAAAGAATTAGCTGGCAAAATCACACATTTCTTTGTAAATCAAACATTTTTCTGTTTATTCATAATTAGCCACAATTTTCTGTAATGCAAATGGCATCCAAAAGGATGGTGCAGTCTGCACAGCCACCTTGTGCAGCTGGGGAACTCGCAGGGCCTTTGCCTGAGATGCTGCACGTTTCCCCAGCCTGCGGTGGAGGCTGGGTGATCTGTGGCCCATATGTTCCTGAAACAAGTGGTAAGTCACATCTCTCTGAGTGTAGTCATCAAGGCTGTACCATGACAGTGTGAAGTTGCACCATGGCAGAGCCTAGGTGTCAGACCAAAGCCAAAAGAGCATATGCACACCACTATTATCACTTAAATGTCAGGCATGTCACATGGTGCAATCCTTTCTCACGTTTCAAATAAGCGATTTCCTCTTTTTTTCCTCACTTGAACATGGTGCTGTCAAGCATACCCAAACACCGCGAGTACATCTCCAGAAAGGTTATAGAGACTTTGCTCAACTTATTTCCTCAGCCCAGAACTATGAAACGTTTAAAGTTTGATGCCAAACTCATTGCCAAGTATAATTCTTCATTTATTTATGTGTCTTATCTTGGGGAATTTCAAAGTGCTGGTCTGACAAAAACGAATACAGTTTTCCTTTGTTTAGCAAGAATAGATTCAGAGTTGTATCTTGTTGCAGATTTAAAAAAATACAAAAAAAAAAACCCAGCGCTGTTTTATTACATAGGAGTAGGGTCCAAAGCCCCAGTCTGATCCAGCTTTCAGTTTTTGGAGATGCTGTGTTGGGTTCCACTGTGCAAGAACTTATTCTCTACAATGTTAATTAATTAATTGAAAAATAGGTCATCTTTATTTCGGGGTGAAAGGTTCCTTGCACTCTTGCAGAATGTTTAATCTAGCAGCATACAGATTTGAAAGTGGGGAAATGAAACCCATACCTCTGTGCAACCCTCACTCTGCCCCTCAAGTCCCACCCTCGGAGCTGGCCAGAGTCATGGGAGAGAGGGGCATGACATGGAGCAGTCTGCCTCTCCCTGGAAGGGATCAAAGGAAAAGATTGCTGTGCATGTCCTGAGAAACCAAATGGCGAATGTAAGCTATGCATAAGCCTGAGGAGAGCAAAAAGAGTCCGGAGTTTTGAAATTTGGCAAAGGGAGCATTTTTTACTAAAAAGCAGGCTAAATGCTTGTCTTTTGGGCAGGTGTAGGTCACTCCTGTCCTGCTCAATCCAAGGCCATAAGAATCCAGAGCTGCACAGAAAAGGCTTTGTTCAAACGGGCAAGCTAGGGTTGCCCAGGCAGGTTACTTAGCCCTACGTGTCTCCTGAGCCAGAAACTGAAGTCGTCTTGTTCTCGGTTCAAAGCACGGTGGGCATTGCTCATTGTGCATCTGTTTAAAACACCTTTTGTCACTGACTAGCAAAAAAGCAATCCACTGCTGTAGGAGTGGATGGTCCTTTACTTGGGAATGATTATTCTTTAAGATGGATATCATGGAGGCAAGGTAGGAATTGAATGAGGCTGTGTAATATCTATGTACCCTTTGCCAATGTACCGTGTGTTACAGTGGAAAGAGAATTATGGTCATGCATGGGAATGTTTTGATTTACAAAGTGTGACAAGTACAAGCAAGGCATGCACTCTCTCTTTACGTTATAGTCTCTTCTGCTTGGTGTCCTAAAATCATCTATGCCGTTTCCCTATCCTATACTACCCTACATTCCCTGAGACTCTCCCATGATTCTTCTGAAATTTATTCTTTCTGAAACGTACCACAGGGCCTTCGGAACCTTTGGCTGCGATCCGGTTACTGTTCCCCATAATATTCAAACCAGAAACTTAATGTTTGGCAACTTACTGTCCTTCCTGGCTGACAGGTTTCTGACAGCAGTTAAATTCAAACTGGCATTGCCAAGTACAGCAGAGGTTCAGTGGTTCCTGGGGACGATCAGTACAGCTGTCCTACTCATGGAAGCAGGGCGGTTCGGAAACCACTTTGGCCACCACTTCCACTGGAGTGTGGGTTGTGCCACTGGAGTTACGCTTCTACTGTGTTTTTTGCTCCTGATTTTTGTTGCATTTTTCTTCCTCAGAAAAGACAAATGGGTGCTGTGTACTCACTGTGCTAACTGGGGAAAATGTTGAATAACTGGACCTCCTGGGACATGTTTAAATAAGCCTTGGTTGTATTTCACACCTATCTGGAGGAAAAAAAAATCTACTGGTAACATTCAAGAAAAACTGCTTTACAGATAAGAGTTCAAAGTGCTATTTCCCAGGAACCAACCCCTCATCCAGATCCTTCCAACTTTGGGACCCTAGCCTTATCATTCACTTCTTAGGAAACCCCAGATTTCCTGTAACTGGGTGACCGTGAGCATTTTAGAGCATGTCTAAACAAAAGGAAGTTGTCAAACTTTAACCAGAGCAGAGCTGCCGCTGCAGTATAATGTGTGCATGCTTGTTCGAGGCCAAGCATTCTTCAGCAGAAATAAATTCTGTCAGGAATAGTCACAAATCTGCCTGCATGCATCCTGCCTGCTCGGGTTTGCATTTGGATCACCTCACTTATTGACAGATGTGTAAAATTTTATATACTGCACTCCCACAACTCCCTTGTGACTGTCCTGCTGCAGATGCTGGTGAGCCTGAGTTTTGGCAGCTGTTTTAAGCGTTCATGTGCAGTCAGGTTTGGTTATTTTTTTCCCCTCCAGCCCTGTCTTTTCTTATGTGATATATTATTGCATGGAATTATTTTACATTAATTCTGCCTATTTATTGGTAGTGTCCCATTCTTTCAGTTGTTTGGATGCAAATGCAAAAGATAGGTCCCTGGAGAAAGAGCAGGTCTGTTACTGGAAGATGAGACCATACCAGAGGATACAGAGTGAAATGCAGATGGTGTTGTCAGCCTCTTAAATGTACAAATAAAGACAAAATGAGATCGTCCATGCAGCTGGGATGAAATCATATGGCCTTGCATGTGTTCCTGCCATAGTGTATTTCCTCGTGTGAGCAAAAGATGCTAAATTCTGTCTTGTGCCGGATGTTATTTGACCAAAAGCTCATACTTGCTCATTTAATCAGCAACAGAATAATGTATGTATGTATTAACTTTTCTCTGCACAATATTTTTTTAACAAAACACCATTTAATTTTAAATGCTAATATGTGTGTGTGGTTAATTAAGAAGCCAGAATTGACTGTAAGGCTGGTAGGCTTCAAGAGAGAGAGGAAGATCATTACACTACTGCTCGTAGATAGCTATTTGTGAACCAGAGGATAATGTGCAAAATTAAGATTTCGTAAGTGGCATTTTAAATGAATGGTTAATGGCTGAAGATTAATTAAACAGAGTTGTTCTAAAGAGAAGCTGTTAAAATCTTGTTTATAGGCCAGTCACTTCCAGACTTAAAGTGCAAACCCTAATAGCATGTGGTATTTCCATTTAGCAGGCAAGCAATATAACTAGGGTATTTTCCTTGAACAAGAAAGTCTACCTTAGTGGATACACTGGATGGATGGATGTAGCATTGTGTACTGTCTTTTCTTCTTCCTAATTAATAGTTATCTGGTAGCGGTACAGAGAGAGAAATGCATTTCCTCTGAGAATGTAGTAATCTTAAATTTGCTAAATCTTATTTTATTTGAAGTCTAAGGGACATGCTTACATCTGATGTGGTTCTGTTTTCCCACTACTCTCCCATAGTCCCTTCTACTTCATGCACTTCAGGGTTTTCAAAACACTCAGCTTTTCATTGCTCCAGGTCGTCTTTGTCTTTTGTCAGATGGAGTCTCATTGGCCCTATCATTAGCCTTGCAGAGTCGCTCTAGGTAAGTTAAAAAAAAAAAAAAGTTAGTCCCATTTCCCTGACTGAAGAGAAACAACAAGCAGAAGGTCATTATGCTGCTCATAGTTGTACGTCTTGTCCTTCCAGCAAGTCCTTTGCCAAGAAACTGTTTGTTTTTCTTTTGTTTTCCCTTTCTCTCAGCCCAGTTCCCCATCTTCTTGTTAACTATCGGCTGGTTTTCCCCCAGCTTCTTGACACAGTCATTTTGCCTTACAGTCTTCTAGCTTCTGGATATGCAAGTAGTTCCAGAGAAAGCCCTGGTGACTTGGCCTTGTGCAAGCTTTGCTTTGTAGCCCAGTGTAAGATGAATCTTACATGGCTGACCTCAGGGAGCTAGCCCTTTATCCAAAACCATGACTTTCAAAAAATCCTCTCCTAAGTTTTTTCCTAGCTGCTACAAGTTAAATGGAAGAAAGAGATTCTTTCTTTCCTTGTAGAGATAATCTTGGTTTAGTACAACTGGCCAATAGATGAGGGTATGGTATTTTGTTGTGCTAGACTTTTCAGTCTGTGCATACTAATAATCTTGTCTTTTTTGGAGGTGGAAGAGATTGGACATGAGGAGGACAGACCAGCTTGTGTATGAGCATCCGTGTGTTCAGACCCCAGGTGATGACATGAGCTCATAGCAAGCTCAGTCCTGACTTTTCACTTTCACAGAATCACGGAATGGTAGGGGTTGGAAGGGACCTCTGTGAGTCATCTGGTCCAACGCTCCTGCCGAAGCAGGACCACCTAGAGCAGGCTGCACAGGACCTTGTCCAGGCGGGTCTTGAATATCTTCAGAGAAGCAGACTCCACAACCTCCCTGGGCAGCCTGTTCCAGTGCTCCGTCACCCTCAGAGTGAAGAAGTTCTTCCTCATGTTCAGGCAGAACTTCCTGTGCTTCAGTTTGTGCCCATTGCCCCTTGTCCTGTCGCTGGGCACCACTGAAAAGAGTCTGACCCTATCCTCCTGACACCCACCCTTAAGATATTTATAAGGTCCCCTCTCAGCCTTCTCTACTCCAGGCTAAACAAGCCCAGCTCCCGCAGCCTTTCCTCATAGGAGAGGTGCTCCAGTCCCCTCATTATCTTCATAGCCCTTCGCTGGACTCTCTCCAGTAGGTCCTCGTCTTTCTTGAAGTGGGGAGCCCAGAACTGGACACAGTACTCCAGATGGGGACTCACTAGGGCAGAGTAGAGGGGGAGGATAATTTCCCTCGACCTGCTGGCCACGCTCTTCTTTATGCACCCCAGGATTCCATTGGCCTTCTTGGCAGCCAGGGCACACTGTTGGCTCATGGTTAACCTGTCATCCACCAGGACACCCAGGTCCCTCTCCACAAAGCTGCTCTGCAACAGGTCCACCCCAAGCCCGTACTGGTGCAGGACCTTGCACTTGCCCTTGTTGAACTTCAGCAGGTTCCTCTCTGCCCAACTCTCTAGCCTGTCCAGGTCACGCTGAATGGCAGCACAGCCTGCTGGTGTATCCACCACTACTCCCAGTTTTGTGTCATCAGCGAACTTGCTGAGGGTGCACTCTTAACTCTTCATCCAGGTCGTTGCTGAAGAAGTTAAACAAGGCTGGGCCCAGTACTGACCCCTGAGGGACGCCACTAGTTACCGGCCTCCAACTAGACTCAGCGCCGCTGATGTCAACCCTCTGAGCTCTGCCATTCAGCCAGTTCTCAGTCCAATTCACTGACCACTCATTCAGCACGCACTTCCTGAGCTTCCCTAGGAGGATGTTATGGGAGCCAGTGTCGAAAGCCTTGCTGAAGTCAAGGTAGACAACATCCACGGCTCTCCCCTGCTCTCTTCTTTGCTGAGATAGATTAGTGACTTCTGGTCAAACAGGTTTTTGAAAATAGTCGAAGTTTAGTGGGAGACAAGGAATAGTTTCCGAGAAATCTGAAAGTAATGGACAGAGGGTTAAGTTTGAGGAGGGGAGAAAGGGCTATCACTGGACTGCATTAAAATGCTGAGTAGCTCCAGTTAAGTGAGCAGTGATACCTGTCTAGTGAGGGTGGCAAAGCAGCTCTTAGATGTGACAGGGAAAATGGACACAGACTAACTGGAGCCATAAGAAATAGTTTCAGTGTCTTCACTTCTGTTTGAGGTTATCCAAGGTCAGTGGGACCTGTGCAGACAGGTTCCTCTGAGCTACAGGTAAAGCAGTCCCTAGCCTTCCTCGCTAAGCAGTGAGGATAGTAACTGGATCCTGAGAGTCTTCAAGCAGCATCCCATAATTTCTTATACGTTCTCAAAATAAAGACTTGATTGATTTTCTCAGTTCACCAGGAAAAACTCCTACAGCAGTTGAGATGACTGCAGCACAGAGAACCATGGGGCATACCTCAGACCTACCAGCACTGCCAGGTTATGCTGCCACCAGGAACAATGCAGTAACTCTGGTAGGGTACTCCAGCGTGAGTGCTCATGTCCGGGCAAAGTGCTTAGATCTGCATGGTACTCACACAGTTTAACTGTGTGGTGGAAATTGTTGTCGTCTTTATGCATCCGTAAGATCATTTTTTTACAGTCCCAGTTTACCTGGGATTTACACTGGCAGATCTTTAATATTTTTCTGCTAATCTTAATTCTCCTGTTCCACTGAGTGACTTGGATCTCAGCACAGCAGGATATAAAAGATCTAATGGGGCCACAGATGTGACCTCAGAATGTGTTGATGGGAACCTTCTCATGGAGGGTTCAAGCATCTAATAGCAGGATAAAATGACTGCTCCTAAAAAGAGTCCAGGACCTTGCTCCCTGCTTGTGTCAGGATGCTCATGGTGAAAGGTTACCCAAGCAGTAAGCAGCATTGCTGACAGCAAGCATAGGCAGAAGCATGAACCACATCTTTCGGTCAGCAGAAAACTGTAAGAATTGATGTTGTTTGAAAAGCTGAAAATCACTCAATATTGTGTTAGCAAAAATATTGGGAGGACTGACTACATGTGATGGAAATGGCTTAATAAGCAACAGGATGCTGAATAAAAAGAGAATAATTGTGATTATTGTCTGACAGCTGTGCAGAGCAGACAGTCGATGACAAACTCTAAAACGTGCTACTTTTCAATCCATGATCACAAGTCCACTGGCACAGACAGTAATCCAGGAGGTCACAGTAAGCCAAGAAATAGTTCATTGCTTCGTCAGCTCAAGTCTTCTGATGTAGTTAAGTCAGTATATACTCTGTGACTTGTCCTTACATCCCCCCAAGGAGACCTGGCACCGTGTGGAGTCCACGTGTACTGTGGCTAAGGAGCAGTTTCTCTGGCAGGCCATGCAACAGCAGAGCATTTGTTGATGTTGAAAAAGGTATCAGTATTGATCTTGGGGTGGGCTAAGAGAATTGTGACTATTGTGTGGAGAGTGATGTTAGACTGTCGTAGAAATAAATAACTTGTCTCAAACTACATTGTGGCCTGCATCTGAGAGAAACTGAGGTCTTTCATTAGGACAGAGGGATGCGAGAAAATCATGTTGCTTCAATTAACAACATGGGATATCTTTTTTTTTATCACTAAGTTGTCCTTGATGTCTGGAGGCCATTTTCAGAAAGCAATGGAGAGTGATTGCATGAAAGATATTATACTCTTCAGTAGACTACAAAACAGGTAGCTGCCTTCATTTTTTCATTGCACCAAGCTGAAGTGGAGGAAAACGAAAAACAACTCGTGATAAAAAAGATGCAAGAGGGGTGAATGTGAGATACCTCTAGAAAGTGCTAAAAATGAAATAGATATACTTGTAGAGCAATAAATGTCCTCTTATTTTTTCCCATTCTTGTTTCTCTCCAGTTTCCTACTTGTGTACTGGTAGGTCAGTGTGACAGTTTTGCATTGTCACAGTCTTCTGTTAGCCCCTTCCCTCCAGTGACTTGGAAGCAGTGAGGAGAAACGAGAAGGAGCCAACTAAGGTTTTAACATTTCAAACAGCATCTAATCGTTCAGTCTTTGACCTATGTTTGTGGTTTAATTTCTTCATTCACTTAAAATTTTGATCTTAAGTAAAATTTTTCAGCATAATGGTATCTTAGGGGCATTTCTTTTCAAACCAGTGTTAGCTAGAACACGTCCTTCAGGTGTGGAGTTTATCTGTTACAAACACTCCTGCCCTTAGGCTTTGATCCCTGCTTAGTCCTGGATATGGTTATTACCTTGAAGGTTGGAATCAGCCACAGATGATAATTACGGTGTTTACATAAAATGCATGGAAAAGGATTATTTTGAGACTGGCCTGTAAGTTTAAGCATTGAACATGTTTCTAATGCAAGTGTTGTACATGGCCTCACAATTGAAAAGTAAGCGACAACACACCTTCAGAGGAATGAAAACACGCTCCAAACACGGTCATGCAGCAAGGCAGGGAGAGGACAACTATTTTCTGTGCCTGAGTCACCACAATGCGCAGTGGTTGTCTGAAAGGACTGCTTTAACTGGGCATTTGCATCCCGTAAGCCGGCTGCTAGCCGGGGGACCTGGATTGCTTCTGCTCTGCTCTCGGTAACAACAGAGGAGGCCGTCTGCGGCTGGACTCCCCGCTTTACGTATCAGGCAGTGCTTCCAGAACATGACAAAGCAGTGTGAGGTTGTGGAGGAGGGTCAGGGAACAGCATCAGAGCAGTAAACCTGTTCCTAATTGTTATTAATTGTTAGTTCACAAATGACAGACAGACAGTCTGCTGTCCTTCACCTGAATCAGGTGGTTTTTCTTCCTTTAACATCTGATTTGAAGACAACCAGGAGGCAGTTGTTTTGTGCCTCTGTATACAATGGTAATGTTTAAGCAGCAGCTGCCTCAGAGAGGGAGAGTAAAGGGGACTGAGGGGAAGAGATTGATCTTTTCCTCCCTTTCTCTGTAAATACCACTGTCTGCATCAGTGGTGATGCTTTGACCTCTTTGCTACAGAGCTTGAAAAGTCTCTTGCACTTGGTGACATGTTCTGGCTCCATAACTGAATAGGCACAAGTCTAATTCTCTTTCTTTGAGCGCTGCGACAAACAGATTATCAATCTAAATATGATAAGTGCTTGAAAATTCCTCCCAAAATTTAGACTCATTAGTCAGAGTACTGTTATTTTTTACATGTCTGTGTGGCTTCTGAAATGATTAACAGTATTCCTTCATACCTTTCCACCTTTAATCTGCACTCTGCCCATTATCTCATTGCTATTAGCTATGGCAAATATACCAGATGTCTGAGCAGCTTCATTGTTCTGTTGTTTTTCTTTTCAAGAGCTTAGTGCATAGATAGATGTTAATTTCTCGTTTGTGTTAAAACCTGCCTCTGAGGAATAAGATTACCAGTGTTCATTCTTTGGCTGGTGGAGATAGTGAGGTCTCATATCTTCTGAATGCTTTGTGTCAGTTAGTGTTTTGACTAGCTCAGTGCATTTATAGTGGAGGTCTGTTCTTCTGTAATGCCCATGGAACCTTAAATTAATGTCCCTTGACTTTAGGAAAATAATTTTAACATGTTTTCTTTATTCCCAGGGTTGAGAAATGATGCATAAAGACACCTGCTCTTCCAAGTGGGTGGAAATGGAAAATCATGCCAAGAAAAATGCTGTTTCTCAGGAAAGATTCAAAATATGCATTGTTTTAAGTGTGGCATAAACAAAGTAGATTATGTAAGGTTCGTGGGCCCTTGTTTGGGATGAGATCACTCACTTGTGGGTATATAGCTTCTCTGCTAACAATACTCAGTGCTTACATCTAAGAAGCAATGTATGAACTCCTAGTTTCCCCATCAACTTAGAAAAAGATAGTTAGGAAGCTCCAGGTGCTGAATCAGCACAGCTCCCTTTGGTTCTACACGAGAGCAACTGTTGTGCTTGAGTAACACAGTGGTGACTGCAGACCTTTAGGAAAACACACTTCTTTAAAATGGGTCAGGAAACAACTGATTGATTTGCAGGTAACAAATGTGAATGTGTGTTTACTGGGACAAAAAGTGACAGTTCACATTTGAATTTAGATAAACACATAAATTTGGTAGTGGATGCTTCATTTCTGTAGATGTAGGTAGTAGCATGTGATAGTCACTGTATATGATAAGATCGCAGCAGTTGCCACAGTACATAAAAGGATACAAGAACAGATGAAATCATTAATGCTTTCATATTGTATCCCGTCTTATTTCCAGTAACATAGCATGCTTGGTACTTAATGGGGCATATCTTTGAACGGTGTTCTGGAAAACATGACAGTCTGCAACCTTGCATCAGAGGCCAAAGCAATATCTTGGATCTGACTTTTTTTTAAGTACAAATTGTGTCATTGGTACAGTTACATAAGCTAGAAATTGTACATTTATGTTGCACAATCTGAAAAGCAAATGATAGCCTGTGGATTTGTACCTGCTGCTCAGAAAGAAGACTGACGTGCAAGTCCTGTTTCCGTCAAATGAACTGGCAAAATTTCTGTTGATTGAGGTGGGCTATAGGAACTGATTCCCCGCCTGGTTCTCACTGAAAGAATGATGAAGTGATGTTTTCTTTTCTGTTTTATACTTATTAGTTTCACAGCCACATTACTGTAACTTGAGCTTTTTTGCCATACTTCTGCATGACTGTTTTTGTTAACTGCTTTTATTACCTTTTGGCCTGTTCTTTGCATCATACTATTGACAAAATGAGTTTTACTTTTTTTACCCCAAAGTTTAGAGCATAGAATACAGAAGAAATCCATACAAAGAAAGTCTGAAACATTAATTGGACTAGACTACAGCATTTAAAGTAACCTATTCTATCGTCCATTTACCTCCCACATGAAATGAAAACTCTATTTTGATCTGAACTGTCACAGATAATTTCTGCACATAAAACACATCCAGAGACAGCTTTCAAATGGAGTTGTCACTTCTTATTTAGCAGGCTGGGGACTCTCTATTGTTGTCAAACCATCTTTGCAAAAGCATCACTAACACACTGGATTTGCACAGTTGTATGTAAGAGAGGGAATGATTGCACAGCTTCCATGAAACAAAAAACTGTATGTAGGTGCTGGAATCCTCTGCAGCTGAACTTACCTACTGCTTAGGAGAAAATTCCTGTTTTTTAAATACTATTTTTAAGCAGATTTTCATACCCTGTACTGGTGTGGGGGGTGGTTGTTTCTAGTGTAGCAAGTTTTTAGTGTGGATAGTGATGATTGACATTTAAAAGCTAGTAACCAAGATTTTGATATTTTTCCTGACCTCTGTGGGACCAGAAGTTTGCCTTTCATCTCTTCACAGATTTCAAGAATTCTTAAGCAAGTGCACAGGGAATATCTCTGAGCTGTGAGTACAGAACTGCTGCCTCAGAGAGTATTGCAGCAAAGATGCTGAGGCAGGGCTGTAGGGCACTCCTTTCTGGACTGTATTCTGATGGTGGCCAGTGTGGCCGTCTGGTGAGTCCTGCTGGAAGACCCAGCTATGACATCGCAGAAGACGACAGCTTAAAAGTTACGAACTACCATTCTTCAGACTTTATTTTTATAACATTTTTTGCCCTCAAACATGATGTATTTTCATAAAATAAATTTGCCTCCAGGTGTCAGTTGTATTCTCGTAAATTTATAGTGTTGGAATATGCAGTTAAATAGTAGTAATGTATGATTTTTGTATCATTTACCTCTCAAGGTCGGAAAATTGACCAGGATTAGGGGGTGAAGAATTTGGTTACTGTGATGCGTTGTCCTTTATTGCTGTCTCCACCACTACTCTATGCAGGATTAAGCAGCAGAGCAGAAGTCGGCAGAGTGCTCTTCTGACCTATTTTTGCACCACAATGCAGATAGCAGACTATCTGCTGATCTATCTGATAAGCATGACTTTGTTAAATCCAGGTGTATGTTCAGGAGTGAAAGGAGCGAAAGACAGAGGCCCGAGAGCCAGGGTCTTGCATTTTCCCCAGCTGCCTGAATCCTTTATGTGTCTTTACTGCTGGGGCTGGGCTTCGGGGTCAGGACTGGAGGGTGGAAGCTGCCTCTTGCAGTGTGGAATCTACAGAAAAACAAAACTAAAAGCTAGAGCCTAAAACGTTACTGGTCAAAGCCAATTGCCTATTTTCAGGGCCATATCTTCTGTAATGAAGCAAGAGATGCAGACTGGAAATCACATTCTGGTTTCTAAGCTGTATGCCGGAAGATCTGAGGGTTCTTTGTTCAGGGTGTTTCAGACTCCTTCCTGGAGAGGAACATGATGGGGAGGGGGTTTTCCCTGTTCCCACTTTTGCCTGTAAATGTGTATTCATGAATCAATTTTAATGGCTATCCCATGGGGAGCAGTGAATTAGATGGGGGGGAAAAAAGGATAATTTTGTGCTTTAATGGAGAGTATACTTGAATGGAAAAAAATGAGGAAAGGAAAAATCTTACAGTCACTGTGCTTAAGTTGGTGATAATGCACATCCATGGGGTTTTAAACCTTGGCTATTACAGAAAAAATACAGCAGATGGAAATGATCTCTCCTTCTTCTTCTCCCAGAACTTCGTGGGGCGGCTTGCTTTCCTCTCTCCAGGTGGGACATGTGTACAGAACTGGACTGGATACAGCACATCTATCTATCTCCTGCTCCAGGAAGGGAGACTGTGATCCATGTTTGTGCCCAGTTGGCAAGCTTATAAAGTTGAGGACTAGAGAAGTGGGTGGTCGTTTATCCTACAATGGAAATAGCAATTTTGGAGGCTGCATTCTCACAGGTATTCTGTACACAGTTTTTACAGTTAGCTGATACCAAAGCAACTGTCTGTCTGTAGTGACTTTAAACGCCAGTAAGGCTCAGAAACTCGGAGATTGTCTTTGCAGCCTGTATCGGGATGTTACATGTGTGTCCTTTCTGAAACATGAAGTATCACTGTCGGGCATCCTGTGGACCGGTATTGTTTCCGTATTACCTTGCGCTCCCCCACCTGCTTTTACTGTTTCCATCATTCTGCTGTGTGTGGGAACCCCGCTGGGCTGTCTTTTTACTATGCGTCTGTGTGGAGTCTATTGCAAGGAGAGTTGTATCTCTGATGGGAACGTTGCAGTGGTGTTTTGTCTGCAGGTGTTCCTGAGGCGATCTTGAAAGATTTGAAGGCCATCTCAAAACTGTGTGGAGGTAAGGAAGATACCTGTTAGAAGCTGGAGCAAGGCCCCTTCAGACTACATTGTTTAGCCTGGTCCTCACTACAGAATTTGGAAAGTTCTGTATCCTCATGTGTTTGCCTGACCTTTCAGAGGCAGTGTATGCCTGTTCCTCCCCTGAGCTCCAAACCAGCTAGCAAATGGCCTGCTCCAATCCAAAGGTGATGTTCTTATGTTAAGATTGATGTGTCCTTCGGAGAGCCCAGTACCATCCAAAAAAAGCTTCAAAGCTTGCTTTTCTGCAGGTCTGCCTTCAAAACACAAGCAAACATGTCCTGCAGCAACGCCAGTTACTGACTCATGAGAATATCCCTAAGTAATGGTCACACCCTCATTTCAAAGGCAATATATGGGGCCATTATCTGAGCAAACACAGTGCATGTCACTGAAAATCCGTTGATGATGATGCATTCTGGTTACTGTTGACTGCAGCCAGATACAGGATGGTGAGTAAGGGCTAAAACATTGGCCCTTCAGCTCTGTGGGTTTTTCTTTGTAAACAAGTCAGGGTTTCGTAAGAGCTCAAGCAAAATACGAAGAAAAGAAAAGCTAGAGGTGAGTCTTGGAAAAGAGGTGGGGAAATGAGGAGGAAAGAAAAGAAGAAGGAATAAAAAAACTTAAAAAGCATCCTCTGGGAGGAGGGGGACATCAGATTTTTAAAAGGGAAAAAATTAAGGATTTGAACAGTGCCAAGAGCTGCTCTTTGCATACGGGCAAAGATGTTTGTGTATAGGAGAGTTAATTCAGGTTTGAAAAAGTCCAAGAGTTACAGAGAAAGCTGAATTGTTTGATTGTTTTGAAACCTTCAAGGAGAAACATATAGGAAAACTATGGAAAAAAATATACTGCTAGAAATATTCTTTATATGCTGTGGGATGAGTGTGTGTGTGTTTGAAAACACTTATCATGTTATTATTTTAGTGTCCTCAATTTTATTGTTAAATGGGGTTAACATGTATGAATCTGAAACATTTCGAGATTTTATTTTTTAAGTAGCTTCTTCTCGTGTGATGTGACACTGCTACATGCCTCCTTCTAGTAAAAAATGTAGGATTCGAGAGGTAAGCTGTGTGTAGATCAAGGCTTGATAAAGTTACTCTTCATTAAAACAAATACCCTTTTGTGGAAATACAAGCAGTTTCAGCTCCTCTCATTTCCATACACCAATTGGTGTAGGCACGGTGTATTTTGTATACTTACAGTGGAAACTTAGTGCTAGAAGCAGAACAATTTTGATTTGCAGAATGTGGATGGGTGGTGTTTCCTCTACCTGTTCCCCTGCTCGCTGATCCCAAACGCGTGACTATCCCGTGCTAGCGCTGCCCACGGCGAGCAGAGCCAGCGCTCTCCAGCAGCGAGAGACCCCCGCAGCGGGCGTGCTGGAGGAGCTGCAGCCCGGGTCCTGCCCCGCGCTGCCCGCTGTGCGGGGCCTCCTTCCGCTGTCCCCGGCTGGGCTGGCCGCTGCAGCCTTGGCAAATATCCCCCCAACAGGGAGTTTCAGGAGTGGTCTGAGGCCGCGGTATATGCACGTCTTCAGCATCGATGACAGATTCTTTTATTTATGCATTTTGTTCATGTTATGGAATAGAGGCAATGGAAGGAGAGATTTGTTTTCTTGGTCTTAACTCAGAATACATTTACCATTAACCACTCCCCCCCAGCCTCTTCTGTAGTCTTCACTTGCCAGCTTTGACCATGTTTCCCATGGTGAGATTTCTCTTTGTTTTGTAATGAGGAGCAGGACTTCCAGGTTTTTCTGTGTCTTGCCACCAAAACCAATGTTACAGCCAGACTCGGCAGCTCCGATTGCAGCACACAATAATAACCATCCCACATGAGATTTAGATTAACTGCTTTTCTGTTTAGTTCCTGTAGCACCTCAACAGCATGGTCTGATTTACTGTTTTCACATAATCCATCATTAATTGTTTGAGTTAGGAAACTAGGTTCTTCTGTGGCAGATGGGGGGAGATGGGCTGCCCGACATTCAGAGTGGAGCTTTGCTTTCTCCAGCTGCAGCTATCTCACTTTATTTATCTGTTTTTTATTTTAAATGTGGTTTGTTTTTTCAAGCATGAGGATTTTGGAGAGCAATAATGCTTCTCTTAGAGTGTTACCTTTGAGGCTGCTTTTAAGCGTGGAGGAAACTGAGTAGTAGTCACTAGCTGCAGCCCTCCAGCTCTGGTGGTGAGGGAGGAGAGGAGGAGTGGGTGTTTCAGCAGCAGGCACGGACCGTCTCCCCTTCCATTGGGGGAAGCTGCTGCAGTGGCTGCCAGAGGAAGCTTTTGGGCTTGTAAGGGCCAGCTCTGGCACCCACATGGCTCCTGTCAGTGGTGGCAGCCACAGGAATAGGAACCATATTCCCGGTGCTCTCCTTCCCCAGGTAGTGCAGGAGAGCAAGTAGAAGCAGCTCTCTGGGGAGTCAGAATTGCTGCCAGTGCTTGTGGAAGGGAGTAGAGATAGAGAGTTGCACGGAGGCAGGGGAGGCTGTCTCCCTCCCTCCCCCTGCATGAGAGATGGAGAAGCTCTGCGCCCCCTCTTCCCCGATCTGTCAGTCCTTTGCTACTTGTCTTCCCCCACCTAAAACATTTTGGTCCTGTCCTGCCCTCCTTCTCTTCTTTTTCCCCACAGCCTATTGAAATCTTCCCTGCCTCCCCCTGAAACTTGCACTGCCATTGCTGAATTGCATTTTACTACCCCGCAAATGAGAACACAATAAACTACTTTATCTCGATCATTTGGGCAGCAAAATGTAATTTGCTTGTGTTGCTGCAGATCTTTGAGCCAGCTCTGGTCTGGACACTTTTAGCACTTTGCAATCTAATCTGCTGAATATCTCAGATCCTCTTGCATTGGAAGAAAACAGTTTTTTAAGACAAAAAAAAAAGCCAGCTGTGTACTTATGCATGCACACACCCACAGTGATATACATGTCCTCATATATCTCTATATGTATGTATGTACATGTATAATAAATAAAAAATACATATAACACTTTGAAAGTCCACACCTAACTTGCTAATGTCAGCTACAGTTGATAGACAGCTAAGTCAGACTCTTTTTATAGTCCATTTCTAAAATGAAACCATAAATTTTAAAGCCAGGCTTCATCATTGCAGAGAAAAAAGCTTTTCCAGCCTATTGATGAAATATAACATTTGATAGGATTTATGAGGCCCAGATTCAGGAGGATCATTTGCAGAGCACTTAAAGCTGCTTTTACCTGCCCTTTGCCTTCTCTCCTCCCAAATACACATACCAAAAAAAGCCATTAGTAATGAAAAATTGTTAAGGAAGATTTTTCTAGATTCCATACAAATGTCAATTTGAGGGAGAGAAAGAGGAAGAAAACAATTTCAGGAGTTCTTACAGTAAAGGGGTCTGAATAGAGCCAGGCTTATTACATGAGAGGAATACTGACTTTTACTAATAAATACACAGTGTGATTATTTGCTGTAATACAGTCATTTGTAGTGTGTGGGTGTGTGTGTATTTTTAAGAGTACTGGATGGAATTTATTTTTTTTTCCACATTGAGTTATTCACAAACCAGCCGCCTAAAGTTAAAAATAAAAACGGTACTCAGCTTCTTGGTATCTTGATAAAGTTTCCTTCTGGCTTGTATTACCAGAGTGGTAATTTCAGAGGAAAAACATCTTCTGTAACTTGTGATCACAGTATCTGTCAAATGGTAGGAAATGAAGAAAACTGCCAGACAGTGTCAGATTTATTAACAGCTCTAAGAAAACCAAAATTAATGCATTTTCTCGTCTTTGATGGGTTGAAATGTCCATGTGTTGTACTTACCTTAATGGACAAGTGAAGGAAGTAGCACTCATCAATTAAGTCTCTCATTAAGCTGACTACAGCTTAATCTGGACCACATGCAGGAGGACTGTTTCCTTTCCAGCACTTTCTAGGCTGTCTCTCAAAGGTGTTGTGGTGGTTGTTCGGGAGTGCTCATCCTACAGATGCCAGGAGCAAGCCAGCTTCATGCTGCCTTCAGGAGGGCTCAGCCAGCCGCCGGACCATGGCGCATGCATCCGTTGGGCAGGGGGGACAGCCACACAAACCCAGGCTGCGCCAGTTGCATGAGCGGGGTTGCTGGCATGACTTCCATTGGAAGATTGTGTTTCCCTTGTTAATAACCAGCCTTCAACCATTTGGGTTGAAAATGCCTATGTAGGAGGTGTGCTGAAGCTGGATTTTTATGGAACATGATGACAGCTGTTTGGGGGGGCAGGAGGGGCTTGAGGGAGAAGACAAGGGGTTGTTTTGTCTGTGTAGAAAGTAAAAATAAGAAGCATATGATTCTTTCAATAAGAAGCTGTAGTCTTTCCATACGCTGGAATGGGGGCTTTATATTTAGGAAGGGAACACAGCCTAGTCTTGTACCAGACTGTGCCTTTTGCCACCCCTTGAACATTGACAATTTGACGAAGTTATAAGATTGAGAGTACTTCCCACACACATGATAGAAACTTGGCTGCTGACTTCACCAAAAGTGCTCGTCCTGAGCTGCCAGAGCCTAGACATGCTTCTCTAGTAGTAGGTTCTGGCTGCAGGGACCAGAGAAGTTCCTGGTGCATGAATGAAGGATGAGGTGAACAGGGTATGATCAGTGTCCCCTTGCCCTTACGCCTCACCTTCCAGGGAGGGAAAGAGCAAGCTAATTTGAATGCAGAAACCTAAGGAACGCCATGGACAGGCAGGACAAGAATGGGAACAGAGAAGAGGCAGAATGGCTGGAGCAGCCAGAGGAGGACTGCTGGGTCAGGACAGAATTGTGGGCAATACGGAGGTGCTTCAAAGTGGAGATGTTTACCAGTACTGCATGTTTAATGCTCTGTTGGTGTGTTAGACATGAGCACGCTCATTTGAAACAGTGCAGAAATGAAGAAGTGCTGTTGTGTGTCCCAGGCCACCTACAGCCTCAGCAGCAGACTGCTTTGTGAAATGCTGCTGGGAGATGGGTTTCAAGGAGTGCTGGAAGGAGAAATGCTGAGCTAGGTGCATCAGGAAAGATGTTTCTGTACTAGAGCAGCCTGTGGGACAGGGATATGCTTGTGTGGGAAGCCAGTAAATGGGTGGAGGAAATTGGCACCCTTGGCTGAAAGGTATAAAGGGAGAGACTTCCCAACATCAGGATGAGAACAGGGATTGAAGGGAGAAAGACAAAAATAGATGTGGAAGGATTTGTAAGGTGTGTCTCTAAACACGGGAGTTGAAACCATATGAGAGTTATTCTGCAGACAGAGATGGGCCTGAACCAGAACACTCACTTTAGCATTTCTGGGAGTTGCCACCCAAATACAGATAGTTAGCCTTGCTTTTCCTCTTCCAGGTTAAATACACCAGAAAATGATTGTGTGTAGTTTGAAGATTCCATCACTTTGTTTTTTCCATTTCAATTAACATTTTTCAGAACAATTACTGAAAAAGACTAGTGCTTTCCTTCAGTCTTCAACACCTGAAAATCAGCCCTGAATTCTCCAAGTGGAAAAGCAGGAGTAATTTCAGAGGTGCAGTGGAGCTGCAGCCATAAGAAGAAGGAGCTGGAAAACCTGTGCATGTCTGGAAGTCCAGGAGCTTCCATTGCCTGCATAATAAGAAGTAATAGTTACGCTGCTAACTTTAGGCCTCTCGGTTCAGAAATATGTCTCCAAAATGCAGTTCGGCTTGTAAAGTGTTTAGTTCTGTTGATGCAGAGCTTGTGATGAAAGCTAGTTGAAGGAATGTGCACTCCCCAGTCTTTTTGCGAATGCGAACACAACTGTGCTCTGAGGAGTCCAGCTGCGCGGGGGAGAGGTGCCCGAGGAGGGAGGCTGCTGGAAGGGTAGGCAGGGTGGCCTTGACGGCGGCAGAACTTTGCAAAATCCATCAACTGCTTCAGCATCTGGCAGGGTTTCTGTTGAGCAATAACCACAAGCTAAATTTGCCATATATAATTCCTGAGAGAAGCTAGTGGTAACTGATGTTTTGACTTTTGAGCGTGTTCCTGTGAAACCGCTCAGATCTCGGTTGTACTTTGGAAATACTGCCCTATCAGGGAACTAAAGTGTCTTTACCTTCAGGGTTGTCCCCTTGGTAAGATTGTCATAAAATTTTAGTCCCTTGCACTACTGTAGTGTAGAAATTACGATTAAGCCTGTTTCCCTTGCACATCTGTTAAATGCTTTATGTGTCATTTTAGTATGTATTCAGAAGAAGTGAACTCTGGAGTGTTATGTTGGAGTTAGGATGTTCCAAGGAGTGCGTACGGATTGTACTCCCCTCTGTGAGAAGCCCCATGCATTGTAAGAGTCATTCAAGCATGCTCAACGGTGCTTTCATTTTGCTGTACATTGCACTCACAGCTAGTAAAATATGTTAGAAGTAATTTCATGTGTTGTCTTTGCTTTTCTTTAGCTTGTAGTTGGAACGCTAAATGCTTTCCTTATAAGGCTTACATGCTTCACCTTGCATGTGCCAGTGGCTTAATAAGAACATCTGCTGTCTCTCTGTAGCAAATCTGATGATTTTTCTATGCACGTATATTTAGTTGTATGTATAAATAGAATCCAGGCACTGTTAGATGCTTATGAAAGTGTACGTCAGATTGAAATGGTAACATACGAGGTTTTCTGCAGTTCCATTTATGAAGTATCAAGTTAAAAATGAAGCTGTGAAGTAGCCAGAAAACTTTTTATTTCTACAGCCAAAGGCATATGCTTGTACAGCCTAACTTAATTAGGTCTCTGATATATCCTTAGAATGGTCTGTATTTCAAGTGTTGTATCATTGTCTGCAAGTTGCTTTTTCGTTATGGTTGGGCTTCTACACAGCAGAATGCAGGAGAGCATTGCTCCAGATGTCTGGCTCCTTTCACCGATTTTGTTGCTGTCTACAGCAAAATTTGAGTTTTAGCTCTACAGTGCAAATTCCCTTTGAGTCTTTGGATGCCCTTAAACCGTGTAGTACTGGAATATGTGTAAATGTCTACAAAGTACAGTGATTGGAGTGGCTGGTTTAAGAGCAGCTATAAAACAGTTCCAGCTGGAGTGCATTCTTGAGGTAAGCTCAAAATACACTCCAAATTGTCAGCACACTACTCAGGAAAAACACAAGAAACAAATCATCTTTAGTGTGCTTTGCTTCCCTTAATGCACATAAGGATAGTGTAAATAGAAGCCAGTCAGTTTTCAACGGTTTGTGTGAAATTGTCTGTAGGTTTTGCTTCCGTACTTCAGCCTTTGTGAATAAATGCGTCACACTGGGCTGTAAGTATACCTGTGCGTATTTCTGTGGACATAACGCCTTCTATGTTTCAGTAAGTATTGTGTATCTGTCCATTAATATTTATATGGAACTGAGGGCTTTGGTTCTTGCAATTTTTAATAAACATTGATGGTGTTACTAGTTTATACAGAGTATTCAATATGCTCCATCAAAATGGCAGCTCTAATTAGGTTCCTTGAATTAGCTAATGGATTTTGAGAAAGATAGCTTACAAAGCTCTTACAGCTGTCCAAGATATTCCTGCCATGGCAGAAAGACAAAAGGCCGCTGGAAGCTACAGACTTTAAAGCTTCAGAAATGCAGCTGACAGTTAAAAAAGATGAATTACGTTTGTATTTTTTTCCCCGTAAAAGTCCTAATGCTGGATTAATGTTACCCTCATAGTGACCATTCATTAAAAACACCCCAAATAGCCAACTTTATATTAAGGATGAGTTTTGACTGTGAGATCTGTGCTTTTCCCTGATGCTTTGCACATGGTATAAATTAATTTTTTTTTTTTTAATGTAAACTATATCTGTAACATGATTACAGACACAGAGACTTTTTTTTGAGTTGAGGTTGAGATTTCTACCTCATTTCTGGCTAGGCCAGGTGTTAGGAAAACAAACCACACAGAGCATTAGTTGCTGCCATTCTGCCAGTGGCACAGATTGCGTGTGTCTTACGAAGAGCAGGATATAGTCTGTAGTGTGAAACTTGGAGAGGTAATTTCTGGGAGAAAACGGATAGTTACTCTGGGCTTTGTAGTTTTCAACAAAATATGTTTTAGAACATGGGCAGCAGCATCTACTGTGAGCGAATTCTTAGATCCTCCATTCTTCCCTCACAAGGGAGCGCAGAAATTAAGACTGCACTGAATTGTCGCCTTCTCTCCCTCCTGCCTTTGCTTTGTGTGTGCTAAAGAGAAGTCCTGAGGGACTCTTGAATGGCTAATTCATTGGAAGTCTGTAAAGTACTTATTATCTCAGCTTTAGCGATAAGTTTGTTAAACTGTAGTGCAAAAAGCAATAGTCTGCAAGTGAAAGAAACCTAGCTGCCAGTTGCAGGCAGGTGTGATAGCCATTAAGAAATAGAGCTACGTTTCCACACAAGTTTAGCATTCAGCATTTGCTTTGTTGAATTGTTAAAGCTGCTGAAAATGGAGTTTGGAGAGCTGAATATCTGCTCTGTGTTGATGTGACCTATCTATTGTAAATATGCCAGCTGCTTTACATCAGTAAAGTAAAATACCCCCTCCCAAGCCATGTTGTAATACAAAGTGCCAAAAAAGGCAATTTAAGTACTTTGCCGTGTAAATCCAGAAGAAATTACCTTGGAGAAAAGGCCCTCAATTATGCCTCACACGTGACTTCTGCATGATGGATAAAAGGCATAATTGATATCATCTTCAGTGAAGAAACCAGAAACTGTTGCATTGTCTAGAGGCTACTGAAAATACCAGGAAAATCTGTTTTTCATTATTTTCATTGTGTATTGTTTATAGAGAGTTTGGTTGTTGTCAGCAGCCGAGCCCCTAATCTCCCTGCTTTCCTAGCCCTTCGGAGACACGTGCACATCTCGGATCAACAAGACAGCAGTAAACTGGTCACATGCCAGAAACAGACATTGCCATTAACCAGCCTGAACTGTAAGGCATCTTTTTTTGTATTATTAGTTAAAATCTGATGATTGCCTTCCTTGATGAGGTACAATACATTGAGCAGAAAAAAAGGAAAAAAATGTATTTTCTTTGAAGTAAACATGACAAGCTGGCAATAAGCAAGAAAATGTCTCCTTTTTTTCTTTCCTTCCTACTGGGTTGCAAACAGCAAACATCCTGTTTCTGTTAGAGTAGCACGTACCATGTCTGCTGTTACGGTGAAGTTAAATCTCAGCATGCCAATTTTGTTTCTGTAAAGCAACAAATTAGGCTACACCTCCCGTTATTTCTGGCCAGCTGTAGTCAACTATAAGTTATAAAGGAGAGTAATGGAGATGAGAAGTGGCCTGGAAAAGATGGTGCTCATCTGCATGTCTAGGCCATCTGTCGTGACAAACAGGAAAAGGTGTTGCATGTCATGTGAAAGGAGGGAAGCATAAAAGGATGCTTTATGTCGAGCCACTGAGAGGTATTTTATAAACAGTTCGGAAAAACTGAAAGTGATACAGATCTGTTGGTCTCAATCTTCAAACCATTCTTTTTGGGGCTTCTGTAAACATATTATGAGCTATTTGGGGAAAGAAAAGGTTAATGACAGTGCTAATACATATCATGCAAGGCTCTCTTTCCTTCCTTCTTCCTAATGAGTCTGTAGGAACCTAAGAATATCATCTTCTTTCTTTCCAGTAAACCCCTAATGTCAGGAGGTCAGTTGTGATGTTACAGGGTCAATAGGACTCAATTTACATCCAGGCAAATGATAGTCATGTGCTGCCTAGGAGTCTCTGACCTTTTGAACAGAAGTGGTTGTACTGCTTTTATGTTAGCCTAAAGAATTGAAAGGTGACAGTGTATGTTCCCCTGAAGCACGGGACGACTTTTTAAAATATTGTAAAGCAGATTAAGACTCGTGGACTTTAGTATACAAGTTCAAATAATCTCAAATAAACATAAACAGATTCTTGAGTGTAGTTTGTTTTCCTGCAGTTTATTTATGATCCTTGATTTTGTATGTATTTGTGGACATACAGATAGAGAGAAACATATTCATCTAATGCTTCTTATGTCAGCCCATATACACAGACCCTCTCAAGATAGTCCTGTCTGAATGGACCTGGGCTCAAAATCTTCCTCCTGGTTGCTTTGTACAGGTTTCCAAAACAAATGTCCTACTGGGGCCGCTCTTCATTGATAAAAACGGTAATTGTGTATATGTACGGTATATTCCTGCCCAGAGCAAGACAGCAAGCGGTGTGGAGACCAGTAAAACCATTTGCATGGTTCCAGTAGCTAGAAAGATACCCATCTTAATTTGAGTCCTCAGCATGCGGTGTGTAGCCAAAACCCAGGCTGACTCTGGCTGAACATCAGAGACAATTCCTGAGCCTGCAAGGCAATATCGGTGGTGTCAACAAGGTATTTCTGACAAGTCTTTCATTGCGGTATCATTCATTTACTCAAGTGCATATGAAAACAACAGATGTTCATTTCTTTCTAAACTCTCTTTCTCTTGGTGGTTGACAAAAATGAAAGCTGAAATATTGTAGAATTATGTTCTTATCATTGATTTCCTTTTTATCGCTTCCCGCCATTGTTTTTATTCCCTGTCCCTATTGAGGTTGCAGAAATATCTTCATAAGCAGTGTAATACTTCAGGGTAGAAAGACAAGGGCTGGAACGAAAAGAGTAAGGTACTCAAATATTTATTTGTTAGAACTTCAAAATGAAAGTTCTATCCTAAGTGAAAGATACCCTTACGTGCTCTGTTGGACTCCTTATACTGTGTATCTTTGCAGACCACCGTTCCTTTCAGTAAATGAAGTTAGTTTTCTTTTATAGCAGATTGCGAATGGAAGATTGTCCATTCTCTTGAGTCTGTGAATCATGTTTTGTCTTGGATTTGTTTGTTAATGGAAAATTCACTAAAATAATCGGTTTTCTTTTTCTTTTTTTTTTTTTTAACTTGGAAGCATCAGTTGTTTGTTTAGAGGCTGATAGTCAGCTGAGTGAAGTCAGCGTTTGAAAGAAGTGGCTGGCAAAAATGCCCTGTGCAATATTAATGTGTTTAGGAAAACCACTGGAAACAAAATGTTTATTGCCTCTTTAAATGTATGTTTATGTACAGCTTTAAGTGGTTCATCTTACTCTGTACGTGCAACACTTGTTTTTAATTTTATGTTATCTAGAGAGCTGCAGTAAGAAGTCACTAATTTAAAAAATGATATTTTTAACCTGAAAGATTGAAATCCAGCTTAGCGACTTGGAGGAAGAACAGACGGGAGATCTTACTGTGCAAAACCTGAGCCATGTGTATTAAATACTGATTGCAATGTTTTGATTCTTAGGAAAAAATAAATTATCTGTCGTATTAGGTATATAATGCTATTGCTATGGTGCTTGTTCATCTGTCTCTTCAGAGATGATGGGCTGAAGTTTCACAGTCATATTTTACGTAACATAGCTTGAAGCTAAGTCTGTGCCAAATTATGGTTTGCTTTTTGTTTTGGGGTACCTGTTCCAGCTGTCTCGGTTGAGTGGCTGTTGCGTAACAGGTCCGTTTACAGTTGCAGTGGGCAAGGTGGAACCTGTATGGTGCTGCTGAGAGTTTGAGGCACAGGGCAGAAGATGGTGATTTGTGGTGGTTGTTTGCCTAGCTGGTAGTACAGCCCCAGCAACATGGGTTAGAACGATTGTGCAGACTTTTTTTTTTTCTTTCTCCCAGGCCAGAAGAAAGCTTTGGTTTATAAGGATTGTATCTAGCAAAACTACAGAATGGCTGGCAGGAATGTGCTTTTTCCTCTATTAAATGTTCATATAAGATTATTTATTATTTAATTTTTCTATTTCCCCAAAAAATCCTTGCAGCGTGTGCAGCTTATTTGAAGAGCTGTTGAACTTCTCTAGAGATTGTTTGTGGCATGAGATTTTAGACAGGTTTTGTTACTGTTGTTTGAAATCAGCATCTGAGTCTTCACGGAACTCTTTGTAAAGTTTCTCAGAGATTTTTCCCCTACCTAGATGTTGTTTAAAACTAGCCTAGGAAGTTGCAGGTTCTATCCCAGTATCAGCTGCTTCTGAATTGGTCTCCTTACATGTAGCACATTTTTAGGAAATCGTTGTGAAGTCAATCCCAAAATGTAGAGTGGATGATTCTCTTACAGTCTTGTCATGGCAACAGAGAAGTCCGTGGGCAGATTCAACGTTAGAGCCTAGGAACACGTGGTGGTGGAGGGGAATGGCTAATGTGTGGTTGCGCGGCTCTCTGAAGAGCGTATAGTGGAGGGAGCCATGCCAGGGAACTGAATTTTGCACAAAATTGTAGATGAGCACTGTAATATTTGTATCTCCTCAAGAAAGGAGCACTACATTAAATGTAAAGCTACTGTAAAAGAAATCTATCTGCTGTACTTACTAGGCTTGGTGAAAAGCTTCAGTAAGTCTCCTTAATATAAATTGACTTTGATTGGAGTATTGTTTTTATATTCTTCTGTAAGTTCAGGTTCTTTTTCGGTATAGTAATGTATCCAAAACATTTGAACTGGTATTCGTCTGCTGTTTCCCTGTCTGAGAACTGCTATCTGATCAAACCAATATTTTTTAATTATGTATTTATAGGCAGATGGGAGTATAGTTTACAGTCAATGTATGATCTTCTGTGCAAATCTGGGAAAATTGTGTTGTGTTTTTTTTAATATTGCCTTATCAGTTTCTTTTTTTTATTACTGATGACTTCATTCTGTTTGAATTCAATGCTTCAGTTTCTTTGGGGTAAACTAATAGATTATGTATGCGATATTTGCACAGTGCTGATTGAATTCATCTGGTGAGTTTGAATGTGGTTCATATATTCACATAATTGTCAGGAGCCAACTTGAAATTCAGAGCTGTTTCATGAGCATTGCACAGGGCATCATATTCATCTCACATTACTCAGGAGTGGGTAAAACTTTCATAGAAAGCTATAGATATGCAGCTCTCTCAAAAGCCAATGTCTTTTACATTTGTGCCTATAAACAGTGAAGAGAAAAAAGAAAAGATCCGTGGAGTTTCAGCTGTTTCCTGAAAAAATGAAGCTGTTGTACCGACCGACCTGTTGCCCCTACCTTTCTAACAAATTCTGAACCTGATGGCCATTTTTGACCAGACTGGACAGGTGATTCGATGTTCAAAAGATACTGGATCTCTAAGTTTCATCAAAACAAACAGCCTGCTGGAGAGGCCCAGATGAATGCCCTTGCTGGGGAGAAACGCTGCTGTGTGAACTCAGTCCCATTATCGGACACCAGAGAACCCGCAGGAGAGAAGCGCAGGAAATCAGACTTCACGGAGCTGCTTGTTTCCACAGAGATTATGCTTGTGTTTTCACACTAATCCAGATGGATAACTTTCCATGTGCTGCTATTTTTCATTCAAACGTTCCTACTCATTCTCATGGTTAGGGTTTGTACTTTAATATGACATGGCAGAGGTCTGCTGAAGAAAAAGCTGCCAGGCTGATCAGCTTCATCTCTGCAGCTCCTGCTTCCACTTGCTGGTTAGATGGGTTTAAGCAGAAAGAAGTTCACCTACAGGAGATCTGCAGTAAGTGGAGCACAGGCTGCTGTTACTGCCTCTTACAATATAAATCTCAGATTTCATTTTAAAAAGGAAAAATGAGACCTGTATGGTATTTTCAGATTGCCTTTTCAGCCAAAATACCCGGAGGTGGAAAGTGGGTATGCGGCCATTAGGCCATTGGTGGCAGCTGCTAATATGGTTTGCAGAGAGCTGTGGGGGGACAGATTGGATGAAATAAAACTAGACTCTTTGCCTATATTTCAGCATTTCCCTCTCTTAGCTATTACTGTTTTGGGTAATGATGTTGACAAAGCAACAGGGACAACACTTTGGGCCTTATCTGTATGTTAGCAGCCCTAATTAAACACTTTATCTGTACTTACAAGTAAAGTCAGGGGATTTCACAGGTATTGTATTGCTCATGAGCTGTGGACCAAGCTTCACTGTTCTAAGTGATAGCCCCCATTAGCTAGTCCTCAATTCTAGTGTTTTGCGAACTGGAAATGGTTCTCTACTATTTGACAAGAATTCATGCAAGGAACAGAGGTATTTGTCTGTGGAAGGACTCAAGGGGAAAAGGGAATGTACTTTTTTTTTTCTCAATCACAGAGTTTGTGCAAGCTTTCTGCACTGTCTTGGCAAATCATGAGAAAAATTTCATGTGGTCTGGAAGAGTTCAGTAAGTCAGCCAGAGAAGCTTGAAACCTCCGGGACTTTGTAGAGTAGAGGGGCTGGATAACTTAGGATCCAGGGAATGCAAGTAACTTAAGTGTTTGATTTTTCATGGGAACATGCTGATGCTGCAAGTAAACAATACCAATTCTGGCTGTGTATTCAGTTGCATTTGCACCCTACATGGAATTTCCCTTCATTGGTAATTAATTGCCAACCAATCTAGGTTGTTAGTAGATACTAGAAACTACTTACTATTGAACTGATAGGTTCATGTCCAGTCCTTTTTATGTATTTTCCAAATTCAGTTTGCTATGCAAATCCTATAAAAGGCTTTGCTAGATTCTGGCATACTCATGGTGGAGTGCAGTGTGACAAGATGCTCCAGAGTCTGTGCTCATGTGAATAAATCTGTATCTCTGTAGTCCATTGTTGGTGAGTTAGGGTTAAGGTTGTAGATTAAGAGATATATGATGATGTGCTGCAATAACAATGGTCTGAGTTTAGCAGCGGCCACAAATAAATTCTACAACAATTCCCTGTGAATGCTACTGAGCCATATAATCAGTGTTCACCCCGGTGCTGTGTAGAGCAGGGCTGGAAATAGCTGCGGGAAATTTTAATTTACTTATTTTCAATATGGCTATATTTTTTTAAATTCTTAGGCATTTTCAGGATATCTTTTTTGATCCTTCCAGGTGTAGCTTGAGCTTCCACAGTTGTACAAGTCCAGCTGTAAGGTTTTAGAAGGCTCGCCAGGGTCAAAATCCGCAATGACAGTCATGTGTTTAACTTGACAAATTAGACAACTCCACTAAATTTACCACGGCAGTTTGCAGTTTATGCAGTTCAGTATAGGAGTGAGTCTTTGTGGATTACTACATGGGTTACTGTTTAATTACCACTTTAAAAAAATGGTGTCAAGATTTAATAGCATGCTTTCCGATCTCTGTAGCCTCCCCTGTATTTTCATGGCTGATATTTTAGTTCTTCATATAATTTGGAGGGAGGTTGTTTTTTATGAGACAAAACTTCTTTCTGTGCTTCTCTGTGAATATAGACTATTCTTTACCTTGAACAAATGTAATTTTAGGGAAATTCCACATTTAGCGTGGGAGCAAAAAGAAACATTTTTCTGGCAGCTTATCGTCATCATCATCATTATTATTAAAATATGATAGCCATTTATAGCTGCTCATAGGAATGTTAAAAGTTTCCTTGTGCTCCCCCATCTGTCTGCATGCATCTGTTGTCTCTTGTCTTGTACTGGAATTGTTAAGTTCTTTGGACAGGGACAGCCTTTTTTAAAAATGGGGATCAAGTTCACAATTAGCAGCTTTATAAATACAAGCAAAAATAAGGGTGATACGGGCCAGTGAGCACGACACAAGTCAGGAGAATCAAACATTTGTAATCCGTTTGTTTCAGGTGTGGCAATTCTGTGTGTTGGCTCATGTGGGTACCCAGTAAGTTTTAGATATGTGTGTACGTAACAGTTTCATTTAGCATTTTTTATTTTTCTCAGTGGCTGCGTAGGTGGTGGGAATGCTGATCGTATCCAGAAGTTACGGAAGGAGTACCATCAGGCCAGGCGAGAAGGCTTACCTTTCTATGAGGATGACGAAGGAAGAACACAGCCGTCTGATTACGACCAGCGTTGGGTAGGTCCACAGTGTCAGGAAAAGTGCTTTTGCAGCGTTCAGTGTTAGCAGAAGGTGCCGATTTGTTTGTGTTTTCCAGAAATCCTGTATCAGCTTAACATGAATTTAAGGGGTTTGTAGGAATGGAGAAAGCCTTAATGCCAGCCCACCAAAGAAAACATTAATAACATGAAAGCTTGGCTAAAAATAACTCATCTGTTCGCTGTGTTTGATTTAGGCCCAGGTTTCCTCTCTTTAGGCCCTAGATACACAGTCATTGCCAAACTTTGTCACATGTGGTGGCATCAAGGCTTGTCAGCAGGATTTATGGTACTCTGGCAGTTCATCCAGTGAGTCCTTCGGTTAACAAGAGCATTAGAACAGCAGACTCTCACTGTGCTTAGCTGAAAAGCGAGAGAGGGGATATAGCGGGATGTCTACTCCTGCCCATCCTTCTGCACGCTGGACAGTAGCAATATGGCCATGATACATCCTCAGTAGCTTTTATAAGGTGAAAAGTGGAATAATTTGCTCCTCTCCCATCAAAGGATCTTAAAATATTCTACCAACACTATAGAACTGCTACAGACATTCTGTATTACCTATTTTACATCTAGGAGTCACACGACACAGAGAAGTATTGTCTAACCCACTACTGAAGAGTAACCTATAGCAGAACCAGAGATTAAATTGAGTGCTGAATTTTTGAATGCGTTAAGTAAATGAACCAGCTATAGTCTGTGGGATCACAACTTGGCACTCAAGAGCTCCACCTGAGCAGGTTTCAGAGTTGGACTCTTTCTTTAGAAGTAATTATAATCAACCAGCATTCAAAAATGTAACTTTGATAAGATGCCATTTGTGCTAAATTTGAAATTTTAGTTTAAAAAGAGACAGAATTATGGTAAAATCTTCATAATCTAAATACACCTGAAGTTTGAAGTAGCATTGTTGGTTTTAATGACCTCCAAACTATCAGTGTGCATGCTGAAGTGAAATCTTCAATGGTTGGGGTTGTAGTAAAAAAAAAATCCTAACCAAGACTAGACTTTATTGCATTCACAGAGAGACAGAGTTAAAAGGGGTGTTTTTTTACATAAATTTTCATATGTATTTGTTCATTAACCCCAAAAATATTATTGTATGTATTATTCTGATTCAGTTAACAAAAGTGTCACCTTCAGCACAGTAGTTCTTTCCTTAGAGCAGTTGACTTTAATCTACTGCCTTAAATTTTGTGACCCAAATCTGGGAATCTGTGTAGCTGCCATTCTTCTTCTGAATAGCTTTTGTAAACTAAAATGAGAATACGTCTCAAATGTGTCTTTCTGTTGAAATGGCTTGTTAAGTGTCCTGACAGAGGCCCCAGACTGGGCCATGGTACCTCTTCAGCAGCTTGACGATTTCTACTTCTTATCTGAAACTGATAAAGCTTTATTGATCCTCAGAGGAGGCTGAGATTTATGGTCCAGTGTAGTTTCCTAAGATTCACAAAGGTTTCTTCTAAGGTAATCCTTTTTAAGCCTTTCCTATTAGGTATAATGCCCAGAGATTACTGATTTCCAAAGCTTTGGTTTTCCTGTGAGGTAAGTTGCCCTTAATCAGAGCTCCTGAAAGGGAGCTTTAAGTATTCAGTCTTGAACTGATTAATAATAGTGGCACCGCAATTGTTTCTTTTTGTCCTTTCAATGCAGAATATTTTCAAATGTTTTTGTTGGGAGGAATGGCAGTCTGCTCAAAGATCAGAGTTTACTTTGAGGGCTTTAATACTCTGAAGTTTGTTGCTGCAGCAGTTGCTCTTGTTGAACTGGTTTACAAATTTCAAAGACTTCTGGTCTCTTCACTGCAACAACACCATCCATTGATCCATCCAGCCTTGCTTTCACAGGCACTGTCTTTCAATCTGGAAAATACTGTGGCCCCAGCTTGCTCTCTTTTGACTCCTGGCTGAAATTTCTACTCTGATGTGTAGTTTCACTGTTAAAAGACGTACGTTACATCAATCCATTCAGACAGAAAATAAGAAACAAAAATAGAATGAAAATATTAAAAAGAAAATAAATGTCTCCGGAGATAAATGCCAGGAGAGTCCTGAAGATAATTTTATAAGCAATGTAGTCTTTCCCACCTCGGGCTGCTGACCCTCAGCAGTGCTGTGGTAACACAGATTGAACAGCAGCCGATTTTTTTTCCACCTGTAAGCATCAGTGAAGAGACATGCTGATGACTAATTGCATAATTGTAAATAAATAAAAACTAATCTTCAGGATGTCAGGTCTTACTTTAAAGAGTCAACAGACAGCTGAAGAGGAGGATAACCTTCTGGTAGAATTTTTCTTCCTTGCCACAGGAGGTTATGGGACCAGGCAAGCTTCAGCTGGAAAGGAGATGCTGGGTTTCCGTATGTATTTTTAATACTCGATTAGTTCTTTCAATGCTTATGTCAGTCAGCTGTTTTACCTAAGCCAGCTTTCCTATAAGATGTCTTTCTAATGTACACCAGCTGCTGTAATCACTTCAAACCATCTCATGAAACATGCAGATAAGTTGGGAAATAACAGAGGATAATTTGAGAAGACACTATCCTGTCGCAAATCAACAGCCTCAGAAATGGACCCTGGGTCTTGTCGTCCAAAACAGTATCTGAGAAATTTTCTATCTGATAAAGCTGACATTGACAAGTGGCCTTTAGCTGACACTGTAATGGGGCAGAATTTCTAATAGAAGGGGTATTTCTAACAATCTACTTTTTTTAAAGTGGGATAAATCAAGTTAAAGTGCAGAGCCGGCTGAAAAGCTAGCATTGTAAGGGAAAATGATCTCATGACAGGCAATTGGGATCCATAAATGTTTTAAAAATAAGGTCAAAAATTCATTTTAAATAGGCCTGCTATTCTCTCATCATCCGTTCCTCCCCCCTGCATCCATTTTCCAGTTCTCCTCTGTTCTCATCTGTTGCTGGATGAATTTTTTGCTCTCTTGCGCCTTCATTCTGCTTTCCCGTCCCAACAGTCCGTTCTTTTTCTTTTTGTAAGTAACTGAATAATTCAGTTTAGTGTGTCTTCATAAACAGACACATGTATATAGCGCTGTCTGTGCTGCATAGCCAGATCCTTTGAAATTCTCTTCTAGTTCCTTTGTGCTTTGGTTTATTGTTGAGTTTTGCATCCTTTGGACTCCTCCTGCCACCCCCCTTTCAGGTTTATATCTAGGATAAATGATAAGCCATATTCTATAGGGCGAATCGCAAAGCTGAAAGTAAACCTCTGCTAGTTAACCAAAGGACAGGCTGATGATAAGAATAAATATTGTCTAGGAAAATGAATGCCTGTTGTTAGTGTAACGTGAGATTTACCCTAAAATTTTCTGACAGCTAGGGTGTATTGGGAAGTATCAGTGCAAGACAGAGTTTAAGCATGTGCATACACACTCATGTCTTAGGGGGACTTCAGATAGTAAAAGCGCTCATGAACATATGCTGTACAAACCTAATCCGAGTCTGCAGAAAGAGGCATAATATGTTTATGTAGTATTATCATGTGCTACAGTATCAGTCAGAACCTGGGAGAACTATGTAAGCAATAAGCTGCAGGAACTGAGCCAGGCTCCCTAGGAGTTGGAGGGCTTTTTCGTGGGGCACTCTGTTTCAGGGCTTTAGAGTCACAGGCTAATAACAGATCATGAGAAATAGAGATGGAGCTGTCAAGACAAAGCCATGAAGTTAGCATCTCCGTTTGTATTTAGGGGCATTTAAATAATGAGGAATTAATCATCTATTTGAGGATTCACTTGGATGGTCGTACACACTTTGTACAAACCCAGTTACTTAAAACATCAGTTCTTCAGGGTGGCAGTAAATCCTTGAAACTATCTTTTCAATGTGTGTTCAAGGAGCGTGTGTAACACCAGCCACATTGCAAATAGTTCTTCACTGGTTAGTGACCACATCAGCTTCACTGTACCAAACCTTGTGTTATGTGGTTCTAAAAGCCGTTTTCTTATTTGCGGATCAGATTTGCAAGCTGAGAAATAACCTAAATATAGAAGAAAACCTGTCCCTGGATACTAGCTGTGAACATTTCGATTGAAACAAATCTGTAATGTACTGAGTTTTGTCAGTTCCCAGTTCAGAGTATGAAGGAAGAATCATGCCTGTGTGTGTTAAAGGCCAAGTACTTCATTGTGTGCCTGGCAGGGATCCAAGCTCAGAAATCAACCAGAACAAAAAAACGAATGTTAAGAACTGCATTATTTTTCCATAATGTGTCAAAGGGTTCTACGTTTGCTTCAGAATGAATGAGGAGCTGTTTGTGCTTTTCATGATCAATTAATTCCAGGTTCAGGATGTTGCATTTCAAATAGGTTAGATTCCCAGAACGCACAGACATTTGTGTTGGACCATGGTTAGAAACCAAAATTCCAACTTCTAGAATAATAACATTCCTGTCTTCTAGCTCAATGGGAGAAGCTGACAATTTTATGTACTATGTGAAACCATATAGCAGAAACTGCTGTGAGTTCCAGACTTTCAGAGCCCACAGGCTATTAGTTTAAAACATTGAATTTTTTATTTTTTTTTTAAAAAGGCAGTTACTTACAGTATAACTGCTTTGAAAACCATGGATTGGAAGTATTTGTGTGTATGTTATTAAAATACTAATTAAGAGAGTAGGTAAATCATTTTATTAGGATGTATGATTAACTTACTAATCAAGAACTTTATATGGTCACTACTTATCTCTGTACAACGAAGGTTTCAGATTGGGGTGTATTCTAAAGAGCTGTTCAAACTAAGCAGAGAGATTTTGAGATTTACAGGCTGGCTTTTGAAAGTAGGTTTGGGGGGAAATTGTTTTGGAGAAATCCCTGCCAAACCTCTTGTGAAAAATAAACTATTCCAAATGGCACATGCAAGGAGATCTAAATTCAATTCCATTAATACTGGTAATAAAGAGTGACTCTTATAACTTGCTTGGAGTCTTTCCTACTTACACAAAGATTGAATTTGGCATAGATTGTCTGAACCAGAGCAGAGTCTGAAATGCTCATGTCTTCATGCTAACACTATGTACACACTCCTACTTACCAAGGGAGACAGTTCTGGTGCCATATGTCGTCTTATCAAAGCCCACTGGTACCATTTATACACTACAATATTACATGAATTCCAGAAATGCATCATGCCATCTATTCCACAAGGTACCTTGTCACACAGCTGCTTTTTGTTATGTTTCAGTGCAGGGGAGTGATTCTGAAGAGGACAAAGACTAAGCATTTCTCTTACTTCATACAAGCAGTTGAAAGAAATCAGACAAAAACATGTGGTGCTGGCGGGCTGTGGCCATCCTTGCAGGCTTGCTGAACTGAGAGGTTCCACATTAACGCATGTGCCAGCAGTTGTGTCCCTTGCAGTTAGGAGAGGTTCTTCTGATGTTGCCCAAGCAAAGAACTTGAGTGGGGCATCACAGAGATCATGACAGCTCCCAGAGATCATGTTGATATGATATGAAAGGCCCTAGAGGTTTTCTGTTGTATATATTTTTCCTAATTTGCCAATGTGTTTCGGGAGGCAAGAAACAAACCTCTGACTTGTAATTATATTGATGAGGGAAGTTTGTGAACAGGTAATCCATGCTATATAGTACACTGAACGGTTACTGCATTTGTGCACATGGACAGGCCACAGCTCTGCAGCTTTTACCCTTTGGGGCACAGTTGAATGGACACAGAAATAGCCTGTTCAGAGCTAGGCTGTGATCTGCCTTCACTGCAGTTCTGAGTAGCACAGTGGCTGGGTCTTTGCCACCTGCTTTGGTTTTGGCAAGCTTCTGCCAGTATAGGCTTTAGCAGTTTTCTGTCTACTTGTAGATCATTCTATACATAGGTGACTGTGTGGCCGCTTTCCCCGGGCATGTGTGTGCACTCTGTCAAATCTCAGGCCAGCGTCACGTGGGGAAGGTGGAGGAGGATTGAGGTTTTAACACCAAGCCTTCTCATGTGGGGTTGCTAAAGCTAATACTTTGAACCTTCCCTTACCCTCAGTGATACGTACTTCTCCATGACAGCTTGGTCCCGACCCCTAGCAAGTCAGTGCCCCACATACCACAGAATCAAGTACAGCTGCTCGTGGGTCTGACTACAAGTGGGGGAAAAAAAAAGTAGCTTTTCTTTTAAAATTGACCTCTTTTTCCTCAGGCCATTAGTAAGAGGCCTGCTTCAGCTCCTGGAAGGGGGCCCCAGTTACAACAACGCTCATTTTTTAATCACAAGACAAGTCTGTAACGCCATTGAAATTCATGTCTGAAGCTAACTATGCGCTTTAGGTATTTATTAGATCAGACTTGGTATCCGGCCTCGGACTTGATCCCTTCTTAGGCAGAAGCCTTTGCCTTTACTACCAGATATCTGGTGCATTTATCAAATAGATGCTGACATTGTTGACTTCTTTTTGAATTCTCACAGCTTAATCTCTCTGGGTTATGTTCTTGTTCAGTGTGTTGCTGATTAAAAAGAAATCTCTTCCCTAAAAAATACTGATAATCCAAAGAGTTGCCTAGCTACTGTTGTCCCAGACAGCACCCTGTTTCCTGAAGATGCTGGTCACTGTCCAGTTCTGCCTGCTCGGGATAACATCCCACTAAAACAGATAGCAGTTTTGACAAAGGACTGCAAAATTTGTCCATTTAACATAATGAAAGCAGAATGACCTCAGTGAGGCAAACGGCAACAGTTGCCCAGCGTGTGCAGAATAGGGTCGAGCTTGAAAGAAGCTGGGTCAAGCAATACAACTATGTCATTGAGGCTGTTACAGAGTACAGATCTTTTATTTGCTATAGTTAAGTATGTGACAGAAGCCAACTGAAATAATGGACTTTGAATTACTTTTGATTTCTGGATTGAGTTGTTCTATTGTATATCTGTGCAGCACTTCTCATTATTGCAGCACAAGCTCTGAGGTGCAGGCCTTGGGTCGCCTTGAGTTTTGCTGAAGTTCCTCACTGCAAAATGCATTAGCAGAACTGCTTGTGAAATTTCATCCTAGGCGGAGTTTCAGCAGCCAAGGTGTCAGCGCTCTGGCTACATTGTTGTCTTGCAGTTAAAAACGCTGAAAAGTTCAAGATTTCTTCACAGCCAAGGTGTGAAAAGTAATTAGAATGTATCACAGGGTGCCGGGTATAAGCAATTATCTCTGAATATATAAAGGCTCTATTTTTCTCAACAAACAGGCAGCGTTGTTATAATTATTTAAAATGAAAAAGAAAGTCACTGACTCAGACATGGAGAGATTGGGCGGATAACTTTATTAGTTCCCGGTCTAAGGTCTGTAGTGCAGATGCTAATCTACTATCAAGACTGCATTAAAATAAAGTACAAAATATGGTAAAAGAGAACTCCATTTACCCTGTAAGGCTAGTGCTGTATATGAGTTTGGCTTTTCTGCTCAAAGCCAGCTCTTTTCAGCTTTCAACCTCAACTCTGGCTGTTAAAGAACACTTGGATAAAGGAGCACTAGTGCCTTCTTTCTTGCTCAATACGGAATCCAACTGGAACACTTTCCTTCTATCGAATGTGCTGAGTTTTGAGAAGCTCTGCAAAAGTTAGTGATCAATTTCATTTTTGTTTGCATTTGGATTTTTAAACCTTCTTTAATGTTCTTGCTTTGGTTAGTAAATCGAATTTGTAAGTTGGAGTTTCCCAATGCAGAAAGGAGTCTGATAAAATACTGGCACTGTGCAACCTAATCTGAAGGGTTGGTTTTGTTTTGGGGTTTTTTTAGTGTGTTTTTGACACACTTGCTGTGCAACTGAATTTATCAACAATAAGAAAGCAAGAGCAACAAATGCTGTTGTCTGTGTTTGCTGCTTTTTCCTCATCAAATGTACAGCCTGGCTGCTGTGCTAAGTGTCATGTTGCCCAAGATTAAGTAGAGTCATTCCAGCTGAACTGTATGTCGTGAGTCCTGTATGATAGGAGATATTGAATCTTCTGTAATCCAGGTGATACCGGGATGTCTGCCTTCCAGGCAGAAATATGAGTCCTGGCCCTGCTGCCTCCAAGGAGGTACTGCTATTCAAGGCAGAGGATATGTGAATAATCCAGTGTCCCAGAGTAGGACAGATTTCATAAAGTAGTATATCAAATTCAGCATGTGTGTTGTGAACGTGTACAACTGAGCAAGAGGACAAATAATGGTATCTCTTCTAAAATGCAATCTGGTCACCAATTCTAACATTTTCTTGGGTTTAGTGTATTCAGCTGTTTTCTTGATAGGCTGGAAGTAATGATTGTTAAAATTACTATAGCGAATAATGCATCACTGTGTTAGGATGACCAGTGCTGCACACGGCAACACATAATGGCAGTGACTCTCAAGGAACATGGACCCTGGGGAGGCCTGGACCAGGTGTATGCTTTACAGCATCAGGTATTCCAAGAAAAGTCAGTAGCACATACCTAGAGTGAAATTATGACTTTGAAGTTATGACTCCAAATAAAGCCAGCAAAATGGGGTTCTGAGGAGAGCCAAAAGTTTCTTGTATTGCAGTAAGCATGGTTATATCAAATTATATTCTGTACTTCATAATTTGCTGGTAACTCCTTCAAGAGAAGATAAAAATTTGTAATTTGAAATACATGTTTGTGCCTTCCATCCCTGGTCATCAAAACAAAGTCATTCTGACAATCTAAATTCAATCTTTCCTATGGAATGATTATAGGGGAATTTACCAAAATACTATCTAGTGGTACCCACCAGTGGATCCGTATTAACATTTACATTTGCATTCAAAGCTAATTTTTAAAGTATTTCTCTTAATTTGCTAGGAAGATAACTGTCAAGTTAGCAATTAAATTGTAATTTGGTCACTGAGGTGTTTACACAGATTAGTAGATCTCTCTTTTAAGCATATGCTTCTGGGTTTGAAATAATAGCTATACTGCGTGGTAGCATGACCCCACTTGAGTTTCACACACACATGCACAAAATCAAATTCCATCACATTTTAATGCAAATTTTACCTTTGCAAATGATGGCCTGAAAAGAATGAGTTTCCATGGTAACCTTAGGGAACACATAACCTGTTTATCATAACTTCTCCATAAAGCAAGACAGGAGGTGGGAAACGTGCTTTGGTGTCAGCTATATTTTTCTGTAGACAACACTCTGCTGTAGCACGTGTAGAGAATTTACCAAAATGCTCCTGTATTGTACTAAATAAACTTTTTTCCCTTTCTTAGAAACAGAAGCAGTCATATGGAATAACATAGGAGGGAACTGCAGTAGGCAGTACTCAAAACCATTAGCTGACCTTTCAGCTCCTGACTACAGCTTAGCAACTAGGTCAACGTTTTGAAAGACCAATAGCAAGTTAATACTTAAAACAGATCTCTTCCATCACTTTCTCTCTCCTTGCTTTCCCTGCGTGTTTTACATTTGGCCCTTAGGTATCCCTGCTGCCTTTCAAAGGCACTTTATGTTTTTTGTTTTGTTCTTCCACTTCACTGCTGAAAGTACTGTTTGAAAAATGCCTTGAAATATCTCTGAACTCATACTTTGTGGTGCTACCACAGAAAGAATATATTGATTATACTTCACATTCAGTGCCAACTTTCAGAGCTGAGGTGGTGGCTTCTGGAGCTGCCATTGGCGAGGAGTCGGTTTGATGGCTGCGAGCATCTGCAAGGTTATATTTTTCCTGCAGATGCACAGTAACTCCTGGCTAAAGGAAAATATGTCTGCAACATTTTTTTTAAGGTCATTAGGTGTAAGGAACAGATGTTGAGGTTTTTCATAATGCTGCTTTGAAGTGCCAGTTAGGAGTCAACTGACAAGACTGACCCTATAGGCAGTGATTTTGGGGACTGGAACACAGAGGAACCATTGCCCACGGTTACCCATCTGGCATCCATCTGGTACCAGCAAACAACAGACAGTACCAAATCGCAGAGAAACTGTACCAACTGCTAAACTGGTATCAGCAAGCAAAGAAGGTCGCCACCCAACAGCAGTTGCAAGCAGGAGAAACAATGTCTGTAACATTTACAGACTGGTATCTGAAGATCCGAATGAAGCTGATGCCATAGCATATGGAAAGCAGTTCCTCTCTCTAAGCCTGCTTATGCTGATGTTGTTTGCTCGGTATTAATCCAGGTTTGGGAATTATTTTTTTTTTCTTTTTTGTTAACCGTGTTGAATTTGCACTGTGGAGAGCTTTTGTCATGATGCTGTTGCGAAAGCGCCTCTCTTTAGTGGCATCTACGTTTAACAGGATTAAGGTGGATTTAATACCCTGTGCTACAAACTAACCATTCAAATTGTAGGAGTACCCTTCCAGAGTAGTGTCAAATCACAACAGAAGAAGTTGAGGTTAACTTGTAACTCTGTGACGATTTACTCTTCCCTGTTTTTCTTTGATGTGAGCTATTCTTGGTGAGAGCTGTGGCAGGGGGTTGTTTCCCAATTTTATTGCCATCTCCCTCTTCTTCCCTTTGTTCATTTTCCCTCTTCTTCCTCCTTTTCTTCTTTTGAAGCAGTGTGCTGGCTTGTACAGTAGCTAAGTGTTTAGAATGTAATAATACAACAGTGAGAGATTTACTGCCTCTAGGCGCTACCCCTTCTACTCTTGAGGACCTCCAGCAAGGCATGATTTTATAGACAATGAAAGCCTCGCTCTCCCCTGTGAAGCCGCCTGCCTGCAGGAAGCTTTTCACTGTCTATTTCCACTACTTGCTCTGCAATTTAGTTCCATGCCCTGTTATTTCCCCCTTCCCTCCCTCTTTCCTTCCTTGACATACACATGCATATACCCCCCACGTACACATTCAGCGCCAGCACCAGATGTAGGCAGATACGGCAAAATAGCATTATCTCAATGTATGCATTAAAAACCTCAAAAATACCCGAAACATTCTCGTTTTGCCAACCTCATCATAAATGAAAATACTGATCTGTCCCGTTTGCTTTCCAGGTACTGATGCTGTCGTTTCATTTTCCCTAAAAAGAACACAAGCTCATAGCTGGGCTGCAAAGCATGGCCATTACACCCTGGCATCAGTGCCAAGAACTCTGCTGACTTAGCTAGAGAAAGATGCTGAAAGCCCCTGACTTTGAGAGAAAATTCAATTCAATTTACTTCATGCAGTGTCTCTCATCAAGTATTTCAAAATGCCTTATATCAGGAGATAACAAAATGAGAAAATGCTTTAGAGAACTGGGTATTCAGATAGGAAGACAAAATGATACACAACAATGAACTGGAGTAAAAGAAAAGATGACTGTCATTTAGCAGTAATCATCTGGATAAGTAGTCTTGTAAACTAATTACAGTAAGAAGAGAAGCAAAGAATGCAAGACTGGGAGGAACTAGAAGCAGCTTAGTTTCAAACGGGCTAAGGCAGAGGTCTGCTTTCATGGTGGGGAAGGAATTGTGCACAGTAGTGTAAAACAACTATGGGACATTTGCTTTAGAAATGTATTCACAAGTATGTGTTATGGATGCTGTGTGTTGCATCACAAGTGTATCTCAGTGACAAGTTAATTTGCTCTCTAGTAGCTGGGAAGAGATTCACATTGGCCTGGTTCAGTGGAAGACCAATTGAAATGCCCCCCCTTATAGTTGGAAAGAATTGATGCTGATGGGTGCTGAGTTTTTTTTTCTTTTGCTGCTTTTAAGTTTTGCTTTCAGCTCAAGGGCCTCTGCTTGCCTCTACTCTGAGAATGGGTTTGCAAGTGAGGGCGTCGCAAATCTGGTGCTCATTAAAGACAATTAAGAGGTAGAATTAACCAAAACATATTATACGATAAATGGAAAAAGAAGCCACCCACAGAGACGGACACAGGCCAGGAAATGATCTCATTTTGCATGGTCACAGGAAACCATAGTCCTCCAGCACCAGGGATCGGGCGATCGTGGAACTAGAGTTCAGAAAGCAGAATATTGTCTTTGTGAGGCTGTGTAAAAACACTTTGCAGTTTTGGCTTCACCTCCATCTTTGCCATTTTGTCTCTACTTGGTGTTGCAAGATACAGCAAATGCTGAGCTTGTTTTCTACTAAGCTAAGGCAATTGCCATGTTTTTAAACTGTTATGGGAACAGCCTGTTTCCCTTTTAAAGTTCCCATCTGTGTTTGTATTTCCCTCAGTCTATTGCCTTTATAGAGAATTTTCCCCTCTCTCTAAATCTAAACCATTAGTTTCACCTCCTTGAACAAAAGGTAGGGCATTACTGAGGAGGAAAAGTAAATCCTGAGATAATCAGCTGTGCTGAATACCAGCATGAAGCACTGCTGTCATCAGTGGTCCTGGTCTTCCTTGCACAGGGAGAAGGGAGAATGACTCTAAGTATGTACATTTGTGTGTGTGCATGTATATATGTGTACGTATGTGTAGGGTGAGAGACAGACAGAAGGGGAGCATTTTAATTGCCTAGCAATCTGACCGACCAAGTAGTGTTCTGATTGTATACAGCTGATTTTGTAAGTGAAAAATTTCAAAACTACTCACCAGCAAAACCAAGATCATCAGTGACTCTGGAGTGTGCGTCTGTGTTCTTACGGGGAAGAGGAAGGATGGTTTGATTACTGTCTCTTTTTTCCTTTAGACAAGGATGTTTTTCTCACCCAAGGGAAATGCATTCTAGCAGCATGAACATAACTATTAATCAACACTTAAGCAATAATCAGTGAATGAAAAATGATGACCAGAAACTGAAAATGTACTTGCATAGCTACTTCAGCGCTTTTCCTTTGAGATCATGCCCTTGCATTTTAACGTGAACAATTCTTACAAAATTAGTGCTGATATATTCCAAAAGGCAGTGATTTAAAAAGCCAGCACTTATTTTTCACTTTAAAAAAAAATACCAACAGTGAATGATACATTAAGATCTGCTTAAGCACTGTTATAAAGCTACCTCAATAGTCTCTGAGATAGATCCTCAATTAATGTGAGCCAGTAATATGTTGACGGGTTACTTCAGAGATGGAGATGCCGAGAGCATCACTAGCATGCTGTGCTCGAATGTGTGAAGGCGTGTTCAGGGTACAGAGATATAGATGTTTTTCCTGTGTGTTTTCATCCAATAAGGAGATACAGCCACTGAGAGATGCAGGTGTATGTCAGCTTTGGGAATGGCTCCAAGAGGAATCAAATGCTATTGAAATTAAAACAAACCACCCTCATCAGTATTTAGCATGCTTTCCTGAATCAGGGCCAAGGTATGTTGTAGCACCCAGCAGAAACCAAGGCTGTGAGACTCTACTACGAGAGTAGTGATACCTTCCTTTGGCTCTTCAAGATATTTTTTGACAAACTTAGTCACAGTTCTAATAGCATCAAATGCCTTTTGGAATAATCTCAAAGCCAGACTAGTATAAAATGCTTAAAGTGAGTGTGTGCTTAAGAAAAAGAAGGCTTAACAGTCTCTGTGACTGATCCCAGAAAACAGAACTTCAAGAGTCTGTGAGATCATGACTTGGTGATTGGACTGTGAACAGGCACCTATAGCCATCTGTTGATTCGTCTTCCCAAATTATTCACCCTGTGTTTTCTGTTGACGAGAAAATAAAAAAGTTCAAATTCATTGCCAGACTACCTCTAACAATTGCACTCCCAAGATGTCTGTAAAATGGAGCAGGAACAGAACCACAGTTTTCTTGGGACCTGATGGGAAGATACTGCTTCCGTCCATATTGAAAACTGTCCTGCATGCAAATTTGTAACAGGGAGGTTGAAGGTGCTTTCTCTCCAATGGTGGAGGTGATTTTGAGAGTTCCCATGAACATCATCTTGGTTTGCCATTGCAGCCTCTTAGCAAAGAAAAGCACCACTAAGAATTTCAAGAAGAAATATTAAAGGTGCTGTCTTATATCCAAACAATGGTAAAGCAGTACCGATGGGCTCATGTAACATCAGGCTCTTCTTTGAGGACTGCTTCTGTCATTAAAATCAATGCAACTTAATTAAAGCAAATTATAGATAGATACATCTATAAATAAGATATTAAAGTGCGCTGCTGAATATGATAATTGCTGCATATTTAGCAATCAGCGTGTGCGTTCTGCTTTTGCCAGGAGGGATTTCTTTCAGTGGAATCAATGGAGCTTTATTAAAAACCATCCAAATTAGAGGGAGAAATGATGAGTGTTATAATAACGCAAAATCACTGTTTCAACTTTCATTGCAAACCCAGGAAAGCAAAATACATCCCTCTTTGTGTATGTAAGGAAAACATCAGGAAAATTCTTTTGAATTGTGGACACTGGTAGAATTTTTAATTTTTACCTATTGATGTAAAGCATAAAAAAGCTGGATGGAGGAAAACATGTTTTCTGTGGAAATGCTGGAGGTCTTGGAGAGCTGCGATAATTAGGATATCACAGGAGTAAGGAATGAAGAAGACCCCTTCAATCAACTTCCTCCATTTCACATGGAGCATGTAGTTCACTGCCTTACATAACCCACCTCTGCTTTAACAGCTGAAGAAAGTGTTAGTGAGTCAAATAGTGCTCTTAAATTTCATTTGCATTTGTCCTTAGAACCAGGCAGACTATTGAAATGCAAAAAATAAAATGGGTGAACTTTGGTGCTTCACCTGTGTATGAAACATTGAGACCGGGATGGGGAACAAATCCACTTTTACCTCTCAGTTTTTCTTCAGTTTTCACTTAATTGAAAACAAAAACCAACTGTGTCTCAGCAGAGGGGAGACCTGAAGGTTAAAGGGCAAATTCCGTTATACCACAGCTCTTTTTGGCATGCTGTATCTCAACCCATGTGATTAGAAACGCTCACAGACAAAAGAAGAGCTTTGAGAACAGAGGTCAAACGAGCATCTGAATCAAGTCCTTTACCAGATTATCACAAGACTATTGAAAAATGTACTAAGCAATGCAGCAGTACTATGTGCCATGTTTATACACAGACTTTCAGGCAAAAAGCAGAACTGGGTGGCATTCTTGAAAGCGCTTGCGTGATGGCAGAGCGCGTGCCTCACTCTGTAGCCTTCCTGGGATGGCTCCTGTCTTTTAGCGCATGTCAGTCACGTAAAGTACAACAGTAGGGTCCCGCCATTTTTTATGGGGAGAAAACCACAATGCACAAGCTCAAGTGACTTTACTGATCATACACAGTGAATAAGCGAGAAAGTTAGGAGTCCCAGGACTCCTATCTTCATAAGCTCTTCCTGATCTCCCATAATTTTAAGTAAGTCAGGCATGACTCAAGTGGAGTCAGCAGTGTTTTGGCACTGGGTTCCCAAAAGTGTAACTAAAATCAAATCAGCCTTGATGAAGTTATGCTATTGCTACTTACCTAGTGGGCAGCACACACTTCTCATTTTCTTTCTGATCCTAATGATAACTGAAATGTTTGGAGGAGCCTGATTGTTCAGAAGCGGGGAAGACAAAAGGTTAAGAAGAAAAAATTAAAAGTGTAAAGGAGATGTTTAGCTTATAAGTGAAAAAGGAATAAGCCTGAATACAATACCCACTGAACATTATTCCTTTTTAAGAGTGTGAAACTTCTGACTCCAAGCTCTGGTTTTTCTGTAGTTAGTTAAGAAGCTTTAAACAATTTTTTTAACAAACTTACCTCTGCAAAGATGATCAATGTTTTCTATATGCAGCTCTAAATACAATACCTGCAGGAGAGGGAACAGTGACTGCAGCTTTCTGAGACAGCCACGCTGAAAATGGCTCTGCATTGTTCTTTTCCTTATGAGCAGTACCTACCGTCTTGGGTCTTCAGCCCGCCGACTTCACTCGGGACGGACCTGGAGCAGGGAGCTCACGTAGCTCAGGTGGGAGTTTGTGAGAGGAGGCAGAGCCCGAAGCAAAAACACACTGTCCTGCCGAGTGTGTATGCACTGCTAGGGGCAAGGAGTTGCTGCTGGCTGCCATCTGCAGTGTGGTACCTCTCACCTTGAGCTGTGTGCAAATGCACAATTAGAAGCTGATTCTGGCTTCATGAAGCTTAAGATCGGTATAGTTGTTCCTGTTCATACCACAACAGCTGTCCAGCCCCAAACACCTTGCTCCGTATCAAAGGGGCAAGGAAGGCTTTCCTGCTAGCAGCTAGTCTTGTAGCCTTTAGTAAATGCTCCAGGAGGAAGGCAGTGTAAGGCAGGTACGGAGGAATGAAATGCAGTGTGTTCTGGGAAAAAACACGGCCTCTTGCACTTTTCTGCACAGTTTTCAAGGTAGTCTCAAGCTTCAGGATGAAGTAAATCCTTTCTCTGCCCTTAAAGAATTAGTCTTCTGCAGCCCCATAATTTTCCTGTAGGCTAATCCTAGACTTATTTCAAGATACCTGCCTGCAGGTGTACTATACTTATGCCTTATAATTTATTTGCAGGTATCCTCTAAGATCTTTGTTTCTGGCTTGAGCTACAAATGCATGTTCACATCACTTTTTTTTTTTTTTTTTTCCTGGGAAGTTTTCCTAGGGAGAACTGGCAGGTTAGAGATATTTGCTGCTAGCTTATTACTTTTGCGTATTAGCAAACTCCTCAAAGTGCCCTGCCGGTGTTTGCCAGGGACATAGCTTGCACTGACACCTGCACAGCTTTTATTTCTCTTTTTCTTCATAGTTGCTTTCCCTTTCTGTCTGTTTTGGATCTGCATGTGAAACATGAAAGTATGCATCTTTCTATAGTTTTCTGTCTTGAAAGAAATGTGGATTACACTTGTCAAGGGAGCCCCAGCCTGTGCTTGTTCTCTCTGCCTTTTGGCCCTTCACATTGGTCCCTTGCTGAAGGCTGTGGACTTAGAGAGGCCAGAGCTGCGTGCAGTGCCTGCACCACTCCCCAGTCTGTGCTTGCCCCAGCCTGGTTCTGCTGCTGGGGACTGGCAGGGGTTTAATTAAAGATGGAGAGGTGTCATAAGGTTTTTTTCTGAAGGGATGCATTTCTATCACAGAAGTCTCATTTGCTAATGGAAATTACTGGTTTTAAAAGAAAGAGGCTTGAACAACAAAAATATTACTAGCTATGTAGAAAAAATGCCTTTCTGGCACACAGAAAAACCTGACCATGAAGGCATTGAGTTACATGGATGCCGTGTCTTGCTCATTTGTCTGGTACTTTGTCTCCAAGTGTGGCCGCTGCTACGTGCTTCAGAGGATTCACTGGGATTCCCAAAGGTATGATTAGGAGAATAACTGGCTGGCACAGAGGTTTTTGCCTGCACTCCCTTTCAGGGAATGGCTGACTCTTCGAGGCTTTACCTCTCTCCAGCCTGTCAAAGGCTTTACTGTCTTTTGCTAACCCGATGCTAGTTGTTTTGATTCACATGTGTATCCGGATTATTAATTTTCCATTCTACAAAGGGCTTGGCCATACCGATACTTTGCAACAGTTAAGTTTCATGAATTGTTTGTTGTTGTTTTTTGGTAAAGATAGCATTTCCTTTCCTCAATTTAAGCATGCTGTTCTTTTAATTGTGCTGATGGGATGATGGCTGTTTCTGTGTTTATCTCTACCCCATTATTTTTGCATATTCATGTTTTGCTTGTTAGTTGAGGCCGCTCTAGACTAAGAGATGATCTCTTCATAATGATGGCTCTTATTTAAGTTGATGTCGTTAATTTAAACCCTAAAAATACAGGAGCATGTTTTGGATCATTCTTTCTGTTGTTCATTACCATACATTTGTGAAAAGTATATTTCGTCTGTTGTCGTGTTCTTCCTTAACTGATTGGGGCGGTGGTCTCAAAAGCTCTTCCAGCCACCTCTAATACAGACTCAGCTAAGTCATGTACCTTCCATCAGCTCTCACCCCTTGCTGGTCACCTCGTGGTCAGCGTCGATTTGGCTTTCGTAGAATCATAGAATAGTTTGAGTTGGAAGGGACATTTAAAGGTCATCTAGTACACCCCCCACTGTAGTGAGCCGGGACACCTTCAACTAGACCAGGTTGCTCAGAGCCCCGTCCAGCCTGGCCTTGAAAGTTTTCAGGGATGGGGCACCTACCACCTCTCTGGGCAACATGTACCGGTGTTTCACCACCATCGTTGTAAGAAATTTCTTCCTTATATTTGATCTAAATCTACTCTTTTTTAGTTTAAAACTATTACCCCTTGTCCTATCGTAACAGGCCCTGCTAAAAAGTCTGTCCTCATCTTTCTTATAAGACCCCTTTAAGTACTGGAAGGCTGCAATAAGGTCTCCCCAGAACCCTCTCTTCTCTAGGCTGAACAGCCCCAACTCTCTCAGCCTTTCCTCACAGGAGAGGTGCTCCAGCCCTCTGACCATTTTTGTGGCCCTCCTCTGGACCCGCTCCAACAGGTCCATGTCTCTCCTGTGCTGAGGGCTCCAGAGCTGGACGCAGGACTCCCAGGTGAGGTCTCACCAGAGGGGAGCAGAGGGACTGAATCCCCTCTCTCGCCCTGCTGCCCACGCTGCTTCTGATGCAGCCCAGGATGCGGTTGCCCTTCTGGGCTGCGAGCACACATTGGTAGTTCATGTCCAGCTTTTCATCCACCAGTATCCCCAAGTCCTTCTCGGCAGGGCTGCTCTCAGTCGCTTCATCCCCCAGCCTGTATTGATTCTGGGGTTTGCCCTGACCCAGATGCAGGACCTTGCACTTGGCCTTGTTGAACCTCATGAGGTTCACATGGGCCCCCTTCTCCAGCTTCTCCAGGTCCCTCTGGATGGCATCCCACCCCTCAGGCATGTTGACCGCACTTCTCAGCTTGGTGTCATCTGCAAACTTGCTGAGGGTGCACTCGATCTTGCTGTTTGTGTCGTTGATGAAAATATTTAACAGCACAGCACTGGTCCCAGTACGAACGCCCTGAGGGACACCGCTTGTCACTGATCTCCATCTGGACATAGAGCCGTTGACTGCTACCTCTGGATGCCACCAACCAGCCAATTCCTCATCCACCAAACAGTCCACCCATCAAATCTGTATCTCTCCAATTTTGGCGTCGATAAGAATTCCAGGTTTTAATCCTTTTTTATTAACTTTACTGTTTGCTTGCCTAAATATTTTGTGATTATTAACTATGCGGTTAAAACCTCTGCACCTGGACTGAGGGCCAGCTGCATATGTCCTGTTTCAGGGAAGGAGGAGAAGCTGGAATATTTTGATGTTGTTAATTAGTACCTTTCACACCAATTTTTAGCATAGTTTGTTGTAAAAGACAGCAAGGAACCCTTTGCTTTGACTCTCCCTGAAACATAAATAACTTCTATGAAGGAGGTGTTTCCGTTTTCGCAATTTCTCTTTTCATCATGGTAATATTTTATTCCGGGCACCATTTTGCTGGTGGCTGAGTGATGATACGTTTTTACTGTCGCCTAGACAGATGGAGAAGGAAAAGGAGAAGAAATGGCTGAGTCTTTAATTAGCCGCACAGAGCCAGAGCATGCTTTTCCAGTGCATCAGGGGGTTTATATAGGGTGTGGAGACTCAGCCGCTCGATGGATCCAAATTAACAAAATTGTGTATCCACTGCCAGGGTGTTTCTATGGCAACTGTCTCTCAAATCATATATACAAACAGACCTGGTGGGGGGTATCGCCTTCTACTTGGTCTGTAGGAAACTGTCAGAAAAGGGATGATTTCAGGCTGCAAAAAGGCCTTGCGATGTAAATACCTTTTACTTTCTGGTGACTGGTATAAGTTTTGGGATTGTTGCTTGATGCTGGGGCAATTCTGAATCTGTTTGTAGTTTTGTACGTTGACTGACTGCTGTTACTCCTGCTTAGGTGTGAGGGTGATCACCGGGAAACTTGCATGGGGTTGCGAATGCACAGTTACCAGGTGCATCCTTTAACATAAGGATCCATAAACATCTTGCCGCTGCATGTAATTAATAACCTATGTACAGCTATGCAGGTAGACTATATACTACGTGGTTTTTGTGCTGAGCAAACCAAATTATGCATTCATTTCTTTTCCTCTCATTCTTCTTCATAAAACAGCAGAAATCTGGTGGCTCTCCGCTCACCAGCATACCTGGTGAATTAAGGGAAATTATCAACCTGATCAAGTTAGCAGTGTAAGAACAGCCAAAATGGCTGTGACTCTCAGCCTAAGTGACTCTATAAATTCTCTCTACATGTCACTTTTTCTGGTGGAAGAAATGAATGAATGATCCATTTAGCCTACTGCCCTCTTTTTGAAATGTAGGGCAATTATTGTTATTTTTTGCTCATCCAAAGTCAGGGACTACTAAAGCGTGGGTCATTTCGAATCGGAGGTGGTTATTTCTCGTGGCCGTCAGTTCCATGAGGACTCCTTTCTGTTTTCAGTCAGATAAAGGGGAGTTAGCAAGAGGCCTGTGCTATATAATTTTTTCGATTTATGAGTATCTTGGATGTTCACTGAGTGGCAAGGTGCACAACGGTATTTCTCTAGAACAATTCCTAAGCTTGCGTAGTAGCTCCAAGGGATAGTGCCTCTCTTTGCATTGGACTTGGCATATGTAATGGGTCCACAAGAGACGGTACACAGAAATGCTACGTAAAGGTAGCTAAAACCTACTAAACCTGAGTGCACAACCCTTCCCATTGTAGAAGCTTTTACATATCTTCAGTGAAAATGACATAAATTGCAGGAGTGACAGAAACTTACTCTAACCTGTAGAATGTGAAAAACATGTTAATTTTTGTTTGTTTTCTCTTTTTATAAACAGGCATCTGCCAAAATCTTGGTGTGATTTATTCTTTTCTTTTTAATGAATTGTTAAAAATGTTTGAAAAGGCATTAAATCTTCCTTTCTGCTATTAGTCTGTAAAAGGGGAAGGGGATTTTAAATAGCCTCTTAGTATATTGCTTTATAAAACTGCTGATTCTAGCAGCACCAGAATAGGAATACATACTAATGTAGGAAACATTGAAGGCAGTCAGAGCCTTCTGCATTTATGGAGGAAAAGACTAATAGCTCCATTTTAACAAGGCTCTTAACACTTCGGGCCATCAGCAGGCACTGAGTGAGTGAAACTGGGAGAGCTCCTGTGTGCTAAAAGCATTGAAGTTCACCGTTTTGTACCCCAGTTGGAGCCTTCCTGATAGAATTGTGCTCTCCAGCCAACTCCAGTTGCCATCTTGAAAACAAACCAAGTAGCGAGCTGGCGTTTTGATGGAGTGCACTAATGCATCACTTCTGAAATGGCACCAGGGCATGATAAATGCACTTAACTCCCAGCTGGATGCTTAGATTTGCAGTGGTGTTAGGGAAAGTTTCTGGGTTTAAGAATGAAAGCAAAGCGTGTTCATACCACATTTTATACTTGAGCAAAACATACAAGTGGAGCAAAAACAGCAAACTTGGTACCAAGATGCTAGCTTTGATTCAAGTAGTTGTGCCATTGGAATCAGAAGGGGTGTGCTTACTTAATTAGATTACGTCCTCGTGATACTGAATTCTAGGAGGATGGCCGGCCAGGGAAGGAGAGAGAGTATCCCAGCTAGCAAGCAGATGAGGAAAAGGCTCTGAAGATTGTACCCATGATGAACAGTTCTTTGATACAGAAGCCTGTCTTGTTAGCAGTGATAAGTTTATGTATGGAATTTGGAGCTTCTTTGAGCCCCTACCTTTCTTTTGTTGATTTTGGCATGTTGCAGCATCATGTGTTCTCTGCTTATCGTTTTGAAATGCATTGTTACTAGCTGGGCTGCATAATTGATCTTCATCTCTAATTACTCTCCTCTCCACAGGTGCCTGGAAAAGGTCCAGATGGGAGCTCATACAATCTCCACTTTGAGGGGATGGAAAGGCAGTATGCATCCCTACCCAGGTACGGCACCGAGGCTCGTACACACACACTGATTCACCCTCCCTCCGACGGGTGCGGAAATCAACCCATAGCTGATGTCCGGCTCCAAAATGAGAGATTATTTTGCAGTTTTGTCTTGTCACCTTTTGCTGCTGATTGAGTGCTATCTTTATAACTGTACTATTAATTTGGACTTTTGAATTTAAGAAAAAATCACTCTCATTGAACAAGTCAGCAAGAGTCATGATCCACAGGTAGAGAACATGACATTGAGGAAGCCAGCTCTGCAAGAGTTACAACAGGTCGTAGCAGGGCGTAAATGACCAAGTTTATAGTGATATAATCCTAGCTGGCATTGACAGAGTACTGCTGTGGAAAGCCTCCACTACAGCAGCCACAGCTACTGAAGTCCCACTGTTGCTGCAAAGACCATCTGACTAGCAGTCCTGTTCCAGGAGAGCATCTCTGTGCTTTAACTGAACACTGTGGAAATGAGAGTGAATTCTCTCAGGGCTTTTTTTAATTTTTAATCCTTATCAACTCAATGAAGAGTAATTCTAGCCTGAAACTAGTGGGGCATAACAAAAAGGAAGCATTTCAGAGATTTCAGTCCTGTTTCTATGGGAGTTCTAATAGCAGAGTGTAAGATCTAGCAAGCCAGAAAGGGGAGTGAGAAAATGCTAAAAGAGATAGTGGGAAGCAGTGGGAGGAAAACAAAAAATAGAAAGTATTTCCCCTGTAGAATTAGAGGGCTGGGAGAGACCTTAGAGGGGTTGCCCAGTCCACTTCTCGGACCTACAAGCAAGATAATTTATGAGAGCAAAGTAAAAATAGCTATTTACAAGCAAGAAGAGATTCTTCATTGTGAAGCAGTGCTGGCATTTAGGAAATCAGTGAACAGCTGCTTTTTGCTTCTCTTTCCAGTGAGTTGCTTACATTCAAAGGTGTCACTGGAGAGATTGATTGATAAATAGGTAATGCTGTGTCCAATTCCAGATGAAAATACAAAGAATTTCTTACTTTTGGAAACCAATATATAAAGGCTTGTATCACAAGACATTGTTGGATGTTTGTAGGCATTTTTAATGTACGTTGTTTCTAAACCGGAGGATGTGTCTGTAGTTCAGTTAGTGCCTTCAAACAATATGTGTGTCAGCCATCATTTTTTAAATTCGTCCTGTGCAGTAACGGGCTTTTCTAACAGAATCCTGCTTTCCAGCAGCATGTCCTGTGTGTATTTCCTGACTGACTGTGGATATTCTTACTCTCCTGGGTGCATAGCTATCTTGTTTCATAGTTCTCCAACACTCATGTCTCCTGTCATGCGTTTAGCAGTGATTTTTGCAAGTTAGTTAGGTGAAGTTTAATTATGCACACTCTTTTTTACCTGTTTTAAACTTCATTTTGTTGAGTACTTCCTTGTGAATTACAAGAATAAATTAGCAATTGGTGCCCAGTGTAACTCTCTACAGCAATTTTCACATTCCTGTATCATGTCTGCTTTTATTCGTTTTCCCTTCAAGCTAATCAATCTTATTTTTTCAGTCTTTATAAAACGGAAATTCGCAGTGAAGTAACTTCCATCACTCTGAATTCTTTTTATTTCACCGGTCTTCCTTTTGAGTGAGTATGATCAGAATGGAGCACAACCCTGCAGATGCAGGCATGCCCTTGCTTTATGCAGCAGTGCTCTCTGTATTCCTGCTATCCTGTTCCTTTTCAAACCCGCCGCATCCTCGACCTGTCACTGAGGTGGGTGTACTGCTTGCCTCTGCACCCTACTTACTTTCTTTATTTTGTTTTTTTCAGAGTAGGTCTGTCTGAATCAGATTGTGAATCTCACAGTGTTCTTCCCAAAACCTCCATTTAACTTGCTGGAAACACGACTCTTAGCTCTTACGACAGGTTTGAGTATTTAGCTGGCTGAGACTCGCCATTTAGGAAGTCATCCAAACGTTCAATAAGCTTTTGGAGATTGGTGCGAAGAGTGTCATTTCTCTCGGTGCCTAAGAAGATTACGCAGGAGAGCGAGAGGGCCTGCACTTCAGCGGGGTTGTGTGCTTCTGACCCGAGCCCTCGCACTGCTGCACCCAGGCCGTGCCATTGCCGCGTTGCCAGAGGGTTTCCTTCCGCGCCGGCAGGAGCAGAGCTTTGGGACAGCGCACCCCTGGGTGTGCCTGCAGCCCAGCACTTGGCTGCCGCTTGTTATACTTAGGGTTTGTGAGTTTTGCAGTTTCATGTTACTGCAGTAATTAAGCCTTGGCAGTCACAAATGACTGTATTGCTACGGTGAAGTCTAAATCCAGAAGAAGGCAATGCAGTCTCATTGCCAGCCACTAATGGAAATGAGTGATTTCTTTTGTTCTCATGGCTGACTGCCCAGGAGTATAGAGGAATCCAGGTAAAAACCACCCGTTTGCCAACTTATTCTCAGTGGAGTAGCCGTGAATACTACTGTAATGGGCAGCATTATTAAAAAAAAAAAAAAGAGAGAGAGAAAGAAATAAGAAGGAAGAAAGAAATACTGAGCTAGTATTTCCTCAAAGAGCAGCTTTCTTCTGCCCAGCATTCTAGTATTCGTTCATGCTTTCCTGCCCTTGGATTTATTTCCCTCCTTGTCTTATCCCTGTCCTCGCCTTTGTCAAACGACTGAGCTGCATTTGGTATGGATGTGGTATATAATTGTCTGCATACATAATCATCTAAGTCCAGTTTAATAAGAGATACTTAAAAAGCCTTCAGATGAGGGCTGTAGATGCTGGGAAGCAGATTCTTATTGCAATATTGTGTTGAGTCCAGGAGGATATGACCTTTGCCTGCCACTCTGGTGTGGCACAATACAGGGAAAGAGAGGAAAGCACTTGGACTGCAGCCAGTTTCTCTGGATGAGGAGAGGATCTGTGCTGTGTCAGGAGTAGCTGGGACCTACACAGTGAAAGTGTTCTGCTTACCTGGGAGTCAGCAGGAGTCACGCCAGTGCGCATGGGCATGGACAAATTGAATAAGAGAGCTTTGGTTTTCCTCCCCACTGGGCTAGAAGGAGGAGTGATCACCTGCCAAATAGCTTTATGAACGTCGGGTGCCCCTAAGGCCCTATTCCCATGCAAAGGCACACATCCGGCATGAAGGGGACGTGAGATTGCCAGCAGCATCCAAACATACCTGCTGCTGGGTTGTAAAAATCTAAGCTTTAAAACATCATTGCTGCTTTGCCCTTTTGTTTTGTATTTTTCTGTCTTTCCGAAGCTGCTAATTTAAGCTTAGATATTAGGGGGCAAATTCGGGTGCTGTAAACCTATATTAACTGTATTTGAGAAATACAGCTATGTCAAGCGTGCTTGCCTTTCAGTAGGTGCAGCAGCAAATCCAGCATCCCACTCTGCTGAGCTCAGTGGCACCTTTTTTGCCTTTGAGTGGAGGATCTGTTCCTGTGTAAGGTTACGTTTTTAATTAAAAGCTGAAAACAGGAGGCAGCAGCCTTTGGATGAAGCCTTTGTATGTGACTGTCTTAATGAGAGGCCAGCTGAGATACGTAAAGTTTTTAGGTAAAATAATGCCAGTCTGTGGACTTGGTTTGCAAACGTCTGCAGAGGCAAACATCTGAATTAGATGATAAGTGGCTGTGGCAGGAGAGTGGCAGGTCTTCATCTCACAGTGCATTGTGCTGCTCTGTCTGCAGAAAAGCAGCAAAGTGGGAAAGACAGAATGGAGGGCTTTGCAAGAGAGATACAGTTCTTTGCACTCAATACTTACGTGTTGCCCTGGGGCTACAGCTAAGTAGTGCTGAGTAGTAGTATTAAGCAGTGTTAAATCCTCCTGCTTAGGAGGAGAATGGCTTGATTCTTATACCTCTTAGCCTTGTCTTTCAGGAAGAGGAGAGCAGGGCTAGGGTGTGGGAGCCAGAAAAACGTTTGTCTTTTTAAAACTATTTTTAGTGCCTGTTTTCTTGGTGTAATCCAGAATATTTTCCTCATGGAGCTATGGAACATATATGAAGCTGAAGCAGCTCCGTCTGTTCATGGTGTTGTTTCTGAGCTTGCTTTTATGGAAGTCTGTCTTAATGTAAATCATAGTCTTGCCAATGGCAAGCTTTGAAGAAACCTCGTGTTCGAGGACACATTCTTTTCTGTGTTGATGGAAAAGCTGGCTGTGACCAAAAGCAGACTGTCAGACACAGAGGCGGGACACTGGTGATGAGTGTAGATCAGAAAGCTCAGCCATCTTCCTGGTAAGAAATGCTGATTCCAGAGAAAGCTAATACTGCAGAGTTTCTCTGGAATCCTCATATTATTGAAAAACATGCATTTTTGTTGAGAAAAGGGGTGGGACTGTAAAGGCAGTAAAGAGCATTCGGAAATAACTGCTGGCATGGAAAAATGAGTTCAGGCTGTATAGTTGACTTCAGCTGTATTGCTGTGGGTGAGAGGACACCACTAAGCAAACTGGTAATTGGCTCACAGGAATATTTGTCTTAAATGTAACATGCATCTTAAAACTGGGAAACATATAGGTGTATTAAGGAACTGGCCTTGCAGTACAGTGGCAGCACATAGTCTTGCCGTGCTGGAAGCTTCTGTTCAGATCGACCATGCAACCTGCACTGCTTAAGGCAGTAGCTAAGCTAAAAGCAGCACATCCTCCACTGCTGGGTATGAAGCCAGAAAGGAGATTTTAATCCCCTTGCCTGAGCCCTCCAAGACCTTCTACATTGCTGCATCAAACTAAATTTCAATTTTGATCCATCACATTACTTTTCTAAATGTATTTACAAAAGCACCTAACCTAGAATTAAAATGTTACATTGTGGACAATTCATTACATTCTTCAGAGGTTAATTATTTTACTGTTTAAAAAGATTTTAAACAGTAATAAAATTACTCTTTGTAATAAAAGTATACATACAAAGTTTGTTCTCAAACCGGCAGATGGAAGAAGAGCCCACTCCCTTTCCTTTTGGGTTAGCTTTGTCGCTGTGATGCAGCATTGTTAAATCATAGAACCTTGGGGCGGGAAAGTTTTGGACTTGTTTGTTCGGCGGGGTGCTGCGGCCTCCCTGCTTTGTGCTGGGCTGGAATGGCCAGGTGGGGGGGGAGGCTGGTCCGCAGCGCGGAGGGGGACTGCGACCTTTGTCCTAGTGACCGCCGGAGGGAGCAGGACGACCCCTAGCAACAAGTACACGCAGCTGCAGGAAGATACCAGGATGGGCTATGTAGACCGTCTGGAACCTTCTCTATGAATATGTATTAGGAGCAAGGAGAACCTATGGCAAAGTCCAGAACTTTCTGTATGAATATGTATTAGCAGAGCGTATATAAACTGGGGAAGGGGACTGGGCGGGCACGCGCCGTTGGTGGAGCAGGAGACTCCCCTGGCCACCCAGCGCTGTTTTTGCCTGCTTATTTGCTTGCTTAAATAAATTTGGCTTTAATAAATGTAACTGGCTCTTAGCCTTTATAACACTCTTTTTTTTGCTAAGTCTGAAATTACATTATTTCAGTTTCTAGATACTATGACAAATATTTTTTCTGCTAGATTTTAAGAGCCAAACCTGCAAAATGCCTCCCCTTCGGTATATCTATGCAGTGATCATTTATGCTGTCTTTTAACCTCCCTTTCAATAAATTAAATAGATTGAGCGCTTAGGTCTTACACTACAGAGCATGAAAACAGCATTGACTCAAGGGGCCAGAGTCCCCATGCAGTCAATTTATGAGATAGCCTCTAGAGTCGAGTCAAAAACATTTCTAACTCTTTGAATGAAAAGCGAAGTTATTGTAACACCTACGTCGTGAAGAGATAAGGTTCCTCAGACAGAAGGAACAGATGACATACCAAGTTTCATTAGCTTTTTCTTGCACTGGAGTGTTCTTGCCTTTATTTTAGTCACCTAAGTTTATTTCAAAATGCAGGATTTCAGTAATTTAATTGAATCCCAAAAACGTCATCAGAAAGTGACAACACAAATCAGAAGAAAATGTTAATTGTCTATTAAATAAGAGTCATCATTCACCATTGTCTAGCAGAATCTGAAATTAATATACTGACATTACTTAAATATGTATATAGTGTGTTCTCCTGGCTAACAAAACGAAATCACAATTTTAGTGCAGACTATAATTAGCTGCAAATCAACTTGTCAGAGCATTCCCAACCTATGGGAATTGACTAACCAAGAAGTACAGATGAAAAACCAAGATTTTAAATCAAAATTCCCTGCTTGTTGGTTTAAATCACAATTAATTTTTTATCTTTAAATCACTTTGACTTAACTTATTCCATCCTACATTGCAAAAAGTCTGTCCCCCTCCTCCTTTTGTATACTTCATTTACATTCCTCGTGGATATCCAACAGCATTGACCCAGCTGTTCAGTCATGGTTATAGCCGTCAGCTAAGGGATGGGATGTCCTGGTTGTTTTTTGGTGTTGACCCATCTGCCCTGAGGAGTGCCATGTGGTGGCACAGGAGTTCTCAGTAACAGTGGCAGTGTTGCTCTGTCCTGTAATAGTGCTGCAGATCTGCCAAGTTGTCTTCCAGGGACCTTCTTAGAGCTCAGCCACTTCTTAGTAACAGTCTGCCTCTCGATTTTGCACTCGTACTCTCTTCAGTTGACTTCCTTACATGGCTCTAGTGAATTTGCATTTTTCTTTTCTTTTTTTTTAGCCCAGTAGTCTGCTTTATGGCAGGTAGAGGTTGGCACTTCTGATGCAGACTGCAGGTATCACAGGGAATGCCATTGCTGCCTTGTAGCTAGCACCGTTTAAATCAGAGCATCATTCACCTGGTTAAAAAGAGCATCTACAGATATATTTTCATAAATTGGGGGGGGCCAAAACTTTAATGGCAGCAAAATAATTTATCAACCTGGTCCAGAATCACCAAAGTCATGGTCTGTCAGTGAAACCACATTAATGGACATATGTTATACAGTTATAAAGCAAACCTATTGACTTTTGGTGCATAATGTAATACACAATATTTTTAGTAATGCCCAGATTTTCCCTCCAAAGTGGTGGAAAACAGTGAAGGGCAGGGTGATGGGAAAATACTCTGTAGTTCTAGGTAGCTGAAAAAAGTCTGTATCTTCCCCCATTTCTCATATTGATTAAAATTAAGAGAAGAGGGTCAAGAGAAAGATTTGAGAACCAATTGTGAATGGTCTTTTTTAATTTTTCAGTGTAAGTCATGGTGTTTTTAATATCCCCCTGACAACTGCAAAACTAAGAAGACTTGATAATTTGGACTCTTAAATAGGATTAGAACTAAGTAGGGCACAAAAATGAATGGCCCACATAATTTTGTCATCCTGGTCATGTGAAATATAAATAAGACTCAAACAGCATAGTCTACAGTATAGTTCGTTATTAACTTTCTCTTCTGTTTTAATAATCTAAAGTAATATCAATAACTCAGGGATATTTTTAAAATGCGATTTTTATCTTGACAGCTGTACTTTCATTGAAAATGCAGCAAAAATCTTATCTGTCTGTATCTTTCAATATGGTGATCTCATTATAAATGAAATATGTGTATGGTTTTAGTTGGATTTTAAGTCCTGGCAGATTAATTTAGAATAGTTTTAATGGAAATACTGGTCCTACTCAAGCACCCCTAAGATACATTGCAATAAACCAGCCAAGAAGAAATACAGGCCAAGAAAAATGATCATTCTTACATGCTAGACCACAAGCTTGGGAACCAAGCTGATGTGCTCATTAAGAGATTAGCTTAAATCCAATATCAAACAGTTTTAAGATTTGCTTAACTAACCTTACTTAACTCTGCAAGGTAATAAAATTGATTGCTGTAGAAGCTGCCCAGTGTCTCTGAGATGTCACAGAAGTCATTGTATTTCAAGAAGGAGAGAGTCCAAACCCGCAGCGGGATACCAGATTTATGCTACGTACGTGCAGCAGAAAGCTGGAAGTGCTCTGTTGCAGCTTGTTCTGGTTTATCTCAGTTTCAGTTACTCTGCTGCAGTGTGCCATGGTACTAATCTCACCCCAGTGTCCTATGTGAAGTCTGAAGGCTTTTTTTGTGTGTGGTGTCAAAGCACATTTGTCCAAAAATGTGCAGAGTTCATAAATAACCTGTGTGTACCTTCTACAGGGAGAGTCTTGGGCATTAAAAGCTGAGCAGGTAGGAAAGGGTCAGTGTACTGTAGACATTTCAAAAAATGGTCTTCTGTCTTGTGTCTTTCTCCAAGACTTGGCTGAAGGGAGGAAAGAAAATTGTAAACAGGATCACAATTACAGAGATCTCTTCATTGAATTCAAAAGGAAGGAGATTCAGTTGTAAAACACCTCCAGCTTTCTAACAGAACAGAAATATCAGTTGAAATGAGCAGGGTGCCTCTATCCAAGCCAAATTAAGTCTTTATACTGAAAAAGGATACTTTAGAAAGTCAGAAAGGTCAAGGTTCATGACATCAAATCATGGATTGCGGCTGGCAGGCCACCTCTATAATTTCCATGGGAATAAATAAAGAAAACTGAGCAAAGAAAATGTCTGCAACAATGGGGACATAGCTTGAAAAAAAAACACTAAAAGCCATATGTCCCAGAGGAATAGTTCAGAGGTGTGGAAGGAGGCAGACAGGGACAGGTTTTGTCAATTATTTGAAGTCAGTTAATTCCTCATAGCGAAAAGCCAGTTAGTGCAATATGGTATAGTTTAAAAGTCAATTAATATTTTGAAACTAATCAGCCAGCATTTTTGCAAGGAGATACTAGCTGGAGTAAATAAAAATATTTTCAAGTGTCACATTTAGAAAAAACGTGGATCTGGTATGGATTTTAGTGTATAATGAGGCATAAGGACCTCCCACTCAAACTAAGGGCACCAAATTCAGCTTAAAAATACAGGACATGGAGGAAAACATTGCCTTTGAACAAAAGGGCTTGAATTAATATTATAAAATTTAATGAAGTCATGGAGACATTGCCTCAGAAAAGAAAGCTGTATTAGTTATGCCTTCAGTGAGTGAAAGAACAAAACAACGGTTAGGGAACAAAATATTAATGAAAGAAAGAAGTGTCAGTACAAAATGGTTAGGTTGAGATGAAGGATCTGTGGAAAAAAGATAAGTGAATGCAAATTAAAAAGAAGATGATCAAATTAAAAAACAAAAGCATATGTCCCATAGAATGCATCAACAGAGTGATGTGCTGAGTGAAACCTGGGGAATAAGATGTGTGCTACAAAATGCAAATACATCCTTTGCGTTGTTGAGATGGATATTGAAATTTCTCAGGAGACCAGCAGGCTGGGAAGCTCAGCTGGCTCCTTTATAGGTACGGATATTTGGAATAAAAATGTTGCTGCTTATGTTGGATTATAATTCAGAACTGGTGAAAAAGTGTGGACTCTAGGCTGCAAAGATGAGGAAAGAAGTTTTTCTTGCTATGTGAAAGTTCATTATAAAGTTAGACAGCTCCACTGCAGCTCTTGGCTTTGGCTTTCGCTGGATAAAGAGGTGTGGAGGTGTTGCTGAAAGACGGTTGTCAGCGAACATGCTTTAAAAACAGCCAACAGAGGAGAAATGGAGGAAGCTAACAGCATCAGGTGTAAATATATAAGATTTTTGAGCATGTTGGATAAAGATTTTTTGAGTGAGCTTCCTGCAGCCCTCGCAGAGTTGTGCATGCACATGCTGTATCTTCTGTCATGGCTCAGCTAGGTTCCTGTAAGCAAACAGCAGCTTTGTGATGACACCCATTGCTCAGAGGCAGACTGCAAGTTAGTTCTCCATAGTCCCACTAATTCCCTTGTCTCCATCCAATCTTTGCAAAGCAGGCTCAGAAAAAAAACAAGAAAGATGTTAAAAAGAACAAGGAAGTTGCACTGTGACAATGGCAAGTTTCAAGCTTCTAATAGCAAGCCATTTAAAGTGAGTCAGTTGTAGGTATTCTTATGTACGTATTTAGGAAAGAGGAAAGGAGATGATGATGATAAAGTAGGAAGGTGAATTGTACGTGGACAGTCTTAATTGCATGCTGCAAGGTAATGACAGGCTGTGAAATCTGAAGAACTCAAATATAGTTCTGGGTTCTGTTACAAACACATAGGGGACAGAGTCGTGAGCACTCAGCATGCCACCCACTGAGAAATAAGAAACAGGGTGGGGGAGATGTGAGCCATGGAGAAACACAAGGGCAGTTTAAGCAGACCTGCGGTTGTTTGTTGTCCTCAGTGAAACCCTGCCTTGTGAGGAGAGAGCTTTTATATAAACTGGTGATTAAAGGAAAGAGGTATCTAATTTGGGATTAAGAGAATCACTGAAGAATTTAATAGTAAAAACAGTTGCTAGAGCAGCTGTTTCAACACAGCTCATACAATTGGCAGCCAAACCGCTTCCATTTCATAAGTAGGTGACATATTTAATTTCTCTGCACAGAAATTTCTCTTAAACACGTATCAAGAGAATACTCTAAATTCTAGACATTTTTGTCCAACTTTCTTTGCTCATATATTCACCTAAGGCTTTTATGTTGCTCTTCAATTATGACACTTTAGAAAGTCATGCTTTGGATGTGTTGATCCAGGTTGAGTAACACCTTATTCTGCAAGAAATGTTGTAGAAGCTAGTACGAGCCTGATCCAGAACCACTGCAATCCATGGATGTGTTCCTGCCGATTACAGTCAGCAGTAGGTTTAGACCCAAATGCGATCACTGTTAGAGCCTATTCCTTCATTTCTTTGCTGTCTGGGTTCGTCTGGCAGTAATTTGATAAACTCTGATTAGGATATTTGTCTTTTCCCCAGGAACTCTGCCCACCAATGTTTGCAGTCTCTCTCCGTATTGTGGAGATCCTAGAAAAAGAAATATATCTTTGCCTGCTCTCTCTGTTCTTCTCCATCCCATCCCATCCCATCTTACCACAGATATAAGCAAAGTACAAGCAAGACTTAAAAATTAATGCAAGTCAAGGTTGTTAAAGAACTGCAAACATTCGGATCACTAGCAGTTATGGACAGTAACGTTGTTAAAAGCAAATATAGAGCTAAAACTCCTCTTGTACCCTATTAGAGAAAATTAATTCCTGCTTTGTTAAGAATCTTTACCCAAATCTGCAGGCTTGGAAAAGATTGTATTGTTCTAGCATTTAATAGTTATGTAAATTAGTGCTAATTTTGTCACTTAGCACCTTTTCTATGCGAACAGTTCTTTAAAATATGGCATAAACAAAGCACAAGATGCACAGTGATACTGTTCTATCATTGATGCTTATTTGGGAAATTCTGCATCAGCTGTTGAGCGTCTTTACCACAGGTAAAGATGTTGTGGATGTGCCAGAAACACGCCAGCAAAACTTTGTAGGCGTGTGGTTGGTGTTAAATAGTGCATAGGCCACTAGTCAGATTTTCAACAAGCTTTATTTTGGAACTATGTTAAAGACCATAATGCATATGCTAAAAACTTTACAGTAGTGGTAGTGTCTTTGCTGTACTCGAAAACTTTGTCTGCCAAACGTAACTTAATCTGGCCGTAGAGATACTGATAGAACACGTACCTTCTGCTGGCTTCTGTCTGGTACTGGTGTGGTCTCCGCTAGTTCTGCGCTCTGTTCTGCGTGAGCAGATGGGATCCTACAGCTGTTTGAACAAATATTAGTTTTAAAGAGTTCTTCTGATGTGATTAACCATTCAATGAGGGGGAAAATGGCAGGAGAGAGAGCACCTAAGTAATCTCTCTGCTTCAGGCCTCTTGCCCAGCAAGATTCATTTAAATGTTTGAGCAGTGATGAGGTGGAGTCACGTAAACTGGAAGCTGTTCCTCAAGTCACCATGTTCTCTGTGCACGGAGTAATTGATAGCTCATGCACTTGCAACAGCTGAAAAAACAGAGCAGAACATGTAAACATGTCCACTGTATAACATGTGTGGGAAGCAAGAACAGGAGCATGTTAACTTTAATAGAAGTGAATTATCTGCCGTTTTTGTTCCACCCCAGATGTAATTCAGCAAGGAGATTGGATCTATGCATTAGTCTGAGACAGCACCTTGGAAACTGGCAGCCAGTTCCAGCCAAGGGCAGAGAGAAAGGGCGGTGAATGTGCGAACAAAACCCAGCCCAGGTTATCGAGTAAAACCCTGAGCCAATGGGGTTCCTTGGATATTGAGTAGCTGGCACTTTTCTTCATTTAAAGAAGAAAAATAGCCTTTGTTTTCCAGGTGAAGGGTAGTACTTTGAGAGCAGTCTGTTGTAGATCAAGACAAAATCTGGCAAGCAAAACCAATCTCAGCAGGATTTCACAGTTGAAAATCCATGTGAATGGCTTTTTGCTTGGATCTAGGTGTCAGCATGATGTTGTACATACCCGTGTCTCATCAGATTTTGGTCCCTCATTTAGCATTTTTGTTATGAATTTTGGCTGTATCAGAGATGCTGTGCTTTAAAGAAAATGAATATTTGTTTACTGGGAACCGAGATGTCTTCAGTATAAAAAGAATGTATTTTTAGAAGTATGATATGGTCACAGTTTTTCCCTTTGTTCTGCTTTCTGAGGTAACAGTGATGTGCTCTTGAACTGAAATCAATCACCCAAAACAACAGTTGGGACAAAACGAGTAGAAAAAAGGACATACTAAGTCTTTCTCCCAAAGATCCTCAAACAGCAAACACACTTTACAACTGTACATTCGGCGATTAAAGAATTCCAGAATCAGTTAAAAGCTTAAGTGATCCCAGTAGCCACGCTCAGAAAGCCTGTGCGACTTTGCTGTGCGTACTATTTCTTACTGGCTGACTTGACTTCTGGTAGTCCTCTAATTAGCTTTGTAGGGGTCTCTGAAGGCATCTGGGTCTCTCACCAAGTAGGAAATTAGGCTGAATTTAGGCTGCCTGAATACACCCGTGCTGGTTTTGAGCCTTTTCTGTAAGTGTCTCTTCGCAGCATGGTGTGCTGCAGCCCCTCTGGAATGGTGCGTGGCAGCAGCTCGGTGGTGCAGGCTGTGCTGCCATACGGACCGCACCACGCTTTGTGGCAGAAAGCACAGAGCAGATCAGCTTGAAGCGAAAGGGAATTTGAAAAAAACAAAAAGGCGAATTCAGTTAGTAGGTTGAAATTGAGTTGGGGTTTACAGCTTGAATTATTAGGTATAGATCCATCAGAGCGCTGGAGCACCTGCTTTACCTTGACTACATTTTGCTTTTCAGTAGCAATCGTTTGCCTGGCTATCAGAGGCCTCCAGCAAACCTGAACTTAAACGAACATTGTGAAGCATGGGAGAAGGATGGCAGGCAGTCAGTGGGACTTACAGAGATTTCCCTTTTTCACTCCCTCCATTTTCTGTGGTTTAAATAATGTCTCCTTAATGTTGCGTTAATGCAAAGCTTTTTGTCAAATACCCTGTAAATAATAACAAGAAGGGTTATTTAATGAATAATCCAACTTTTTCTTTGAAGAGACTTGTTACTGATCTTAACTTGGAATCTCTTTAGTATTATTGAGGGGAATAACAACCTTAATGTCATTTTGGCTTGATTTCTTTGTGTGAAGGGCTGACAGCTCTCCCTTCTCTCTCGTCACCAAACATCTGAAGAAAGCTCTGTTATTGAGAGATTACTGCAGTGGTCCTTGGTCTTACAGAGATTTCATCAGCAACATTTCATTTTTAATGGACAATGGAAAATGTTCAGCTGTCCATTATTACACTTCTTTGTACACAGTCTAAAAATATAAATGGAAATTATAATTACATCTGTAATGCTGAGTCCCAGCTGAAATCACTTTAATCCCAATGTGGAAAAAAAAATAAGTACAGAACCCTTAACCCTGGTCTTTTCCTCCTTAGACATTTCATTTTAAGTTGTACCAGTTTATACCACAAAATTTATACCACAAGTTTAATAAGTTTTTGAAGGGACTTTAGTATACGAAGACCATTTTGTGTCCTTAGAATGGTATTGCTGCTTTGTGCTTTTCTGACCTAGAAACTGGAATGTTCTTCTTGAGTAATTGTTTATATTATAGCTGCTTGATGTGAAATTTCTCCCTTTTACTTGTTGATCATTAAAAAAAGAGGGGCCTTTGAAATATTGCACAGTGCTTTTAAACAAAATCCCATTTTACTGGAAGTAGAATTACCCATATTTTTGTTAGAGAGAAACCCAACTCGGCATTAAAGATTTCACATTGAGGTTTGTAAAAGACGTCATTCTCCACTCACCATAGACTCTTGACTATATTGTGCTATTGTGCTTTTTACCTATGGGATTCAACTAGTAAGTCTGTCAAGGTTAAATATGTTTGGGGTTTTTTTATATCAACATCTGTAAGTACAGACATGCCATCAAGTATTTTGTGTTTCTGAAACCTGCGTCTTTCTGCAAACCTGGACTTAGACCAATATTTGCTTTGTTTTGAGTTAGCTTCTGAGGAAGAAAGGAGAGGTTGCTTTTATGCTGTAAGACCTATGGAAACTATTAATTGCCGCCTAACTGCAGCTTCCTCTGAAGCACCTGGTTCTGGTAACAGTCAAAGACGTGATGCTGCAATTTCGGGCACACTCTGCTACGTTGCCCCAGTTGGCACACTATTAATAATTGTAGGTGTAACATCCATGTAGTGGAGGTGTGCTGTTCGTATGGTAGAACATCTTGTTTCTTAGTAGTTGCATATATGTACCCCCCTCTAGATCATGAGCACTCAAAAAGTAAAAAATAAATTAACAGCATTTTGGTCAGTCTTTTTTCTGAATACCTGAAAGACACCATTGAAAAGGGATGTTTCAACGTGGAGTGAGGCCTTTCTGCAGCCCACATCTAGTACTCGAGCTATTTGTTTGCTGTCTAAGGGTGTCAGGCCTTAGCTTCCTGACTTCATTCCAGGATACAGATGTCTCATTCTCTCCCTGCCCTCTCCTCCCCTTTCAGATACCGTTCTGCTGTACAAGAGCCTAATCCAAAGCTCATTGAAATGCTTCCATTGACATCCAGAGGCTTTGGCTGAGGCCGAATGAGTCTGGGGCACGAAGTTCCTCATCGCATCAAGTTATTCCCTCTTCTCAATCTGGTCTCTAGGCAGAGCACAGATCTCTTTCCATCTTTACTTAGCTCTGCAAAGTATCTTGATGGGTTTTTTTTATGAACATGCCACTTCAAGTCTATCACACTGTACATCAGAATTATATTGTAGGAGTGACCTTTACTGTTCATTAGTGAATCAGCAGCCTAGCTTACTGTAGCTTTAAATGAGCTATATAAATTGGTTGTTATTTTCAGTGATGATTCCCTTGATTTGAACATACTAGAGCAAAGATAATTCTTTGATTGATTCATTATGTAAAAGATTGTTTGAAGTTAGAGGATATCTTTATTGAATTCCCCCCCTCCCCAGCGAAAAGGAGACATGCTGTCTGGAATCTTTGCCAGGTTCTTACCACCTTCAGATCAGGAAGGGCTATTGCTTCTCTTTTTCTCACTGATGGCATGTAGTAGCCTTCCTGGGTGGTGATTGTGGTGGTGTTCATCATAATCTAAGCTGTAGCTGCTGACAGCATCGTTTCTTGCACATAAGACTCTGCTGCAGGTGATGGTCTTTGACAAATGATGTATAGATGGGTTCAAAAGAAATTAAGGTCTATACCTGGTGGTGCTGTCCAAAGCCTCTTTATCTCAATACTGGCTTGCCCCTAACTTCCAACTGCTGTGCTGTCACCTCTGTAAGGTATCACTGTTTCCCAGCTGTTGGCATCGCTTTCCCACTGCTCAGGGATGCAGTGTTTTGGTGTGCCTTTAAAGCATTTTTTTCCTGTCTTCTGTGTGCTCCCTCTTCCAGCTTCAGCATCCTGATGTCTGCTGTTCTGGGTACATGACTAAGCTGATACAGCTGTGTTGCCACAGACTGTGCTTGCCTCCTTAGAAGGTTTCTGTGCTCCAGGAACTTTGCTGTTGCAATTTTATCTTGTCATCTGGCATGCAGCATGGTGTGCAGATGGCAAAGAAGAAATTTGTTTAGAATCTACTTATCTTCCCTATTACAAGTGTTGGGGGGGGGATTGCACATAGATCTGGGATATTGATAATTGTACCAGTTCCCAAATAGCAAAGGATGCTGCATGCCCAGGGACCATGCTAGGAAGTCCTGCTGGATGCATAGTGCTGCCTCAGACCAGGAATACATGGGAGAAAATCACGTAGATCCAGTGGTGCCTCATGTCATCTTGGACTCCTTGCAGGCATTGCCAGGGCTGTTGCTGCTGGGGAGGAAAGCAAAGCAGAGAACAGTAGCCAGGCCAGGAGGGGAAAGTGGCAAAAAATGTGGTGGGAGCCGTGGGCTCTGGGAAACCAAACCTGAGCCTGGGGAAGGTGGGGAGGCAGAGAGGACAGCAGGCAGTGCGGCATCTTGCCCTGTTGTCACGTCCTCCCATCTCCAGCCTGTGATCTAACATGATGTGCACTGACTTCCAGATTTGGTTTTCTTGAAGAAATCAAGTCCAGCAAATGAAAAGGGGAAGGGGAAGAACTGAGCATGGAGGTGCATAAAAGTCAGCAGTTATGTCGTCTTCAGCTGTGAAGGGACCACATAACGTGTATATCTATAGGGTTAAAGTTAGTGCCATATACGTGAGTAAAAGCTCTGCCTGTGCTCACAGGGCTGGGTTACAGCAGTTGGGAGCTATATTGTGCATTTCCTCAGTGCAGTTCAGGTCTCAAAGCAATGTTACAGTGAAGTATTTGGTAGAGGTGGCGTGTGTGCGTCTCATTCGCACAAAGCTATTCTGCAGGCCGTGTTGAGGGGGTGTCTGAGGAACTGAGCAGATTCACGGCTGTGTCTCACCTCTCCAGAATCTGCTTCTGCTACCAGAATCTGGTGCGCTAAACCCTCATCATCTGAGGAAGTCAACAGCCTGTCCTAGGCTGCTGCCTCAGAGGATGGCAGCGACTTTGTAAATAAAGGAAACAATTGGATGATAAGTTCACACTTCAGCACGCTGCTTAACAACCTGATAACAGTTAATTACACACAGTATTTTTAAATGCAGCAACAGGGAGATAACTCATGCAGAGATGGAGCACAGGCACTGGGCCTCGCCACCGAAGGTTAACCTCTTACTGCCCACATCCCTAGAGAGTCCGGTGGCCTGCAGCTCCGAATCTCACCAGCTTTGAATGTTTCCTGGCTAGTAGTGACTCGGGGCCATCCACGCAGCATTTCCTCAGCCTCAGGCAGGGGCAGGGGGAAGCTGTGCTCAGCCCCTGTGGCTTGCAGGGCCCCGCTTTGAGAGGGCAGCCTGGGTGCTGGCAGGCAGGAGCTACAGGGTTGTTGAGACAACAAGGGTTGTCTCCACCGTGAGCAGCAGGTAGAGCCTGTCCCGTCAGCAGCCACTCCGCTTGCTGCAGCTGCACTGGTGTTCTTGTAACTGTAGAAGCTCTTAAGGAAGAAGCCAGCATAAACACAGCTGGAATGGGCTGCAGTGGCAGGGACTCGTGGCCGTCGGCAAGTCATGGCAGCTGCAGTCGGTGCTACTGCTCTCTGGGCACCCGGTGGGACGTTTCCGTCTCTCCTAGCCCAGTGGGACTTAGGGGTTTGACCCTTGTTATTTAAAGCTCGACTTCAGGACGTCTGCTTTGAGAGCATCCACAAAGTTTGTGACTTAATGCAAGTCTAATTAGCTGATCTGCCTATCCAAATCTGGAGATTTACACACTTCTATAGAGGCAGCTGTAAAGTTGTAACTTCAGCTGTTTATCATGCCCTGAGCCTTTAAATCTCAATTATTAAAGGAGGTGTTTAATGGCTGGCTGGAAAAGGGGTGGTTACCAGAGTGTTAATGGAGTGCGGCAAGCCAGGAAATCTATAATCTAATGCCTGTATAGAAATGAATGGTTCTAACAAAAGAAAATACGGGAGGGAGGATGTACTTACAGGCTGTTTGTGCTGTTTAGGAGCAAATCAGTACATGAGCAGTAGGGAAACAATGGGGACTGAAATACTGCCTGAAGAAAGAAATAAGAGCTCCTTGTTTTTAAGGTCCCACTCACCCGCAGAAAGCAGCCATCGTTCTCCTCTGGAGCTTGAGCTTTGTCTTTGCTGCAAAGGGGGAAAAAAGGGAACGGCACACCCCAGTGAGTTTAACAGAATGTCTGGACCCAGAAAGAAATGAAATGGAGGGAAAAATAACCAGCTACAATCAGTTTCAAAATTCATTTTCGTTTTTTATTGAAGCATGGTTTTACTACCCAGTTTGTGCCATTGGAGGCAGAATTGACAGACATGCTTCATCATGGCAATGGGAGAAAATGCTGCAAGGAATGCTTTAATTTAAATGAGAGATGCTTTAAAAAAAAAAAGGGCCTAAAAGCTTGGTGATAACATTAATAACCACTTTTTACAGGTTTTTACTAGCCCACTAAAGATCAGACAGCGTGTTAAGATCCCAGCGGCTGAATAGTAAAGACCTGGGCCCAGGTTGTTATTACTTAGGAATATTCTTTTAATGACTTCTGTTATTTGTTGAAAATCATTTGAACAGCACAGCTGAATAATCGCCGTGCTTTAAATTCATTTCACGTGAAAAATGAGAACATTTGATAGTATTTGGGTTTATGTGTCTTTGAAAGCACTTTACAAAAATGGCGTGGATAGCAGTAGTGCTGTGAAGGGATGGGCGAAGGGAGCAGGCTTCCTCGCTCAGGAGGAGCTCTCCTGGAGCCTGAGCGGTGTGTTTGTTTCCTTCGAAAGAGGGGTTTTGACTATGGCAACAGAATTTCTTTTAAATCAAATTAAAATCTCCTGAACTAGCACAGGACCTTTAATTTCTACCCTGATAGCCTCAAAAAAAGCAGAGATCTGCAGCAGAGGTTAGGGTGAGGCAGAGAGATCTGGATGGTGTTTGTGGCTTTTGTGCTGCTGCTGTGCTGGGGCTGGTGGTGGGCTCTCGCCTCTCCACGTCTCTCTCCCTTCTCACTGCTGGCCTGCTCTTGAGGGAAGTAGCTGGCTCTTCTCATGGCAGGGGTAGGGGGGTCCCCATGTCCATTGGAGCTACTGCACATTAATGCAGTACAGATACTACCGTAAGAGAGATTTCACTTAAGCATCTCGCCCCGGTAGTGGCAGTTCTGCATGTGTTCAGTACCCCTTCGTGTTAGTTGGAATCTGCACTGAAATGCAAAATACAGCTGAGAAAGCTAAACATTTGGTTCTCTTGCTGGCTTGAGATGCATACATCCATTAAAAAGAAGTTTTCTCCCCTCCAGTGTAACTTGGCCGGCATCGTCTCAGAAATGTGATGCAAGAGACCAAAGGCCAAGACTCTTTTAGTCTATAGGAAGAGCTTTCCGCCCCTGCTGATCTGCAAAACAAAAGACCAAAGGGACCTTAAAATCTCAGCCAGGTCTCTCCCCAACAGAGCATGGGGGTTCCTGAGCAACAAGCATGACTGCTTAGCATTGAGAGTAGGTTACCAATGCCAAGAGGTTAATGACTCACATGGTATTATGTTGTGTTGAATAATGAGTAACATATGAAATGACACATGTTGTAATGACTCGCTACTTAAAGTACCAATCTACTTAAGATCCCCTTAAGCTTGAAGAGATCACAGAGTAGCGATGTCTTGTTCAATAGGTGTTACTTAATTTTAGGCCTCCTGGTAGAAGAGATGTACCATGCCTGAGAGCATATGGACAAAGCAAGTGGGGAGTCAGGTAGGAAGGATTATAGGACTAGTTGTTTTGAATGCTTATTGGGCATTTAGACAGCACCGGCTAGCATATTCAGGTTTTTGTTGTTGGTGGTTTGAGGTTTTTAATCCTGATTATCACAGTTCCTATATTTGTAGGTTGGATTTAGGGAAGGAAAGAAAGGGGAGCTTTGCCTGCAGGGTGGGATTATCGGAAGCTGGTCTGAGATCTGCTGTGGCAAATAAACTGATGCCGGAACAAGGAGCAACACGATGTTCATAGCTTTGTATCTGATGGGAGGGAGTTTGATTAAATGGCACTCTAAACTCTGATGTTAACCAGTCTGTGACATAGTTTGCTCCATTAGGGATTGAGAACAATCAATTTGCTTGCGTGCAAAATAAACTGCTCATGCTGTCATAAGAAATCTTATATAATCTTATAGTTAAGTTTTAAACCTGTCAGACTACTGTTTTCCTATCTTACAGTTGTTTTTGCAGTCTGCTTATCTGCATGAGGAGCTAGTATCTGACTAAACTTTGTGCTTGGTCCTGGATGTAAAAACAAGTGGGACACCTAAAGGTCTCCAATTGCTAAAAACTGCCCAGGGAGCTGCTGGCGCCCAACATCTCCCAAAACGTGGCCCTCTGCAAATAATAAAGGACTTTGTTCTCCAGCCGCTTTAAGGCTAGGCTTCAGCTGGAGTAATATAAATATGTCTATGCACTTAACTTCTGGGACTGTGGTGCTTTCGCTGTTTGTTTCTAAATATTCCAAGCTGTAATACTGTAGAAAGAAAAACTGTGCATATAAACTCATGTACAGGCCAGTCAAGGCCACTGTTAAACTTGCAACTCTGCATACAAGGGAAGAGAATCGGGCCTGCCAGCATTGCATCTGAAATATACTCTTGCTTGAGTTTCAGACAAACTTGTTTGGAACCATCCTTCTCCAAATCCAAACCAAGTATGAATTCTTTAAAGAGGGGGGATATTTTTCTGCTCTCTTTTTCCCCCCAGTAATGCAGGTCATGAAATGATCATAATTTTTATGGGTCTGCAAAGCCTATAGAAGTCAAAGCTATGTAATATACATTGCAAAGTGTTCTGCTAATCCAGTCCAACCGCAGTCGTGCCTGGCCCAGGGATGAGGGTCTGGTAACTGGAAACCTGACACTGAAGGAATTCCAAACACAGTTCTCAAACTAAAAACAGCTCTCTCCGCATGGCATGTGCTACATGAGAGCCAGGGATTGTATTCGTTTATGTTATCTGATTTTTTACCCTTGCATTGTTGATAAAAGAAGAGAAGAAAGCACCTCCACCAGCTCAGCCCATAAATAATCTGTGTGGTGTGTTTGAGGTTAGTATGACATTGCTAGGCATCTGCTGCCTTCTGAGAGGTACAAGCCTCTCTCACAGACAGCAGCCACTGAGCACTTCCGTGTGCTGCAGATTCTTCCCAGCACTAAGATACCAAATTTGATTTCCTGTGGCTTTTTAAATGCAAAACCCATCATTTGCTATAGGAAGTACTGGTCTGAAATGGCAAAGAGTATTTGTTACAGGAGTATCTCACCTATTAAGACAGAGGCAAGCTTTAATGAAGCTCAGTCAGGCAGTGATTTTTTTTGAAACCTGCAGTGATTTTAAAAAATATTTTTTTTTATTTTTAAGTTATACGTGCATTGAATATTAAGCAACAGAAGTCCTTAGTGCCACTGCCTACAAACAGCACTGAGGTGTCTTTAATACCGTATCTGGAGAGATAGGGACTACGTGGTTTTTTCAGTCAGTTGTTTTTAGTGTACGTTGAGAAGAGCTTTATAAAGACACAGTATAATGTATTTGATACTGTAAGATTGTTTTCTTGCATAATTTAATTCTTACATCTGCCTCTCCTTTCTTCTTTAAAAGTAGATCCCCCTGGCTGAGAAAAAACAGCCTGCAATCATGATGCATACAATAGGAGTTATGCAGTGAGAGTTTGGACACAGATAGGACCTTGTTGCTTTCTCCTGTTCTTTAATCACAGCCTGAGCTGCCTGATGCCATCACCGTGAGTCTCTGTGTGTCTTGCTTAGACATGAAAGAGACTGCAGCCAAATGTGGGCTTTCCATTTGCCACTTAGTCTGTGGCTGTCTTTGAAGTTTATTTCAAGAAGGACTCCCTGACAAAGTAAGAAGGCAGTTTTTCATGTGAGATTATATCCCTTGCAAAATATTCCCTCAGCAGCGAGGAGGAGACAGTGATGTAAGAAGAGAACATTCCCTTCCTTGCTTTTTACCAGGTACTAAGAGGGTGACCTCTGTGATTCTCCCTATAGAACAGAGGCAAGAAAAACTCTTTGTCGTGATGAAATACAAACCCCCAACATGATCGGGCACAGCATGAACAGCCAGACCGTCATTTTGCTTTCCTTTCCTTTCAGATAACCCAAGCATGTGTCTCATGGCTGATGTTAAAGGTGACCTGCAAATGGGGGTTAACAATGAAACACAGTAAACCTGAAATGAAATGGGGTTTTTCTGGTTGTTTTTTGAAGCATCAGCTATTTAGGCCAGTCTACCCTGTGAGATTCTCCACAACTGAAGAATTACTGAAACGGGGGCTTTAATGGGAACTTGCAGAAAGCAAAAAGTGTTTTAGTTAGGTTTTTTGAGACCTACAGATACCCATTTGACTTCAATGACTAAATGACATTTTGGGTAAAAGAAGCCTTTCTTAAGTATTCTGAATCCTTTGGTTCAGTTTGAAATAAACACAGAAGCTCTTAAAAATTCCACAGCAAAGCCAGAATATATTAGATTTTTATATCCTTTGTGCTTGGAAGGTAAATAAACCAGCGGTAGAAAAACAAACTACTTCAGACTTTGCTTGTCATAGAGAAAATAACAACACATGTACTGTTAATTGAGCATCAGTCATAAGTTCCCAGCTTTATTTGGACAGGGCTACTTTGTGCTCTTAAAGCTCAAAATGGATCACAGATCTTTACGTGGTGAACGATTTAGAAGATAAACTAGCAGAGCTGCTAACCAGCACATGAAATAATACGGCGAAACATGTTTGCAGCTACCTCGATGTGAGCTGTAATTTCTCTGCAGGGGAAGGTGAGATTTCACTTCCTCACAATAAAATGAACACCTGAAGGGGTTCCTTGCCTGTGCCATTTCTGAGGAATGCACTTTCACACTGCCCCACCAACTTCGCTCCTTTCTTGAACCTGGTGCTTCTGCCTCCCTTCCTTCCACCACTTCCTTCAGCAGCAGCCTCTGCTTTTAGCCAGACCTGCCGCAGTGATGCATCTTCCACTGGAGCCAGCAGCGCTGAACTATCAGCAAAAACACTTTTGGAGCTCTGAGATCAGTTCCTTCCCAGGATGTTGTGTCAGCTTCCCTACCTTCTGCCTGCCATTAATTTCACTGGACCCCCAGGTCAAACAACTGGCCAAAAATCTGGAAAACAGCTGACGGTCAGAACAGCTCCTGCTCAGCATGTCCTCTCAGAGGGCACGCTCCTGGCCTGGTCCTTCTGAGTGGTTGGACCTGCTTGACCCAATTTGTGGATTTTTGATCACTCCCCTGGGTCACTGATTTTCCACTTGAGGTTATTGGTTTGACCCCCAAACCGTGGGTCACTTGGGAGGTGTGATATGGCCCTGTGAACTCTGAACTCATCAGGAGCCAACAAAAACAGCAAGGGAGGGGAGAAGAATTTCATTAGGGCCTCCTCAGAGGTGGCAGCGTCTGCCGAGCGAAAAGGCAGGGGTTGTTTTGCTTCTTGCAGAAACAAGCATAGCGTCTGCAAGAGGCTGCCAAGTAGAAAGTGTTTGGTTTGAGTTGTTTTGGCAATTCCTTTAAGGATAAACAACAGCATAGACTTGTACACCATGAGCTATCAAGTGAAAATGGTGTTGCTTCAGAGAAGCCCTGCTCTTCCTTCTGGGAACTGCCCCCAGTGTCCCAGACTTACTCCTAACGGTGCGGCATTTCTGCAGCCGGAGCATGTAGGTGTTTCTTCTGCCTTAAAAAGGTTGACTTTATGATGGTTAATTTGACACACCTGGGGAGAGAAGGGCTGTGTTTTCCTGTGTTTTAAGACTCGTCAGAAGTTCATGGAGACTCCCCAGGCTCGTTGATTTGCACTGTGAGCAACTCTCCAAGAAGAGACTTCACAGGGCATGGCTGGTAGGTGGGGGAAAATGAATCCTCGGGAAATAACTCAGCTTCAACGTGCAGCGCTGGTCATAGAAGGGAAGAAAAGTGTCCTCACTGTAGCATGTGTATCTGCATGTGTGACAGCCTCCAGGGGGGATGTGCTGGAGAGTGTGGTGCAGCCATGAGGAGATCTTTCATGAAGTTTCCCCCTCGTCATGCTGCCCTGGGGCAGCCTTTTGGGCAGTTACCAGGGTTTCCCAAGGTTTTACTCACGCGAGAGTTCTGGTAATCATTGATTAGACCACTGCTTGTATTATTGCCAAGGCTGCTAAAAACCTCACATACCTTGTGTCTTCCCAGGGCTTTCCTAAAGGATCCACGTGAAGTGGATTCAAGCCTTGTCTCTGTGTACAACCTTTCCCAACTGCTAAGCCCTGACTCTGGGGAAGACACTTGAAAATGATACCACTTATGGGTATTTGACCCCTACAGAAGGGAACCTGGTGCTAACAGTGAACAGCTTGGATATTTCTTTACTTTTTAAAGAAAGATTTTGCCCTTCCCACATGTTCCTCTCTGCAGTTTGTGTACACAACCGGAGACGGTATTAGCTGTAAGGGAACCAATGGTGGATTTAGTTTTGTAACATTGGTAACAGCAGCAAAGACCTGGTGGCACAATCTCAAGCAGCTTGGGTACATGCCTCAGGTCTGGCATGCTTGTGCTTTGATTGCTCAGGCTCATGCTCACTGCACAGTCCTAGGTCAAAGCTGCCTGAATATGCTTCCCTCAGCACAATCACAGCTTCTGTGGCAGCAGTGTCACACTGTCTCCTTGAACCGGACTGGCTGAGTTTTCCTGGAAACAGCTCTTTTAGCTGGGTGGCAAAACGCATCCCCCTCTTTTCCTGCAACATCCAGACCTCTTGTGTGAGTTGAGGGATGAGCTGTGTGCTGAAGGCTCAGTAGATGATGCTGGTGGCTCAGTCCTGTTCTCAACAGTCATTTTGGTACCAATTAATCTTGAGTTTGTTATTGTAGAGTAATTCAATTTTGCAGTTAGAGCTCTGTCCAAAAGCTACCTGGCTCTTCCGTGAATTCTGGATCAGGTTTCAAGCTCAGTCCCTTTTTGATGTGATCCACAAGAATTTGGTTGATTATAGCTGCCAATGAGAACATCTTAAAATCTAATATACAGGATTTGGAGCATTATCCTTATGTTAAAAGGTGATGGGTTTAAGTTTGACATTTGTTCCTGTTGGTTTGCTGCTTGATACAAAGCAGTTCCTACCATTGCGGAAGCCTTGTATGATTAGAAGTGCGGTTTTGCGCACAGAGGAATTAAAAGCTGAGTGTGATGGGACTGACTTGTGAACAAGTCTTCATACAGAAATACATGGAGCAACTCTTTGACCTGCTGTGGAAATTAGGCTTTGTTGCAAGGCGTAGTTGTGTGAGCAGAGATAGCAGTTGTCTCAATACATGTGGTTAAGAGTCCTTTTAGTATCTCAGAGGGTGGCTTCAGGCCCTTCAGCACTTTGTCTGGACTGTCTCACCGGGAAGGGGGAGGGGGGGGAAGCCAGGAGTGCCTGTCTTTTATAATGTTCTGTTTTTAAAGCAGAAAGTCTCTGGGGAGCATAGGGTCCTTAAAGTCCAAGGCCTGGAATTCTTCCTTTTGCTCTTTCCATTTTAAACAGGAAACATTTGCACTAAGTTATTCCAGGGGGAGAATTGTAGGTTCATTTCAAGGCAGATAATGTTTGTTCATTGCCTGTGTCCATGATTTACCCCATGGGCTTAAACGAGTGCAGCAGAAAACCACATGTTTTGTTTTACTTCATGCAAAACAAGTTCCAGTGGAATCTGGGAGCCCGGATTAAGAAAGGGGGAGCGTGCTTTAAAAATCTCTGTGTGAACAAAAGAGAGGCATTGACAAATTGTGAACACCTGATCTGCTATACCAGAATGATGACTTTTTTAATAAATCTGTGCAAAGAATATTTAAACAGTTGATGAGTTCAGTCTCAAAGCCACAGAGCAGGTGTAATTGATTCATACTTTCAGCCCCTGTTTTGGGTCAAAACTCTGCCGTCTTCCATCAGCTCTCACTCAGAGAGAAGCTTCCTCAGCAGTCAATGGGAGGTTTTGCCCAAAGTGCAGACATTTGCAATCAGACTGGCAAAAACTCCTAATTGAGTTGAACTTTTGGGGATGCTCTGGTGACATGTCTGTGAGAACAATTATTTTTGCCATTTCAGAAGTATCACAAGTTAAGCTGTACTAGGAAAAAATGTGAATGCTTCATTAGTGCAAATCATGGAATTAAGATGCAGAAAGCTACAGAGAGGGCTCCATGGCACATCCTCAGGGATGACATGTTCGCATGTCGCTTTTCACGTGAACTAGAGCTTGTCAGACCCATACTGATCCTGACAAGTTACAGGGCTGTTGTAATATCAGGCCTTCTAGATCACAGGAGTTTTTTTTGAAACCCCATTGGCAGCTCACCCATTAAACACAGGTATTGTAGCCTGGCATCCCTCGTGTTTCTTCCAGGAGTTCCAACTATGGTGCTTGGAAAGTTTTACAGTCTGACATGTTAGGAAAAAAAATAGTGGGAAATGGCTTGGAAAGCGTGAATATTTGTGCATGTAAAGCTTGTGGGATTTGCAGCCTTGCAGACCCAACTCATCTGTTTATCCTCAGGCTAGATAAGATTCAGTCAAACATGCATTGTTTAAAGGAGCTTTGTTTCTATTACGGCAAGTGGATCACAGGAGGCTGGCTTTGGGAGCTGAAGGGCTCTGGTGCTCCCACATTGTGAAAGGGCTGTGATGTGCGCTGGACCCTTCCTCCAGCGTCCTGGGTGTTACGGACTTTTGTAGCATGCAGGTGGGAGGCTTGTTATCCTTCAGAAGTTCTTTTGATTCATCTGGACCTGTCACGCTTGAGGTGGTATTTCCTTTCCCAAAGTAAACGTATATTGTGAGTACAATAATGTGTCACTGGCCTAGTAGACTGCCTTTTTATGTGCTTTTATTATGTTTTTCCTCCTCAGGCGTGGACCTGCAGAGCCACTGGAATATTTAACAGGGCCACGAGTAATATACAAAGAGAGAGATCTTCCCTACTACCGAGGAGGACAGCCTGTTGTCCACCCATCTAAGGGGAACTACATCCGTGCACCGGACACAAGAGTGGCAGAATTGAGGTACCCCCAGTACTACCCAGCCCAGCCCGTCACAAATCAGCATAAAGGACCCCTTCGGCAGGATGTGCCACCTTCCCCTCCTCAGTCCCACCGTGCACCAGCTTATAATGAAATTGTCCGACACCGTGGGACCAGTCCAGACCAGTACCAGTACAAGCAACAGGATCCCAGGCAGAAGAACCCCATGACTGCAGCTGTATAGCCATGCACTGGACTTGCCAGCACAGCCCAGGGGGAATCCCGTCGGGTATCATCCTTGTAGAGTTGTTCCCAAGCGTAGCTGCCTGTAAGAATGGCACACGAGACCTGGAGTTGTTCTTACTGAGCTGGGCTCAGTGTAGGTGCTTTCTAACAGGTGAACTAAAGCCACGTGAGGTACGACGTGTTTTAAGTATGTGAGGTACCAGACAGTTGAGTATTTTTTAATTCCTTTTAACAATAGAAAGTGGCTTCTGGAAACGAAGTGCAACACTTAATACACCTCAGGGCTATTTACCGAATTCAGTTACACCTATACACTACGTTGCTGTCTGTATAAGGGCAGTGGTGTCACCAGAGTTTTCTTCAGGGTGCTGTTGTAGAGCTTTTAAGTGAGAACACAGCACGCAATACGGACTTTGGGCAGAGTTGGGGATCTTGTGTAACCCAGTGTGTGATTGTGAGTTGACAAGGGTCTGCCACAGAGGTGGCGGCTGCATTCCAGGCACGTTCACACCAGCAGCTCTGTGCTCTAAGGATGCTGCTGTTCCAGATTTGTAATCTGGCCTCTGTCTTCCTCGTTCTGTGTGGTGGCGGCAGCATTCATCTTGCAGCCTTCATTTTTTGCAGTTTGTGTAGCAAGGTTCTCCTCTCACTGCACCTGCTGCATTTAGAGTAAGGCGAAGAGCTTTATCCGCTGTGCTTGGGCAGGCTTGCAGAGGAGAAGGCAGCCACCTGAGAGGCGTGCGTCTGTAGATGTGCGTGTGTGTGCTTGTGAGCATTTCTTAGTTATACAGTGTGCACTCGTTAAATGTAAACCCTGGAGATCAGATCCTCGGCTGCTGTCAGTGAGTGTCGCTCTGGGGGTTTCAGTGGAGCTGGCCTATGAGAAGTGGCTGAGGAGGCGACCACGGGCACGGACTCCATAACTCGTGTGAAGTTGCTGTATCAGGTGCTGCCTCGGCCTCCCCGGCCCGCTCTGGCCGGGGTTTCAGTGAAGTGCCTGCCAGTGGCGATCCCGGCCCTGCTGAGCCTGCTGCTGCCTGAAGGCCCCGTGGGTGCTGTGCCATCGGGTGCCGGGCACCCGCCACCCCCGAGGGAAGCTCCGCCGCGGGCAAGTGCCAAACCGCTCCAGTCCCTGCAGCCAGGCCGGCGGGGAGGGGGGCTTTTCGCAGCAGTGGGTGGGGGAACAGGCGAGGGAGGCTTTCAGGACCCAGAAGGAAGAGGAGAGAATAGCTGCTTGTAGCAAGTGTTTTGCAGCAGTGCGCGGGAGGGCAGGTGCGGGTGGGGAGAGGGGGCCAGCAGCACAGCGTTGCTGTGGGGGGACAGGGCGGTGGGCAGCCAGCCCGGCAGGAGGGCAGAAAGGCACGTCCCCAGCCACAGGGACCTGTGCTACCCAGCCCAACAGGGCCGTGGGTGCTCCAGGGTTTGTCTCGAGGATTGTGTCACAGGGAAACCCTGCAGTCTTGCCACTGAGAAAAACGTTTTGTGAAGTTTCCAAGTGTCCTTAATTCCTCAACTTCCGCCTTTTGGGAGTGCTCCTAGCCATTTGGGCTCCTCTCCTCATCCTGGAGAGACTGTGACCTGGCCAAGGATTGAGCGCAAGGATTTCTCTCGTGTCTTTTTGCACCTTTGGTATGCAACAGATTAAATCACATAGGTCACCTTCCAGGTATTAAATATCACCAGGAAGGTTTGTCCTGCTAGGAGCGCGTCCCTTTACTAGATGTCCCTGGGAAAAGGGCTGGCTAGAGTAAGAGGTCCGTAAGGCACAGGGCAGGGGGTTCTGTGCACTGCTGCTTTCCAGGGGCTGCCACTGGTAGGTAATGGCCCTGGTGAGAAGCAGCATTTAATCCCAGCTGACGTGTCTTCTGCGCTGCTGATGCTGCTGAGACTGGCAGAGCCCTGCAGCCCGGGGAGCACGTGCAGCTGCCCGGCAGGCTCCAGCGTTTGCATTCACATGGATCGATCTCTACCCACCAGCCGGGCTGGGAAGCAGGGGAGAGGAGACAGCTTTGGGGTGGTGGGAGAACATCTGTGTGATTCAGATACGGGGCTGGGCTCCCTGGGGCAGGGGCAGGCGCAGCTCTAAATCCAGTCAGGAGGAAGCATTGGTGGGAGTGAGAGAGGGAGAGGAAAGCAACCGATTATGAAGCAAGTTTGTTTGGTTCTTGTCCTATTTCTTTCTGCCCTCTTCCCTAGTAATGTAGGAGGGAACAACCTCTGGAGGAAGAGTTGGATGTAAAGCTGGATATCTCTCGGTACCCTCCATAAATAAGGCACATTCCCCAAGGAAACTCTGCCTGTCGTGTACGTGCTGTACACAGCCTTGTACTTCTCTCAAAGAGTTTTAGATGCTGTAGGATACTCAGCCAGGACTTGGCAGCCACAGGGTAGCCGCTGGTGTTATTGAAGGCCCACTGAAAGTGAAGCGAAAACAAATTAAAATACTTTCCTTTCCCTCCTTGAAATATAACCCCTGATACATTTGATCCAGCTGTAAAGAAACTAATATGTTTGTGACAGTGGCTTTATCAAGCCAGGCCACAATTAAGAACAGCTCTGAATATAAGCTACTGCCTTTATAAATCACTCTCAACTAACCCTTCAAATGGCACCACAGCACAATGAACAGAACTTCTTTACAGTATTTCAGGAGCCAGGGCCAAATAAAATCTGGATGGAAACAGCTCCAGGGTTATTTATAGCCTTTGAAAGACCTGTGCAATTGTCTCCCCGTAACCTGAATCTCTCCAGAAGAGCTCCCCTTGACTGCATCGGCTCCACTCGGTTGAGGCGGGCAGATCAAACGAACACCTTCTGAGCTGTTAATCTTACCCAACAGGTTATTAAATAATGCTTCTGCTGTTAGACTAGTACACAGTTTCTTCCTCCCCCCTAAAAAAAAGTGCTACAAGTACAATATATGGATGTATCCTGCAGGTGAGGAGCTAAGGAGGAAGAACAGTCTGACCTAGCTGGGGAACAAGACCAAAAAGTATTACATAGCATCTCATCAATCTCTGGTGCCATTGTTCTGGGAGAAAATTGCCATTTGCTGGTTTAATATCTGGTAGAGGTACGGTATTTTCAAAAGTGTAATGTGTAACTACAGTATATATAGTCAGCTTCTCTGCAGTGTAAAATGTATGATTTTAGCACCATATTGTGGAAAAATATGTACCGTGCAGAATTCACGAGGTGCTACAACTGACGGTTGAAAATACACACTTGCAAAATCCAAAAGAGCCGTTAAGTAACAAGTTGTTCTTTTCCCCATATGTCCATATGTTTGGGAAAATCATGAGTCTGAAATGCTTTTGACACGTAATTGCCTCGCACTCCCTCATCCAAAATGTGCCAGTCCAGCAGTACAGTTACTGACGTAGCGGGTGTGAAGGGAGGGTTTGGGTTTGCCGCAGGAGCAGCGTGCCGTACGTGTGCGTGTGAGCAGGAGTCGAGACACGGGGGAGAGAGGCCCGCTGTCGCGTGAGGCTGGAAGCTTTGGTTTCCCGAGCTGGTGGCGTGCAGCCTGCGTTTCTGGCTCTGGCGCAGGGCCAGCTGGGCCCAGCAGTTGAAAGATTAAGAGATAGAAAAAGAGCCTGTGGATTTTCTGAGTGACCACCCACTAGTGAGCCATGATCTTGGCCTGCAAGCAGACATTACCACTGTGACATATTATGATGCAGAAGTCTCTAGGCACCCCTTGAATGCATAAAGAAGTACCAATTGCCTTTTGTGGGGAAAAATAAGGGGAACTAAACATTAAAAAAAAAAAAAGGCTCCTGCCTTGAAAAAGTGCATGCAGCCCTGAATTCCAATTCACTCCAGCTTCCTGAGCTAGAAATAGCTTCACATGCTGCCTAATGTTTTTACAGATGAATTGTGCTACCTCCTCCTCCCAGCCATCACAGATTTGTTTATCAGAGAGTTAGTGCTGTGAGTGAATCCTACCGACGGCGCTGCCAGGGCCGCATCCTGATGCTCTGCCCTGAGCAGGGGCTGCTCTGTGCTGCCGAGAGGCCCTACACCTGTGCTCCCCGTCCCAGTTGTTCTGCAGAGTCTCAGAGCCTTACGTGCGAAGTTGGAAGCACTATTCGCTGTCTCTGCGTGGAAGAGAAGGCTTTATAAGACACTGTTCTGTTCTGTTATCGTGGGGGAGAGAGAGGTGTTTGTGATCCTGACAATACCTGTGTGTTCAAGTGAATCTGATTTAAAAATCATGTGTGATTGTTTGGGGGGAGAAATTCAACGCGCAATTTGAGAGGTTTTTTTCTAGTACCGCATCAAAGATTTTGATCTTTTGTTACATATTGCTATGTAAATTTTACCTGTTTTATTTTGCATTAAAATAAAGGCTTTAAGACTATATATGATAATGTGTTTGTATGTAGTTTTTCTGTTCTTTGTACCTACAAAGTCATCCTCACCCCTGGATGTGATTTGATATCAGAAGATCATGTGTGATCAGGCCAGACCAGAATTGGTAAAGTGACGTTTAAAAAAAAAAACAAACCAAAAAACATAAAAACACAACAGCTGTGCACTGCCTTGTAGAAAAAAAACACCACAGAGCTTAACTTGATTCCCTCTCAAATCTGCATTGTTTTCAGTTGTAGAGCTGGAGTCCTGGTTTCACAGAATCACAGAATCACAGAATGGTAGGGGTTGGAAGGGACCTCTGTGGGTTATCTAGTCCAACCCTCCTGCCGAAGCAGGGTCACCTGCAGGAGGCTGCACAGGACCTTGTCCAGGTGGGTCTTGAATATCTCCAGAGAAGGAGACTCCACAACCTCCCTGGGCAGCCTGTTCCAGTGCTCCGTCACCCTCAGAGGGAAGAAGTTCTTCCTCATATTCAGACGGAACTTCC